>Ga0255346_1001802_pt1 | contig 28648 bp, 25 predicted proteins | sample wastewater_treat_FD_194410 | JGI IMG/M metagenome (GOLD analysis project Ga0255346, IMG submission 194410) | Wastewater microbial communities from Lulu Island WWTP, Vancouver, Canada - plant22 | ecosystem: Engineered > WWTP > Wastewater > Unclassified | place: Canada: Vancouver, British Columbia...
TCCACAGAATGTTTTCCCCCGATAAATACATATAAAGCTTCTATATGAGTACCGTAGTTATCTTCCGCAGTTTTTGTCAAATGCAGGATTGCAGGCGTAGAAATTCTTTGAATTGAGATTATCCTGTGCGATCCTCAGGGCTTCTCCGAAGCGCTGGTAATGAACAATCTCACGCTGTCTGAGGAAGCGGATAGGGTCACGGACATCGGGATCATCGGCCAGTCTGAGGATGTTGTCGTAGGTGGTTCTTGCCTTTTGTTCGGCGGCAAGGTTTTCAGTGAGATCGGTGATCACATCGCCCTTTGACTGGAAATATGCCGCTGTAAACGGAACTCCCGAAGCGGCCACAGGGTATATGCCCGTGGTGTGATCGACGAAATATGTGTCGAATCCTCCTGCTTTTATCTCATCGATGGAGAGCCCCTTTGTAAGCTGATAGAGAATGGCCGAGATCATCTCAACGTGGGCGAGTTCTTCTGTGCCGATATCCGTCAGCAGTCCCTTTACTTCGGGGTACGGCATAACATAGCGCTGATTGAGATATCTCAGCGAAGCCGCAAGTTCGCCGTCAGGACCTCCGAGCTGAGAGATTATGACTTTAGCGAGTTTAGCGTTTGGGGTCTTTATATTTACCGGATACTGTAATTTATTGCCATAGCCTTGTTGTACATAGTTTTACAGGAAAGAAGCGGTCAGCATCAGGTCAGTATCTTTATTGTTACGGCTGCACCTTCTCGTTTTATGGTAGTCTATCCTGCTGAATGCAGCGTGGAGAAGTCTGTTTTTTTCATCGGGAGCCGCTGAGGAAAACCATCTGATAACATCATCAAGCCTGAGGACGGCTTTTTCGGGCATATCACTGACAGGCTTTTCACAGAAGTCAAGACCTCTTATGGACGCTTCAAGAGAACGTATCTTTTCGCTGACTGTTTCCGAGCGTTCGAGGAAAATACCGTTATCGTAGATCTCTTGTTCGAGCAGATCGTACATCCTTGCAAGCTGACGCCTGGCCTTTTCCAGTTCGGCGGTAAGGATTGTTTTAACATCGGGCTGATCTTCCTGCACGGCCGTTCCGTTTCTTATCAGATGCGGAAGTTTGCTTATACGGTAGCGCAGAGCAGATATCACAGCTTCACTGATTGTTTCGGTTTTGGAACTGACAGTTTTTCCACGGCAATCCCTGCAAACGCAAAGCATATGTTCACTGCCGTTTCCCGTGGCTTTGCGGCGTTTCATCTGATGTCCGCAGTTACGGCAGAAGAGAATGCCGTGATAGCAGTTCATCAGCCTTTGGTCTGTATGTATCTGTGCGGCAGGAGAGGAATGCTTTTTCTGCTGAACGGCATTGTATATTTCCTCACTGATCATTGGCTGATGAAGCCCCTTGTACAGTATGCCGCCGTTGGACTTGCTTTTCCATCCAACCATACCGCAGTACATATGATTGGACAGTATCTTTTTTATGCTGGAGGGATTCCATGAGCGGCTTTTCTGCGGACTGATACCCATGCGGTCAAGTTCACCTGCGATATATCCGGGACCGTGCCCATCAAGATAAAGCCTGTAGATAAGCCTTACGACCTCAGCTTCTTCGGGAATTATCTCAAGGGTATGTATTTTCGGCAGGGGAGATGTCTTTCTGTAGCCGTAGGGAGCGGATGTGCCTATGTAGTTTCCGTCCCTGACGGAAGCAAGTCTGCCTGTCTGCATACGGCGGTTGATGGTCTTGTATTCACGGCGGCTCATGAAAAGCGAGAACTCGAAGTATTCCTCATCGAATTCATTGTCAGGATCGTAAGTCTTTACGGGAGTAATGATCTTTGTTGACGACTTACGGAAAGCCTGAGCCACTATGCCCTGATCGATGGTGTCACCACGGGCAAGACGTTCTATTTCGGCTACAAGGACCCCCGAATAGCGTCCGCTGTTTACATCTTCAAGGAGAGCCTGCATCTGCGGACGGGCGGCAATGCTGTCTCCGCTGACTATCTCCTTGTATATCCTTGTCACGTTCAGCTTTTGCTTACAGCCAAGTTCGGTGAGCATTTTCATGTGACGGGCAAGAGTTTCGCCCTCGCCCTGTGCTTCAGCCTCTGCATCTGCACGGGATTTTCTCAGGTAAATGCAGTATTCTTCCACTTTACCACTCCTTTCTTTCCAGTATATTTCCTTCAAAGGCGGACAATGCATACTATTGCCGAAGTTACCATATAGATTACGGAAGGGAGCTGATAATATGCCGGATGAAAAGCCATCGATGTATGAACGGACGGAGTACGAAATAATAAGCGAGACCGAGACAGAAAGCGGTATCACGGGAGTTATAAGGAACATCTGCAACGGAGCGCTGATAGAGTGCCGCATACCGCAGAGGAAGAAGAAAAACTTGCCTCTGACATCACATATGCGCTGATACAGACCGCATTCACAGGGCAGGATATCAGCCGTATCCACGATATTGAAATACTCAGACCTGATGAAAAAAGCTGATTAAATCAATTTTAAAGTACGATTTATCATACATTTTTTTCCTTTTCTGTGATATCATCTAATAGTACTTTGTCATGGGGGACAGGTATCCTCGGAAAAGCCGTATAAACACAGATACAGACAGGTCTGCACCCTATATGGATCATCGGTTTAACGGCTTTACCGTTTTTATTTATTTTTTTGAGGTGATATTAAAATGAGGAAAACATTCAGCAGAAAGCTCATGAATGCAGCTGTTATCGCTTTGTCCGCAGTTCAGCTCACTGCATTTCCAATGTACGCTATGGCAGATGATGCGGTGACGGATACTGCCGTTATCATGGAGGAAAGCGCCGTTAAACTGTGCGGCGGATGGTTTGAGTCAGCCTATGCGGAATGGGACGAAAACGCCATAGGAAGCGATGTTCATGTAAGCTATGCACAGGCAGGAGAGAGCGTTTTCACCGATGCTGCCCCCGAACTGATACGTGGCACAAGAGTGGATATCCCCGGACTGAAAGGAGATACAGAATACACTGTCAGGATATCGGGTTCTAAGGGAAATGCCGAATTTACAGCGAAAACAATGGCATATGACAGAAGCGGATACGCTCATCACAACTTTGAAGGCATAGGCGGATACAATGATGACGGTACACTGAAGCCTGACGTTACAGTCATCTACGTTACCAACGAAAACAAGGACACCATAACCTACAACGGCAAGGTCGGTCTTTACAATATCTTTTTCAGCGCAAAACCAAAGAATGTGGTATTCCGCTTTGTAGGCGGCCTTGATGTGCCAAGCGGTACTGTAGCCAACGACGGAAGCCACAATGACGGCTCGAATATGCTTTATCTCCAGAACAGCTCAAATGTTACTGTTGAGGGTATCGGCCCTGACACAGACCTCAGATCGTGGGGAATTGAGATGAAGCGCTGCACAAGCTGTGAATTCCGCAATCTGTGGCTGGGAAATTATCCCGATGACGGTATAGCCATGACGGGAAATGCCGAAATACGTTCCGCTCATATATGGGTGCACAACAATACGATCGAAAGAGGCTTCAACCGGTTTGCAGGCAACGGCCATGTTGACGCTGATAAAGCCGAGGGCGACGGTTCAGTGGATATGAAGTGGGCTGAGTATGTTACAGTGTCATACAACGAGTTCAGGGACTGCCACAAGACATCCCTTGTAGGCGGCAGGGCAGATCAGATACAGGACTTCATAACCTACCACCACAACTGGTTCAACAATACACAGTCAAGAAATCCCCGTGCAAGAAATGCACATATCCATTCTTTCAACAACTATTTCTCCACTAACTCCGAGTACGGTATCTGCGCCTCATACAATTCAAAGATATTCTCGGAGTGCAACTATTTTGAAAAGGCAACCAATCCGCTGTATGCGATAAATATGGGAAAAGACAAGTTTTCGGGAACTATCAAGTCCTTCGGTGATAAATTCGACAACTGCGACATGGGCGGTGAATACGCTTATAAAATTGCAGAAAGCCGAAACGAAAACGTTGTGATACCAAACCTTATCGAGGGCGGCGACGGCTATGATAATTTTGATGCTGAACTTTACAGCTATGACATCCAGACTCCCGATGAAGCTAAAGCTGCTGTTATGGAGTACGCAGGAAGAATGAAGGCCGCTTCCTCAAACGGCGAGGTCGTTCCCGTGGAAGTAGTTCCAGTGACAGAACCTGTCCCTCAGGATATCCCCGGACTGCTGATGGGAGATATCAACGCTGACGGCGGTCTTGATGTAGCCGATGCGGTAGTGTTCAGCAAATGGCTTCACGGCAGCGGAGATATGACCGAAGAACAGGGAAAACGTGCCGATATGATAACCGACGGTATGCTGGATGTCTTTGATCTCACAGCACTGAAAAAATGCATAATCAACGCACTCAGCGAATGATAAACCGTTTCGCTGAATAAAAGAATAGATATAAACAGCTGTAAGGATGAACGAATACCTGCAGCTGTTTTTTATATGCCGTATAAATCATCATTTCCCCTTGCATTTTGCTATTCATAGTGTTATAATGATTCTATAACTACAGGCCGAAAGGCACTGGACAGAAAGGAATATGAGACATGAAAAAAACTATCACAGGATTTGCTGCATCTCTTATGTTGGCAGCAATGCTCTCTTCATGCGGGGCAAGCGCTAAGCCGAATCCCGTACACTCCATCGATGATCTGAAAGGCAAGACCATCGGTGTTAAGCTGGGTACTACAGGCGATACCCTTGCTGAGGACGTAGAGGACGCAACAGTTGAGAAGTACAATAAGTATTCGGACGCTGTACAGGCACTCAAGCAGGGCAAGATCGATGCTATCATCATCGACAGCGATACTGCTGAGGCTTTCCTCAGGAATAATCAGGACATCACAAAGCTTTCCGAAGGATATGCCGATGAGTCCTACGCTATTGCGATCAAGCTTGAAAATACTGCTTTGCAGAGCGAGATAAACGGTGCACTGAAAACTCTCAGCGACAACGGTACATTAAAGCAGATCAAGGATAACTACGACAGCGAGAATGCAGGCAAGAGCGCTTATACAACTCCCGAGGGCACAGACCACAGCAAGGGCAAGCTGGTAATGGCTACAAATGCGGAGTTTCCGCCTTATGAATTCAAGAACGGCGCAGATATCGTAGGTTTCGATATCGACATGATGAACGCTGTCTGTGATCAGCTGGGTTATGAACTTCAGGTAGAGGATATGGCATTCGATTCCATTATCCCTGCTGTACAGTCAGGAAAGGCTGATGTGGGAGTTGCAGGAATGACAGTTACTCCCGACCGTGAGAAGAACGTTCTCTTCTCTGATACATACACAACTACTCACCTGGTCGTAATGGTGAGAAAGGACTGATAACAAACAGGCTGTTCCCCGAAAGGACAGCCTGTTCATGATTTTGAAAGGAGTCTTGATATGAATTTTGCTGAAAGCTTCAGACAGAATTTTATTGAAGAAGACCGCTGGAGATACCTTACAGACGGTCTGAAAACTACACTTATTATCACATTCTTTGCCGTTATCATCGGTATGGTGCTCGGCTTTCTTGTGGCTATAATCCGTTCCGCATATCTGAGGACGAAGCGTCTGCTGATCCCCGATATCCTGTGCCGAATTTATCTCACAGTCATTCGTGGAACACCTGTTGTTGTACAGCTTCTTATCATTTATTTCGTTATTTTTGCGTCTGTGCCTATTTCCAAGACTTTCGTGGCAATAATCGCCTTTGGTATCAACTCGGGAGCATATGTTGCTGAGATCGTCAGAGGCGGTATCATGGCTGTTGACGTAGGTCAGCTTGAAGCAGGAAGAAGTCTCGGTCTCAATTACCGTCAGACCATGGTTTCCATAATCATGCCTCAGGCGCTGAAAACAGTGCTTCCTGCCCTCGCAAATGAAGCTATCGTTCTTCTGAAGGAAACATCGGTTGCGGGATACATTGCCATTGCAGACATCACAAAGGGCGGAGATATCATCCGTTCGCAGACTTTCTCGGCGTTCATGCCGCTTATAGCTGTAGCGCTGATCTACCTTATTATGGTGGTCCTTCTGACCCGTCTTGTGAATTTACTAGAAAGGAGACTTGCTTCAAATGATAAGCGTTAAAGATCTTACCAAGGATTTTGGTGACAGAAAGGTGCTGAAAGGCATTACCGAGGAGATACAGAAGGGCGAAAAGGTAGTTATCATCGGACCATCAGGCTCGGGAAAAAGTACATTTCTACGCTGTCTCAACCTTATGGAAACTCCCACATCGGGCGAGATCTACTTCGACGGCAAGGAGATAACCAAACTCCACGACAAAGAGATAAACCTGATACGCAGAAGAATGGGTATGGTTTTCCAGCATTTCAACCTTTTTCCACATCTTACCATAAAGAAGAATATCACTCTCGCTCCCGTAAAGCTGGGCATCATGACTCAGGAGGAAGCCGACAAGAAAGCGGCTGAACTTCTCAAAAGAGTAGGACTCCCCGACAAGGCCGACGATTATCCTGCAAGTCTGTCAGGCGGTCAGAAGCAGAGGATCGCCATTGCAAGAACACTTGCAATGAATCCCGAAGTTATTCTTTTCGATGAGCCAACGTCAGCCCTTGATCCCGAAATGGTAGGCGAGGTACTCAACCTGATGAAACAGCTTGCCGATGAGGGAATGACTATGGTGGTCGTTACTCACGAAATGGGCTTTGCAAAAGAAGTTGCGTCCCGTGTGATGTTCATGGCTGACGGAGTTGTCATGGAACAGAACAGCCCAGACAAGTTCTTCTCGAATCCCGAGAGCCCACGTCTGAAAGAATTCCTTTCAAGGGTGCTCTGATTTGTGTATGAGGAATACAGAAGCAGTTTTTTCGGAGAGCCTTGAAAAACTTCCCGATGCCTCAATGATACGTGAAAAGGTATTCGTGGAGGAGCAGGGCTTTGAAACGGAATTCGATGAAACGGACAGCCGTTCCTTGCGCTGTGTACTCTATCAGGACGGAAAATGTGCCGCAACCGCAAGATTTTTTACCGAGGACGGCAGGACGATGCATATCGGCAGAGTGGCAGTGCTGAAGGAATACCGTGGCACAGGACTTGGTGCCGAGGTGGTGAGGGCCTGCGAGGACTACGCTGTAAAGCAGGGATTCCGCCGCTTTGAATTATCCGCACAGGTAAGAGTCACAGGCTTTTACAAGTCGCTGGGGTATATTCCTTTCGGCGATGAGTATATGGACGAATTCTGTCCCCATATCAATATGTACAAGGAGATAGCTGATGATACTTGAGATACTTCCCTATGAACTGACAGTCTGCCAGCCCACAGCGATAACGCAGGACACGCTTTCGGGAGAGTTTTTCTTCATCGGAAAGACCGACTGTGAGCTTTCGCTGGTTTGCGAAACAAAGTCCGTACCTGCTGACTGCAAGGCGAGAGAAGACGGCTGGAGGGCATTCCGTATAAAAGGACAGCTGGATTTTTCGCTGACAGGTATACTTTCGCCCATTGCCGCACTTCTTGCAGAAGCAAAGATAGGCATATTCGCAGTTTCTACGTATGATACCGACTACGTTCTTGTAAAAGCTGAAAACTTCACAGCCGCTATGGAACTGCTTTCCAAAAACGGCTACAGCATCAGCGCATAAGGATAAATTTCCCGAAACAGTGATATTTATACATTAAGCCGTCAAAGTCCCCGAAAATCCGGGGACTTATCTTTTTTTCCTGAACTTCTCAGCTTCTGTTACTGCGCAAAAATGTTTTTACCTATTGTTTTGGTTTATTGATAAAATATACATTTATTATTTATATCATATTAGGTATAATGTGTACAGTTTTTGGTGAGTTTCACGAAGAATCGCAATTTTTGAACATATATACAGCAATAATTGCCTTGCCATTTCATCGATCATGTAATACAATCAAGTCAGGGGCAGTTGTAAATTCTTTTTTAGAATAAATATTTAACTGCTTCTGTTGCTGATTTTTATCAGCAATAAAAAAATACGATAGGAGGATTCAAGGAGATGAACAACAAATTTTTCATGAGGGCCGCCGCCGCTGCTATGTCGCTTGTGCTGAGCACTTTATCTATGCCGTTCAGTGCTTACGCAGCTGACAGACAGGTCATAGGCCAGACATCTGACGGCTATGATTATGAGTTCTGGAATATGGACTCGGCAGGCGAAACAAAAATGACAACAGATGAAAACGGCGCTTTCTCGTGTGTATGGAATGATATCGAAAATGTTCTCTTCCATACAGGCCGCAATCTTGGTTCTGTACAGTCATGGAAGGATTACGACGATATCAAGTACGAGTATGACGTAGACTATGCACCCGAAGGAAATTCCTATATGGGTGTTTACGGATGGACTAAAAATCCGTTGGTCGAGTATTACATCGTAGATGCATGGGGCGACTGGAAACCGCTCGCAACAGAAAAGCCGGTGGCAGAGATCACTGTGGATGGCAATGACTATAATGTGTATTCACTTACAAAAGGAAATCAGATGTCCATCTTAGGCCCTACACCTTTCAAACAGTACTGGAGCGTAAGAAAAGAGAATAGCGCATCAGTAGGCGAAAAGAAAAATCTGAAAGGCGTAATATCCGTATCAGACCACTTCGCAGCCTGGGAAAAGGCAGGATTGAAGCTTGGTGATCTGTATGATGTAACTTTCAACATCGAAGGCTTCAAGTCAAGCGGTGAAGCTACTGTAAACAAGGCAGAGCTTACTTTCGGAGGTTCTGATTCATGGAAGCAGACCAACGTGAAAACGACTGTGACCGAAACTTCCACTCAGACAACAACTACAACTGCTGCTGAAACAGAAACTACAACTACTGTTACCGCTCCTACAGTAACAACTCCGCCTGTTGAGCCTGATCCGGAGGGATACTACTTCAAGGAATCCTTTGAAGACGGCATAGGCAAGTGCGTTCCCAGAGGAGATACAGCACTTATATTAGATTCGGAAAACTACGTTGACGGCGAGAGATCACTCTTTGTCACACACAGAGAAGAGGTATGGAACGGTCCTGCTATTGAACTTGATGCGTCAACATTCATTCCGGGCAAGACCTACAGCTTTGGTGCTGCTGTATTACAGCATAATGTTGAAAGCGCAGATCTTGATCTTGTTCTTCAGTATAAAGACGCTGAAGGAGAATATCAGTTCAGCGAGATATCTTCAGTCAAGGCTGAAAGATCAGAATGGACAGAACTTGGCAACCCAAGCTTTACTATCCCTGAAGGCGCAAAGGAAATGCTCCTTTTCATCAGTACCCCCGACGACACAGCTGATTTCTATTTTGACAGCTTCTTCGGCGGCGTAGAGGGTAAAACACCTGATGTATCAGGCGGAACTGTAAATGATCCCAACAAGACCGAATTGCCTGTAACTCAGAGAGGAAACGGCTTCAAGGATAAGTTCTCATACTGGTTCGATATCGGTACATCAGCAAGTGCTTTTGAGATCAAAAACTACGGTTCATTTATAAAGGACAATTTCAATTCTATCACACCCGAGAACGAACTCAAGCCTGATGCGATCCTCGATCAGGAAGCAAGTCAGAAGCTTGGCAAGAACATTGATCCACAGGTAAATCTCCATTTTGCAGATCCGATACTGAAGTTCTGTGAAGAAAACGGTATCGCACTCCGTGGACATACTTTTGTATGGTACAGCCAGACTCCCGACTGGTTCTTCCGTGAGAACTTCTCAGCAAACGGTGCATATGTATCCAAGGAAGTAATGGATCAGCGACTTGAGCAATTCATAAAGAATACTTTCGACGCACTGAAGGAGCAGTATCCTGATCTGAAGATCTCAGCTTATGATGTCTGCAACGAGATCTTCGTCAACGACGGCGGCGGATTAAGAGACGGAAGCAATTCAAAGTGGGCAAAGATCTACGGTGACAGCGATTACATCACCAACGCTTTCAAGTACGCAAGAAAGTACGCTCCGACAGGATGCAAACTCTTCCTCAACGACTACAACGAGTACCTTCCTGCAAAAACAGCAGATATCTGTCAGATGGCAATGGCTCTTAAAGAGGACGGCATCATCGACGGTATCGGTATGCAGTCTCATCTTGATACAAGATTCCCCGATATGGAGACATATGAGAAAGCTCTTGAAGCATTCATCAGCACAGGTCTCGAAGTACAGATCACAGAGCTTGACATCACCTGCACCAACTATGCTGAACAGGCTGATGCATACTATGAGGTTTTCAAGCAGGCTATGAACAACTCAGATAAGATAACAACTGTTACTGTCTGGGGCCTTAATGACGCTCTCAGCTGGAGATGCACTATGAATCCTTGCCTTTTCTGGAACGGATTCAAGCCAAAGCCGGCATATGAAAAGATCCTGACACTTGCAGATCCTTTCTATTCCCGTGAGAACAGTATAACTCCATGGGGCGATGCAAACGAGGATAAGAAGGTTGATATTTCCGACTCTGTTATTATCATGCAGTCTCTTGCAAATCCAAGCAAGTATACTATGGATAAAGTCGGCAATTCCTATGCAGACGTTAACCTTACAGGCAACGGCATTACAAATGCTGATGCCCTTGCAGTTCAGAAATACCTTGTCGGTCTTGTTGAGGATCTTCCCGAAAGCTATGAGCCAAAAGAAGAAGCTGTTACAACTACAGCCGCAGAAACAACTACTGCAAAGGCAGTTACAACAGTTAAAACAGAGGTAACAACATCTGCCAATACAACCACAGCAAAAGAAACATCCGCAAAAACTACCACAGAAGAACCTACAACTACAGTTCCCGATACAACAACCGAGATAGCTGTTACTGAAACAGGTAAGACATTCAAGGTAGGCGGCGACACCAGTCAGTACAAAGGCGTTGATGAAGACGGCTACGATTATGAGATATGGTACGATAAGGGCAGCGGCGGATCCGGAAGCATGACACTTGGTAAAGGCGGCGCATTCACAACCGAGTGGGATGTAAGAAAACCGCAGGGTTCATTGATCTCACAGAGCGGAAAATACTTTAGCAGAAATAAAAAGGCTACTGACTATTTCAGAATTGAATTCGACTATGACGTTGATTTCTCAGCAGGCGATGCAGGAAATGCTCAGTTCGGCATTTACGGATGGATGACAGATCCTCTCGTAGAATACTACGTGATCGAGGACTGGAAAAACTGGCGTCCGACAAATCCTGCTCAGACCAGAACTGTTGTAATAGACGGCTCAGAGTATGAGATATTCTCTCAGGCCGTAACAGGTCCATGCATCTTAGGTGATATGCGTACTTTCAAACGTTACTACAGTGTGCGCAAGAATCCAAGAAAGAGCGGAACTGTCACTTTATCAGACCACTTCAAGGCTTGGGAAAAAGCAGGCTTTGAAATTGGTAAGCTTTATCAGGCATCTTTAAGTGTAGATGCATGGGAGAGTGCCGGTAAAATTGACGTAAAAAAGCTTACGTTCTACAGCATGGGCGGTTGATTGGTAATTAGTCTGTCAGGGTTCCTTTACAAAAAGAGCAGCATTTAACCGTGATACTCATATAGAAGCTTTATACGCATTTATCGGGGGAAACCTTTCTGAGGAAAGGTTTCCCTAACTGGGACCTGTCCCCTCTGTCCTTCGGACATCTCCCCGTCCCACGGGGAGTCATCCCCCGACCCCCTTTTCCAAAGACTTTTAATAGAATTTTGCCCCATGATAGGGTACAACTTAAAGACTTGAAAAGTTCTTTGTTTCTGGTGTGTACCCTATCATGGGGCAAAATTAATAGTCTTGGGAAACAGATTGAGAAGATCCTTCTTCAAAATGTCTACCTTGATAATACATATCAAACTTCTATATAAGTATCGAGGATAACTGCTGGACTATTACAGGAACTTTATACGAATTCATCGGGGAAAACTTTTTTCTATAAGCTTCCTCTGAATAATCACACATAAACTGCCATATCAGCACCACGGGTCACAGGCAGTTTTTATGTACAACATGGATACAGGGATTTTTTCTCATACTGCCACATAGATTATCTCCTTTCCCAGGGCCATGGGTCGTCGATCCAGTCCCAGTGCTGAGTATCGTTGTTCTGTTCGGGCATAAGCGGACCGAAACGCTGAGTGTAGTCGCTGATACATTTCTGCCTGAGTGCCTTATATTTCTCAAACATCGCAAGTCCACGGCGGCAGTTGGGATGAGTGTCGAGGTAGAGGTTCAGTTCCTTTAGTGCAAAATCGTACTCTTTTATTTTCCTGAGAAGCATTCTGCGCTCGTTCATTATCTTCCGCCTCCTTTGCCGAATGGGAATACAAGGTCAGGGAAGAGAGTGTCGTTTTCAAGGGCATCTTCACTGCTGCGAACATCTCCCCACTGCTGGAAGGGCACATAAGCCATTGCCAGCGGCATATTTTTGGGGAGCCGTGAAGTGTCGGGACGTTCCTGTCTGTCATTGCGCATATCCGTCACAGACAGGCTGTTTTCACGCTCATGCAGGATAAGCCCATCCATATCGTCAAAAAGTTCAAGTTTCATATGGAGTCCTCCTTTCTGTGCTGCGGAGAACAGGTGCGAAGTCTCCGCACACCACATTATATGCAGATAACAGAAAATGCGTTAAGAATAATTGACTTTCCCGCATTAATGTGGTATAATCTGAAAAAACGAGAAGGTGGGAGGGAAATGGAAATACGCTTTGTGACAGAAAAAGACGACCTGAGAGAAATAAGCGGCATCTATGAAAAAAGCTGGAAGAAGACGTACAAAGGTATGCTTCCCAGCGGATATCTCAAACGCATCCCCGATGGCAACTGGGCGGACAGGATAAACCGTTTCGGTTCACGCTCAATGGTAGTTGTCAGCGGTGACGAATATATCGGCACCATAAGCTTCGGGGCTTCACGCATATCTCAGTATGAGGGGCTTGGCGAGGTGTTTTCGCTGTATGTCCTTCCGCAGTACACGGGCAAGGGCATAGGCAAGCTTCTGATGGACAGGGCAGTAGCCGAGCTGAAAGCACTCGGATACAGCAGGATCATCCTCTTTGCACTTGACCGGAATCTCGTTGCAAGGCGGTTCTATGAGCGTTACGGCTACACTGCCAGCGGAGATTTGATGAAGAAAAAGTTCGGACATAAGACAGTGACACAGGTGATGTACTTCCTTGACATTTAATGTATCTCATATAAAATAATACAGCCCCTGATAGGGCGCTCCTTGTATAACATCGGTTTTCAAATCTTGAATGGAGTGCTCAATCAGGGGTAAGATTATATTAAGTGTGTCTTCCTGTTCCATTTCCTTCAAATGGGTATAAGAAAACCGCCTTGTTATGGGCGGTTTAATCAACTATTATAATACTTTTTATTTCAGACCTGTATAAAACAGTTCCGTCAGATTCTCCCTTATGCTTCAAGATATCAATACTGTCTTCATTGGGCTCATAGTTGTCATAGGCATCTGTGAAACAATCAACATAATAATTCTCGAAGATCGCTCCGTCTGAGCACTCAATGGTTACCGTTTTGCCAACATACTTTTCAATCTCAATCATATGATCTCCTCCCTCTATCAAATGTAAGGTGTTCTCTAGGGGCTGTATTCATTTGCATACAAGTTCGGGGAAACTTTCAGAAGAAAGCTTCCCCGATAATTTTATATATATCCGGCCATCAGTCAAGGAAGTCCTTGACCTTCTTGCTTCTGCTTGGGTGACGGAGCTTTCTGAGAGCCTTTGCTTCGATCTGACGGATACGCTCACGGGTTACGTCGAAACGCTGTCCAACTTCTTCGAGAGTGCGTGACTTGCCGTCCTCAAGGCCGAAACGAAGCTTCAGTACCTTTGCCTCACGGTCTGTGAGAGTTGAAAGCACTTCATTGAGCTGCTCCTTGAGGAGAGTGTGTGAAGCGGCCTCAGCAGGTGCAGGAGCGTCATCGTCAGGGATGAAGTCACCCAGATGGCTGTCTTCCTCCTCACCGATAGGAGTTTCGAGGGATACAGGGTCCTGAGCCACACGCATGATCTCACGTACCTTATCCACAGGCATATTCAGCTTGTCAGCGATCTCCTCAGGGCTTGGATCGTGGCCGTTTTCGTGGAGAAGCTGGCTGGACACCTTCTTTACCTTGGTGATGGTCTCAACCATATGAACAGGGATACGGATAGTTCTTGCCTGATCGGCGATAGCACGGGTGATAGCCTGACGGATCCACCAAGTAGCGTATGTGGAGAACTTGAATCCCTTAGTGTAATCGAACTTTTCAACAGCCTTGATAAGACCCAGGTTGCCTTCCTGGATGAGGTCGAGGAACTGCATACCTCTGCCCACGTACTTCTTGGCGATAGAAACAACGAGACGGAGGTTAGCCTCTGAAAGGCGCTTCTTTGCGTAGCGGTCGCCCTTGGCCGTTCTCTGTGCAAGCTCGATCTCCTCCTCTGTTGTAAGAAGCGGAACACGTCCAATTTCCTTGAGGTAGATCTTTACAGGGTCATCGATAGCGATGCCCTCGGTTGACAGAGCCATTTCCAGGTCATCGGTAAGTGCGGAGTCGAGACCTATTTTCAGGTCAGCGTCAAGGTTCATATCCTCTACGATCTCGATGTTGAGGTTTTCGCAGTTATCATAGAAGGTATTGATCTGGTCAACGTCAAAATCCAGCTCTTCCAGTGCGTCGGTGATCTCTTTTGTTGTAAGCTTTCCGTTAGTTTTGCCCTGTTCGATGAGAGCTTCAATAGTGTTCTTTTTGTTTTCCATAAGAAAACCTCCTATTTTTTATTTTTCGATCTGAACTTACTCATCAACTCGTCGTCGCTGAGTGTTCCAGATGGTGTTGGCTTTGATTTTTTCAGTACCTCCGCACAGTCGAGGACACCCTCAAATGTGATCGGAAGGTCATTGTTCTTAGCGGCTATTCCGCTTATTCTTCCCATTTCCTCCTGAGTAAATTCACCGTTCAGCATGAGAATGGTAAATTTGTCGGCTTCCCTCATTTTATCCAGCAGAGCCGAATATACTTTTTTATGGAAGGGAGTAACGAATGAATCGGGCGGTATCGCCTTTTCCACGTCTTCCCATTCCTGGGGCCGTTTCAGCAGGTAGTATATTATCATTTCCTCGGCACGGGCCTCCTTGCGGTGATTGACCGCTTCGGGGGTCACATCGTCCCTGACGAAATTGGTGTTTGCCTTGATATTGCGCCATTCGTTCTTTTTGGCGGAATAGCGGTTCTTTTTGAGCATATCGTCGATATGGCTTTTCAGCACCTGAACGGGGATATCGCACTTCTTGGAAGTACGGGAAATATAGACCTCACGCTCCAGTGCAGACTCTATGCCTGCCAGTACCTTTGAGGTACGCTTCAGCAGTTCCACACGTCCCATTTCCGAAGAAAGGTCGAGGCCGTCCTCGCATTTGTCAAGCATGAAGTCGATGGCATCATCTGAGCCGTCAAGGAGCAGACGGAATCGGTTCACACCGAATTTTTTTATGTACTCATCGGGGTCCTTGGCACCTTCCATGTGGATGATCTTGGTTTGAAGTCCCACATCGGCGAAATGGTTGATGGCTTTCTGAGTGGCTTTCTGACCTGCGCCGTCGCTGTCGTAAGCGATTATCACTTCCTCGGCATAATGGCTTATGAGCCTTGCCTGGTCGGGAGTTATAGCAGTACCGAGAGTGGCAACAACGTTGTCGAAGCCTGCCTGATTTACGGCGATAACGTCCATGTAGCCTTCGCAGAGGATGAGACGCTTGGTGTTGGCATTCTTGGCGAAATTCATGGAGAACAGGTTTGAGCCTTTGTTGAATACGGGAGTTGCACCTGTATTAAGGTATTTCGGCTTGGAATCGTCAAGCACACGCCCTCCGAAGCCGATGATATTTCCGCGCATATCAACTATGGGGAACATCACACGCTTGCGGAACATATCGAAGGTGCGGCCGTTTTTTTGTCCTCCCAGCCACGCATCGGCTATCTCGTCATCGGTGTAGCCTTTGGACTTCAGATGGTCGGTGAGAAAATTCCACGAATCGGGAGCATAGCCCAGACCGTATTTCTTGATGGTCTGCGGAGTCAGCTTGCGGTCTGCGAAATATTTCAGCCCCGACTTGTCGCTGCCCTTGAAAAGGTTGGTGTAATAGAGATTAGCGGCAATGCGGTTCATCTCGTATATACGTGTTTTTCGCTTGGCATAGGAGCTGTCCCTGTTGTTCCTTTCGGGTACTTCCAGTCCCGAGCGCTGTGCAAGAAGCTTTACCGCCTCCATGAAGTCGAGATTTTCTATCTTCATGGCAAAGGTGATAACGTCTCCGCCTGCGCCGCAACCGAAGCAGTAGAAGCTCTGTGTCTCGGTGAACACCGTGCATGACGGAGTTTTCTCCGAGTGGAAAGGACATGAACAGACGTAATTCCGTCCACGGCGGATAAGGTTGACATATGACCCCATGACCGTTTCAATGGGATTTGCATTTCTCAGAGTGTAGAGAAATTCGTCGTCTCGGGGCATAGCCTTACCTCCTATTTCCAGAATTTCGGGACGAAAAGTTCAGTGTAAAGGTCCACAGCGTAGCCGTCGCTCATGCCTGATATGTAGTCGCATACGGCACGGTCGGCATCAGAAGCTTCCATGATAGAGCGGTACTCCTCGGGGAGAAGACGGCTGTTCTCGATAAAGTAGGCATACAGCTTGCGGACAAGCCGTTCCGCCTTTGCTTCCTCCTGCTTTGCGGCAGGATTTGTGTAGACTCTCTCAAACATGTATTTTCTCAGTTTGTCGTGAGCGGTGCGTATTTCGGGCTCAAAATCTATATTTTCGCATCCGTGCCCGATAACGGAAGCGATAAGACAGGTTATTCTTTTGGTTTTTGTGTCGCCCAGAATTTCCACGCAGTCTTTGGGAAGTTCGTCTCCGTGAAGTATGCCTGCACGGATGGAGTCCTCGATATCGTGGTTTATGTAGGCGATGGTGTCGGCAAGGCGGACTATATTGCCTTCCTTTGTCTCAGCGGTCATATTGGTGTGGCATTTTATGCCGTCCCTGACAGCGTGAGTGAGGTTCAGGCCCTTGCCCTTTTTTTCAAGACATTCCACAACCCTGACGCTCTGGAGATAGTGCCTGAATCCATGAGGACATATCTCATTGAGCACCTTCTCGCCGCAGTGACCGAAAGGGGAATGCCCTAAGTCGTGGCCGAGAGCGATAGCTTCGGTCAGATCCTCATTCAGTCCCATACCTCTCGCCATAGTCCTTGCTATCTGAGCTACCTCAAGGGTATGAGTCAGACGGGTACGGTAGTGATCGCCAACAGGAGAGAGGAATACCTGAGTCTTACGTTTAAGTCTTCGGAATGAGTTGCAGTGGAGTATGCGGTCACGGTCACGCTGGAATTCGGTGCGGTAAGGGCAAGGCTCGTCCTCACGTTCACGCTTTGTAGCAGAAGCATCCGTGCTTTTGCAGGCGTACTCACAGAGAATATATTTCTCAGCGCTTTCGATTTTTTCACGTACATTCACTGATATCACTCCTTCCGGAATTCAGTTGCGGAACAGGCTTTTCTGCGGAAGTATGTCATCGCCGCTTACAAAAGTAAGAGCGATGCCTTGCGGAGATGTAGGTTGTATTTGGAATGTGTATGTGCATTTCCCGAACAGAAGAACACCTTCGGTGCTGTCGGCTGCGGGATATGCGGCTGTACCTTCGATGATAAGATCGGGAGTCTCATATCTGACCTTGTTACCGCCCTCAAAAGTAAGCTGAGGGATATCAAAGGTGCCACGGTCGGTATAAGTCTTCCAGACAGTATCGTGAAGAAGCTCGTTGTCGGTAAAGGTATATCCGGCAATATCAGCGGAGACAGTGGTCTGAACTGCTGATACGGCTGTAGTTTCCGTGACGGAAGTGATCTCCGGGATTACAGAATTTTCCGAAACTGACGGAGAGTCAGAGCATGACGAAAGAAAAGCAACAGCGCAAATGGCTGAAGCGGTCAGAAATCTTCTCATGGCAATACCTCCCGAAAAAGCTTCTTATATACTTATACTCCCGAAAACTTGAAATACCTTTAATTTATTTTGCAACAGATGAAAAATCCTCAAATAGTTCACCTTTATCCTCAATTTCAACACTGCCATTAGTTATCTCTACCAGTTCTTTCCTGAGAGCATCCTGCTTCTCGGATAGGACCAGCACCTCCAGCTTTACGTCGTCGGCGAAATCAGAGCTGACAGTGATTGTATCAAAATTCGGCAGTATGTAGGATATCTTGCCGTACATACCGTAGTCTGAGGATATGGATATTCGGTGACACAGGCACATATTCATAGTATGGGATGCGTCGCAGGCAAGAGCGGCAGCATGGGAGTAAGCACGGACAAGTCCGCCTCCGCCGAGGAGGATGCCGCCGAAGTAGCGTGTGACCACCACGCAAACATCGGTAAGTCCACGCTTTTGCAGTACATCCAGCACAGGAACGCCTGCGGTGCCCTGGGGCTCGCCGTCGTCGGAATATCGGGAAATATTGTCCTGACGGAGAATGTAAGCATAGACGTTATGCTTAGCCTTGCGGTGCTTTGCCTTTATCATATTTATGAATTCAACGGCCTCGTCGTTAGTCTTAACGGGAGCGATATAGCCGATGAATTCGGATCTTTTTTCGATGAATGAGGCTTCAGCGGCCTCTGATACTGTGAAATAGTTCATAGTTTTTGTATAGGAAAGTGGAAAAAAGCCGCTCATGAGAGCGGCTTATATCATTACTTATCGAGATTGAAACGCTTCTTGAATCTGTCAACACGTCCGCCTGTATCAACAAGCTTCTGCTTTCCGGTATAGAACGGATGGCACTTTGAGCAGATTTCAACCTTGATATTCTCCTTTGTAGACATAGTCTCGATCACGTTACCGCAGTGGCAGGTAATTGTGGTCTTAACAAAGTTAGGATGGATTCCCTCTTTCACGATTGTCACCTCTTTCACAGATTTTCTTGTATCCGTGCAGCCCATCAGTTCCTTTAGACAGTAGTGCAGTTATACATTGCAAGAAGTATTATATCACACGAATATTGCTTTGTCAAGAGCAAGTGATATATTATTTTTATTTAACTTTAGCGACCTTGTATCCGTCGATATCGTAGACCTTAACGCTGTCGGTCTCGTCTACGACATCTTCCTCGTCGAAGAATACGTAAAGCACATCCTTGCGGCCATTGCCTGACTTCAGCTTCTCGTATTCGTTCTCAGCGTATTCCTTGACAGAAGCGAGGTCCATACGTGCAAGGTAGAAACTGCTGAGAGCCATATGCTTTTCTGCGGCCATCTGAGCGAAATCAAAGTACATCTGCATATAAAGGCCGTAAGCGTCCTTCATGAGGAGGAATATTATCTCGCTGGTGTCCTTTGTGAGTTCGTCCCATTTCTCGTCCTTGAGAGCGTATTCATATGCAGGCGGCTGACCGTACTGACTGTGAAGTATCCTGCACCAGTCACGGATGTCCATGCCCTGAATAAGGAAGCAGAGCGCAGCAGCGGCAATGGCGGTCTTTTTGTTCAGCTTTGAGACAAGCCCAAGTGATGTGGTAATGATAAGCACGCCCGGAACCCAGATGAAACGTCCCGATGCACGGAAAATGCTGAGACATCCTCTTACAAGATAGGGGAGCGGTATCTCCAGAAGCAGTCTGCCGTTGAGTGTTATTCTGTTGCTGACAGCCCAGCAGAAGCTGACCATGAATACTACGGCAAATGCGAGGATCTCAACGTTGTACTTCTTTATGATCGCTTTAGCGGCACCGAAGAAGCTTCCCTCCTTCTTTTCGATAAGGCTGAAAAGAATAATAAGTGCAAGAATGGTACAGACGATCATTCCGAGTCCCAGATAGCCGAATCCCTCACCCTGTCCGTCGAAGCTGTTGAGTGGGAGGAGGAACTTTGAAAGTCCACGGCTGTCGAAGAATGTGTTGAGGTTTGAAGAGTAGAAGCCGAAGCCTCCGTCAGTGTAGCCGCCCTGACCGTAAAATGCGCCGATAACGAACATTATCAGCAGAGTTGAAGCAACTGACGAACCGAATACAGCGATGGCTTTTTTCAGCTTTTTGTCTCTGAAAACGGTGAGTATCACGTAACCCATCATGACCATGTACACCATCGGAACGAAGTAGGTGTGGATGAGTACCGCCAGCATACAGTTGACGGACCAGAGTATCATCGGAGTGAATTTGTGCTTGTACTCCTTTTTGTGGTCCATGCAGAGTATCATTGCGAGAATGAAAAGCCATATCGCACCGAGAGAATTGTGGTGAGTGATACGGTTTATGGACGGCGGAAAGGCTGCGTAGAAAAGCGAACCCACAGAAGCGAAAATGGTGTCGGGCTTTATCCTGTAGAGAAGTGAAGCGCCGAAACCGCCGTTCAGTGCGAAGCAGATGACTCCCCACAAGCCGAGAAACTGAAAATTATGGGGAAGTATCGGGGAGAGTATCTTGAATATAACTCCGAAAAGCGGGATGGAATCCGAGTACATACAGGATACGGCGCCGTCGCAGGTAAGTCCCTGAGTGAGGCCAATGGGGAATGTCCACGGGGAATTTCTGTAGAATACCCAGCCGAGATGGTGTTGGGTTGCATCGCCTGTGTAAGCAAATATCCAGTCGGTGTTGGTGGGATTTATCATTGATGCGCCGAATATAACGATGAATACTATAGCGCCGAGGATCGCACCGATGAAAAATACGGGGATCCTTATGTTTTTCTTTTCAGTCATTGTTTTACTCCGTTTTGTTCGTTATGGCATTGAAAAGGCGGATAAAATAAATATCCGCCTTGGTGATTATTTCATGCTCTGTGTAAAGTCGTTGTATATCTTCTGCTCGATCACTTCAGCTTCCTCATGGGAAGGAGCCTTTGCAGTGATGTAAGTCTTGATCTTGGGCTCAGTGCCTGAAGGACGGATTATAGCCTTGCAGCCGTTCTCCAGATAGAAAGCAAGAACGTTTGACTTAGGAAGTGTGAGCTCTGTTGTTTCGCCTGTGAGGATGTTCTTTGAAGTGCTTGCCTTGTAATCCTCAAAGCGCTCGACCTTGAGTCCTCCGATCTCAGCGGGATGGTTGTTTCTAAAGTCAGACATGATCTCCTCCATGCGCTTCATACCCTGAGCGCCCTCAAACTCGAAGCTGTAGAGAGTCTGGAGGAACATACCGTACTTCTTGTACATATTCTCTCTTGCCTGCATAAGGGAAATGCCCTGCGTGCGGTAGTATGCAGCCATTTCGCAGATGAGCATTGAAGCGTTTACAGCGTCCTTGTCACGTACATAGCTGCCTGAGAGATAGCCGTAGCTTTCCTCGTAGCCGAATATATAGCGGTCCTCTTCGCCCTTTGCTTCGAGGAGACCGATCTGCTCACCGATGAACTTGAAGCCTGTGAGAACTTCACGTATCTCAACGCCGTAAGCCTTACCGATGAGGTTAACGATATCAGTAGTAACGATAGTCTTGACTGCAACAGGATTCTTAGGCATAGTGCCCTTTTTGGTTCTCTGGTCGCAGATATATTCAAGAAGCATAGCTCCGACTTCGTTTCCTGTGAACAGAGCGAATCCGCCCTTTCCGTCGGGAACAGCAATACCTACACGGTCGCAGTCGGGGTCTGTAGCAAGGAGAAGATCGGGCTGTACCTTTTCGCAGTAATCCAGAGCGACCTTGAGAGCCTCACGGATCTCAGGGTTAGGATACGGACAGGTAGTGAAGTTGCCGTCGGGATTCTCCTGTTCCTTTACAACAGTAACGTCTGTGATGCCGAGGCGCTTGAGTATCTCACGGACGGGCTTGTTGCCAGTGCCGTTGAGAGGAGTGAATACCACCTTCAGACCGCTTGAAGCGCAAAGGTCGGTATTGATGCCCTCAGCAAGAACGTGCTTGTAGAAGTCCTCGATGACTTCGTCGCCGATGTATGAGATGTTGCCCTTAGCCAGTTCCTCGTCGAAGTTGCTGTGTTTTACACCTGTGAACATATCGAGAGAATTGATCTTGTCGATGATGATCTCAGCACCTCTGAGAGTGATCTGGCAGCCGTCCTCGCCGTAAGCCTTATATCCGTTGTACTTGGCAGGATTGTGGCTGGCAGTGACCATTATACCGCCCTGGCATTTCAGTGCACGTACTGCGAAAGAAAGGCAGGGAGTAGGCATGAGTTCTTTATAGATATGTACTTTTATGCCGTTAGCTGCAAATACTTCAGCGGCAGCCTTTGAGAATACATCGCTCTTGATACGGCTGTCGTAGGAAATTGCAACACTGGGGTTCTTGTATTCCTGATTGAGGTAGTCAGTAAAGCCCTGAGTGGCTCTTCTGACGGTGTAGATATTCATTCGGTTAGTGCCTGCACCGATAACACCTCTGAGACCACCTGTACCAAATTCAAGGTTACGGTAGAATCTATCAGATATAGCCTCATTGTCCCCCTCGATCTCTGCGAGCTCCTTCTGAAGATCAGGATCTTCGGAAGCGTTCTCGCACCAGAGGCTGTAAAGTTCAGTTTCTGTCATAATAATACCTCCCAATCCAAATATACAATCATTATAACACATTTTTCCTGCTTTGAAAAGTCCCTTTTCGGCTTTGTAACAAATTTTTATATTTTAATAAATTGTAAATGTGCCGCAAAAGGCTTAATTATGGGGAAAGTGAAAGAAAAAGAAGATTCTGACCAACAGTCCTGTTGCAAAAATTGCGGTGTGTTTTTTCAACAGTTGTTATTTATTTGGAACGTTTTGTTATAGAATTATGACGAAAATGCTGTTTATGTGCTAAAAATGAACAGTGGTCATTTCTGCTTCGTGAACAAATAGCCACGGTCTGTGCCGTGGCTTCGTAGTTATAATATGTCTGTTCATTTGTGAGTGTGCAAGTAAACTGCGATGGGGACTGATTCAAAAATGAGTCCGATAATACTCATCAGCACCGCCGTTGAAACGTCACTGAACACTATTATAATATTATCGGGAGCGTTTTTGTTCACCTTAATTTTTATCCTGTCGTCTTTCTTCCATTTCTTTATACTGAAAGAGTTGTGGATCTCCTGCGAGTATGACTTATTCATGTATTCGTAACTGATGATGTAATAATCATATCCGCCTCCTCTTGACATATAAAAATGCTTTATTTCCGTTATTTCGGCTGTGATGACGCAGAAATCATTCCGGTTTTTTATTGCGTTTATCAGCAGTTTTATGCTCCTGTTGAAGAAAATATAACCAATGCAGAAAATCCAGATGAGCAAAATGACTTCCGACGGTATGCGGACTATTTTTGTATCGTTCGCTATTCTGTAAATTAGTGCGGCAGCCATCAAAGTTCCCAGGACCGCTATCTCAGTTTTTGTGTAATTCTTGTACATAAGATTCCTCTGTCTGCTGTTAAAAAAGCCGCAGCATTTGCTGCGGCTTAAGGCAACACCGCACAAAGCCCGCCTGACGGCTTTGCACTGAATCTGCGGACATATTTTCCGTCATCTTGCACAGAAATCCCTTGACATACGTCAGTATGCCTGCGGAATTTCTATACAATCTGACGAAAAATCTGTCGGCGCATCTTCAGCACAAGTTTTGTGCGGTGTTGCCTTAAAACTATCAATCACCGAAAGATACACCGATATCACGAGCAGCGATAACGAGGTGACTTTCAACATCAACAAACTTTGTCTTTCCTGCAATATCTGCAAGCTTGTTGGAAGTGATCTTGTTGCCGATCTTTGCAACTGTGCGGCCGTACTTCTCCTGAGCGATGAGGTAAGCTGCGTGAACGCCGAACTGTGTGGAAAGTACACGGTCATAAGCACTTGGAGCGCCGCCACGGAGCATATGTCCGGGAACGCATACTCTTGCTTCCATGCCTGTGTTTGCCTGGATCTGAGCGGCGATACGGCTTGTAGCGGTAGTGATGCCTGCTTCCGCACGCTTCTTTGCACGTTCCTTCTTTTTCATCTTGGCTTCGTTTATATCGAAAGCACCTTCCGCAACTGCCAGAATGGAGAAAGTCTTGCCTGATGCGCTTCTTGCCATTACCGAGTCGCATATCTTGTCGATATCGTAAGGGATCTCAGGGATAACGATTACATCAGCGCCGCCTGCGATACCTGCGTTAAGGGTGAGCCAGCCGGCCTTGTTGCCCATGATCTCACAAACGAGTATACGAGAATGGCTTGCGGCTGTGGTGTGAAGACGGTCGATAACGTCTGTAGCGATATCCACAGCGGTGTGGAAACCGAAAGTTACGTCTGTGCCGTAAATGTCGTTGTCGATGGTCTTTGGAAGGCCGATAACGTTAAGTCCTTCGTCTGAGAGGAGTTTGGAAGTCTTGTGTGTGCCGTTTCCGCCGAGAGTGAGGAGACAGTCCAGTCTCTGCTTCTTGTAGGTCTCTTTCATATTCTTGACCTTGTCCACGTTGTCCTCGCCGATGACCTGCATCATCTTGAACGGCTGACGCTTTGTACCGAAGATAGTTCCGCCCTGAGTGAGGATCCCCGAGAAAGCTGACGGAGCCATGTCCTTGCAGAGGTTGTTGATGAGACCGTAATAGCCGTTGGAAATTCCGACTATTTCGACGTTTTCTTCGCCGAAACGTTCATAACAGGCCTTAGCCACACCTCTTATAGTAGCATTGAGACCGGGGCAGTCGCCTCCGCTTGTGAGTATTCCGATTCTTCTTTTCATGTGTTATACCTCCGTTTGCACCGTCTGCGTATGCCTAATGCGCATCGGTGTTTATATTTTAGCATTTTCTTCAAAGAATTTCTGTAATTCGGCAGGCGGCATGGGCTTTCCGTAGAGGTAGCCCTGAGCATAGTCACATCCTGCCATTCTGAGAATGGATTCCTGAACGTGATTTTCTATGCCTTCTGCGATAGTTTCTATCTTCTTGGATTTAGCGATACGGATGACAGCGGATACTATCTCGTAGGCTATATTGTCATGTTCAATGTCGGTGATGAACGAACGGTCCAATTTGAGCAGGGTAATGGGGAGAGTCTGAAGGTAGCTCAGTGATGAGTAACCTGTACCGAAGTCGTCCATAGCAAGTTTTACTCCCAGTTCACGAAGCTTGTTCATCTGTGCGATAGCGAAGTTCACATCGCTGAGAGCAAGAGTCTCGGTGAGTTCGACTTCCAGCCACTGTGCATCCAGTCCCGATCTTGCCAGAGCCTCGAAGACCTTGTCTTTTAGGTCGGTCTGATAGAAGTCGGTGGAAGCGAAGTTGATGGACATTACGATGTTCGGGTAGCCCATTTTCTGCCACAGCTTGTTCTGGCGGCAGCCCTCGTTGAGCACGTAGTCGCTGATCTTGCCGATGAGGTGAGAGCTTTCGGCAATAGGCACGAATACGTCGGGGCTGATGATAGTGCCGTCGGGCTTTATCCATCTGATAAGCGCCTCAACACCCATGATCTTGTTGGTCGCAAGGTCGATCTTCGGCTGGTAGAACAGCTGGAGTTCGTTCTTTTCGATGGCGAGAGCAAGTGCCTTTTCCATTTCGGTGTTGCCGATTATGGAGTCGTGCATACTTGGCTCGTAAGCGCATATACAGCCCTGGGAACCGCTTGCGGATTTGAGGGCGAATTCAGCGTGATCGAGGATGTCACGGAATGACTTTCCGTCTCTCGGGAGCATTGAATAGCCTGCCGAGCAGCTGAGATTGATGGACGAAAGCTGATCCACAGCAAGTCTTGCGAATTCATCCTGGATGGACTTTACTGTGCGGACAGGCAGATCGTCGTCGCCGTAGTCACGGAGGATAAGGGCGAAATTATCGCCGCTTATACGTGCTGCAAGGCCGCCGGGAGTAACGAACTTATACAGGATGTGAGCGAAGTTCTTGAGGATAGTGTTGCCGTTTTCGTAGCCGCAGGTATCGTTGATGATGTGGAAACGGTCGATATCCAGCACGATTATCCAGAAGTTGTAATGCAGCAGCTTGCTGGAATCGTAAATGGAAGTACCTTCCTTCAGCAGTTTATTGCGGTTTGCGATCTCGGTGACTTCATCGATATAAGCCAGACGCTCGATGCGGATATCCTTTTCGTGTTCGTCTGTGATATCGAGGATAGCTCCTCCGAAGAGGGGGAGAGTGTTGTCAGTGGCTTCGATGGACTTATAGCGGTAGGAGTACCATCTGTAAGCGCCGTCGGCCGATTTGATACGCATTTCTACGCTCTTGACCTCTTTGCTGTCCATGTTCATCAGAGCGCCGTCGAAAATTATACGGTCGTTGGGATGGATGAGGGAGCGGAACTGAGCGGCTGTGATACTGCTTGATTTAAGTCCCAGCATCTTCACTGTTTCGGGTGAAGCACGGTAATTTCTGCGGTCAACGCTCATAAGAATGCCGATCTCGGCAAGTTCCATGGACGAGTTGAAGAAGTCGTTGGCGCTTGCAAGGTTGACTTTCATCTTTTTGAGTTCAGTCAGGTTAAAGCCTGTGCTGACGTGGATAGTGCTCTTTTTGTTTCTTCTGACGAGAGAAGTGCTCCATGCGATAGATACCATTGAGGTATCAGCGCCTTTGAAGTGTGCTTCATATGACTGGCTGTCTGCTATCTCCTTGAGTATATTCTCATCGGGCTCAGTGATGCCGAAAGCTCTCCATACAGCAGCCTTATGATCTGAAGCGGTGTCGGGGAGACCGAGGAGTTCACGTAGCTTCTTATTGATGAAAATATACGAGAAATCATCAGACCATATGATCATCTCGGTGTTCATATTTTCAGCGATCTTTATTATATTCTCTTCGTTTACGTAATTTTTCTTCATCATGATATTGCTGATGATAGCAAGGATAAGTGTAGCGAAAACGAGAGTGGATATATATGTGATCAGTGCCATGACAACGTGTTCAGGGCAGAGGAAACAGAATAATATTACAAGAGCGGTAGCAGCTACTATTATAAGTGCAGCCGCAACGGGGTTGCCTTTCTTTATAGCGACCGCCTCCTTTCGGATAAATTTATACCAATTACATTATAGCAAAAACAACTATAAATGTCAATGAAAATTTGCTTTTTGAATGCAGTTTTGATAAAATTGACGGAAATTTACAATAAAATTTCACATTATTTACACTTTGAGGGTGTAATATGATATAACCAAACCAATTTCACACTGAGTACCACCAAGTCACACTGAGTCACACAAAAATCCCGATTCCACGGAGCTTTTTGATGGTAGAAAGCCCCAAAACAGCGCAACTGCGCTATTTTGAAAATTCAAGCATTTTGAAGATTATTGGTAGAAACTTGGTAGAAAGCCAACGGTAAAAAAGTTGGTAGAAACTTGGTAGATGCCGAAAACAGCCTAAAAACGGTAGAAAGCCTGTTGACAAAGCAAACTGAATAATGGACAATAGCGGACGGTGTTTCATAACAGAAGCGCTGTCCGCTATTTTTATGCCCAAAAATTGAATATTGCACATCGCTTCTCACTGAGCCTGTATGCAAGCAGGTCGCTGAGGAGCTTTTTTTATTTCAGATGAACTATGTCAAGGAGGTCTTTCTATGCCGAACCCTACTGAGATCAGTCTGCTCAATTACAACTTTGAAGCCAAAGCCTGTAATGAACTGCTGACGGCTATGCTCAACCATTCAGACTTTGACTATGTAACGGTCGATGAGCTTCGCCGTTACAGTGAGCTTTCGCAGTTCACCTTTGATGAACTTCGTACCGCTGTGTATGAGCTTTGCAAGAGAGGCTTCCTCCTTGTAGTGCAGAAGCCGTATGGTCATGTCTATGCGGTCAACAAGCTGCGAATATCCAATATGGAATTTGTGTACGGAGCGTAAGCAGAGGTGAGAGAAATGAACAAGAAAACAAAAGCAAAAAAGACAATACCAGATACGATCTGCCGAGTACATAGGTCAGGCGGTTATGCCGTTCTGAGCAATTGCTTCGTGCGGTCAACCAACATCGGCTGCGATTCGATAGGTTTGCTCGGCAAGATCAATGACCTTCCGCCTACATGGAATTTCACGATTGCTGGACTTGTGGCTATCTGTGAGGACGGAGAAACAGCGATCAAGTCCCAGCTTGCTGAACTGGAGCAGTGGGGATATGTCAAAAAGACCTTGCTGATGCCCAACGAATCCCCTACGGGCAGGATCAGCTATCTCTATGACTTCTATGAATACTCGGAACTGGACGATTCTATCCCGAAGTATGACATTGAAATGGAGACATTTACAGCAGATAACGCTACCCTGAACCGTGTGAAAAAAGACAGTAATTTCACTATTATCAGTGCAAAGCTCCTCAGAACAAATAAAATCAGAAACAAACTGATCGGTTTTATGCTGAAAGTTCTTTCTCTGCCGAATAGCTGGAATTTCTCCATGTCAGGACTGAAAGCTATCTGCAAAGAGGGCAAGACTGCCGTGCATAACGCAGTCAATAAGCTCATTGATAAGGGCTACCTTGTTCGCACTAAGCTCCTGTCTAACGAGAGCGTAAACAATCATTTTGAATATGTTTACAGCTTTTTCGATGTTCCTGTCAGCAAGGAAGAAGCAGACGAACTTGAAGCTGAGACCAGACGCAAGGCTATTACGATCCGTGAGGGCGGCAAGGCGAAAGCCGTTGTTTCTTCATCGGCTGAAAAACAGAAGGTGGAAAACCCGT
>Ga0255346_1001816_pt1 | contig 28500 bp, 26 predicted proteins | sample wastewater_treat_FD_194410 | JGI IMG/M metagenome (GOLD analysis project Ga0255346, IMG submission 194410) | Wastewater microbial communities from Lulu Island WWTP, Vancouver, Canada - plant22 | ecosystem: Engineered > WWTP > Wastewater > Unclassified | place: Canada: Vancouver, British Columbia...
GATTTCCTTTCTATAGAGTTTTGTGGTGATTACACTATAGCAGAAATCTTCCTCTGAATCATTCTTTTTTTCGGTCATTTTATTTTACAACTTTGCTTATTTTTTAAGCTATTCGATTGATTTTCTAACAAAGTGCCCTTCTATTTTATCTCACTTATTTTCCTTTGTCAATCCCATTTTCCCATCTTTTACTCTATAATTTTGTTCTCGATTATTCATTAATAATAATGAGCTTAGCATAAAAAAAAGATTTTCATATTCCGTATATTTAACGAAACAGAAAATCCATTTGCTTTACAGGTTAGGGCATCAACCTTTAAATAATCAAGAATATTATACTTCCCTGACCGTCGTTTATAATTTTCTCTATTGTCTTTTTTAGTTTCTTCCTTGCATTTTCCGGCATTGCCGTAAGCTTGGAATCCAATTGCTCCTCTACAAGGCTTGACAGCGGCTTCCCAAACATTTCAGCCTGCCAGATGCTTTGAGGATTTTCTTTCATTTGCTCGGTCAGGTAATTCAATAAATCTTCGCTTTGGGCTTTGCTTCCTATTACGGGTGATATTTCGATATTGATTCCTGCATTGAATATATGCAGGGACGGAGCCTGGGCTTTGATTCTTATTCCGTATCTGCCGCCTTCTTTGAAAACTTCCGGAGACTCAATTATCATATCATTTACTGTGGGTGTCACATACCCGTATCCCTTAGTTTTGGCATCATTTATGGCCGCTTCAACACGGCTGTAATTCTTTCTTGTTTTTGATAAGTCTCCAATAAGTTTCAGAATCTGATGCTCGCCTGTAATTTCTTCTCCGGCAAGCTCGCTGATTATTTTGTAATAATAAGAATTATCCAAATCGACTGTTAAATTGATTTTTCCTGTCCCCAGTTCTATGTCCTTAACATAATAGTCTTCAACATAATCATTTTCCTCGGAGAATATGTTTTCGGCATTAAAATCGCTTAGTTTATAACAGCCTTCAAACTCATCCATCAGGGTATTTATCAGGTCCTTTTTCAAGGAATAATCATAAGACAAGCCGTCAAACCACTTAGGAAGGTTCACGTTGATTTCCTTAATCGGGAATTCATAAAGAACATTTTCCAAGACATCCTCAATATCATCGGTCTTTAAATTCATACAATCCACAACAAGTACCGGTGCCTCATATTTTTCTTTTAACTGGGCGGATAATGCAACCGTATTTTCATTGTCAGGATGAGTAGTATTTAAAATAATAACGAAAGGCTTATTGATTTCTTTCAGTTCTCTTACCACTCTCTCTTCAGCCATTATATAATTGTCTCTGTTTATGTCGGTAATGCTTCCATCGGTTGTTACCAATACTCCAATAGTAGAATGGTCCTTGATTACCTTCCTTGTACCTATCTCTGCAGCTTCAGCAAAGGGTATGGGGTCAGCGTGCCAGGGAGTGCTTACAAGCCTCGGCATTTCACCTTCCATGTTTCCTATGGCTCCCGGGATCATGTACCCTACACAGTCAATAAGTCTTAATTTTGCTTTTATGTTATTGTTAAATGTAACTTCTACCGCTTCGCCCGGTACAAACTTAGGCTCAGTAGTCATAACGGTCTTGCCTGTACCGCTTTGAGGCATTTCATCCTTTGCCCTTTCCTTGGTATATTCATCTACAATATTAGGCAGCATCACATTTTCCGAGAATTTTCTTATGAACGTTGACTTGCCTGTCCTCACAGGTCCCACAACCCCCAGGTATATTTCACCCTTGGTCCTTTTGGCTATATCTTCGTAAATATCTATATTAGTTATAATAATCCCTCCCCCTGTAATATCCACTATCATATACAATTAATTTATATGCCTTGTTCAACTTTTTATTCCAAAAAAACAAAAAAAGAATATAAGGTGGCGATTTATATTCTTCTTTTTCTCTTTAATTAAGATAGAACTGTTTTATGACACTGTTCTGTCCCTATATCATTCAACAGGACACTTTTAAAGTTTTTCTTCTTTTTTGTCTCTTAACATTAATTTATTTACTGTTTCTTTTACATCCGCATTGTTTTCCAAAACATCGTACATGGCATCCACAATGGGCATATCTACATTCAATTTTTTTGATAATTCATAGGCTGCATAAGTGGTTGGAATCCCTTCAACAATCATTCCTACCTTCTTAATTGCTTCATCTTTGGTATAACCTTGCCCTATAAGGTATCCCGCGTTCCAGTTTCTTGAATGCTTGCTTGTACAAGTAACTATCAGGTCCCCGATTCCCGTAAGCCCGTAAAATGTGTGTATGTCGGCACCCATGGCGATACCAAGCCTTGCTATTTCAACAATTCCTCTGTTCATAAGAGCAGCCTTTGCATTGTCTCCATAACCAATCCCATCAGATATTCCGGCACCTAGAGCAATTATATTCTTAAGGGCTCCTCCAAGTTCAGCTCCCCTTACGTCATCATTTGTATATACCCTGAAATATTCTGACATGAAAATATCCTGAAGTTCTTCCCCAACTGCCTTGTCTTCACATGCAATGGTTATAGCCGTTGGCATGGACAAACCTACTTCCTCCGCATGGGAAGGTCCGGATAAAACAGCAAATATGGAGTTTTTGGTTTCTTCTCTTACAATGTCGGAAACTAAACTCAAGGAACCTATCTCAATGCCCTTTGAAGCATTTACTATAATTTTTCCGTTTTTATATTCATCCTTGATTTGTCTTAAAACTCCCCTGACTATTTGAGTAGGTATAACCAACAGCAAAATCTCAGTTGTTTTGGCTGCTTCGTTTATATCGGAAGTGAATAGGACATTTTCAGGTATTTTTACATTTGGTAAGTATTTTTTGTTGACCCGGTTCTCGGATAATTCCTTGCACTGTTTCTCATCCCTCAGCCATACTGTAACCTTGTGTCCGTTTTCGGATAAAAGTTTGGAAAGAGCCGTACCCCAGCTTCCCCCTCCAAGTACTGATATTTTTTTGTTCAAAACATCATCTCCTAAAACTTATTTTCGATTCCTTTTATCAGTCTCTTTATATTGTCCTTATGCCTGAATATGGACATGCTTGCCAGAAAAAGAGTAAATAAGAAAAAGTTAAGAGTGAGCGGTCGAATAAAAATAATAGCTACAAAGGGTGCAAATGCCATTCCCAATATCGAGCCCAAGGATACCGTTCTTGTTATTACAATTATAATTACGCCTATAATCACGCATATCAGGGTTAGCTTAGCATTAACAAAAAGCATGACACCTATGGTTGTCGCTACCCCTTTTCCCCCTTTAAACCCAAGAAGTATCGGCCAGTTATGGCCTATAATGGCAAATGCACCTGCCAAATAAGCTCCTGTATTACCGGCAACATATCTTCCCAGCAAAACTGCAGCAACACCCTTTAAAACATCCCCCATAAAAACCATTGCCCCAACCTTTATGCCGAATATTCTAAAGGCATTTGTTGCACCTGCATTGCCGCTTCCATATTCTCTTACGTCTTTTTTGGCAATAATTTTCCCCAATATGTATGCAAATGATATGTCACCTATGAAATATGATACGATTGCCAATATAATGTATTTCATACTGCCTCCGCTAAACTGTATAAAGCTATCATCAATTTTTTTCGCTTCTGTTTCTGAATTCGATTATAATCGGTGTCCCCTTGTATTCAAAGGATTCCCTTATTTTATTCTCAAGGTATCTTTCATATGAAAAATGAACAATTTCCTTGTCATTTACAAATATTATAAACTTGGGCGGATTTACGGCAACCTGGGTACCGTAATAAATCTTAAGCCTTTTCCCTTTTACCGTTGCGGGTTGATTCATGAGGACGGCCTCAGTAAGGATATCATTTAAGACTCCCGTTGATATTCTCAAATTCCTGAAAGAGTATACTTCATCAACGGTATCAAGTATCTTGTTTACCCTCTGCCCTGTGCGGGCTGATACGGTCAATATGGGTGCATATGAAGCATAGGCAAACTTTTGTCTTATATCGTCGGTGAATTCCTTGAAAGTCTTGTTATCCTTTTCTATGAGATCCCATTTGTTGACGGCTATTATCAAGCCCTTATTGTTTTCATGAGAATACCCTGCAATTCTTATATCCTGCTCGGTGATGCCCTTATCCGCGTCTAAAACCAAAATGCATACGTCAGCTCTTTCAACTGCCGTAAAGGCTCTTAAAACGCTGTATTTCTCCACGTCTTCCAAAACCTTGCTTTTTTTCCTTATGCCCGCAGTATCAATAAGGGTGTACTTCCTGGAATCTCTTTCAAAATAGGTATCGATAGCATCCCTTGTCGTTCCCGGTATGTCGCTTACGATTACCCGTTCTTTGCCCAGTATCCTGTTAATCAAAGAAGATTTGCCCGCATTGGGCTTTCCGATAACGGCGATTTTTATCCTGTCGTCATCCTCTTCCACGTTCATTGTGTCTTTAAATTTTGAAATGATTTCATCCAGCAAATCACCTATACCCAAAGCCTCTGTGGAGGAAACGGGAACAGGATCGCCTAGTCCTAAGTTATAGAATTCATAGAGGTTGTCTTTATCCACAAACCTATCCATTTTATTAACCACAAGAATTATTTCCTTATTTGCTTTTCTGAGCATCTGGGCAACTTCTGCATCAGAAGCGGTGATACCTTCCTTGCCGTCCACCATAAAAAGTACAACATCCGCCATTTCTATGGCTATTTCAGCCTGGACCCGCATCTGGGCAAAAATCGTATCCTGGGTATTTGGTTCAATACCTCCTGTATCTATCAGGGTAAAATGCTTATCCAGCCATTCACATTCTGCATATATTCTGTCCCTGGTAACACCAGGGGTATCATCCGTTATTGATATCCGCTTTCCTGCAATTCTATTAAAAAGTGTTGATTTTCCTACATTAGGTCTGCCAACTATAGTTACTATAGGTCTTCCCATTTTTTCCCCTCCGTCTATTTAACAATTAAGCTAAGCATAGAATCTGCGCTCACATGGCAGATTTGTGCCTTGGTATTAAGTTCTCTCTCCAAATCCTTAATTTCCATGTCATCCAACATCACTTTGTTGTCATTTATCATATTGTCTGGCAGTATCAGATTTTTATAATTTTTTCCCTTAAGCTGTTCAACAATGTCCTTTCCGGTAATAAGTCCTGATACGGTTATCTTGTCACCGAAATGATTATTTATGATTTTAACAACATTTATTTTTACATTTACCCTGCTCATAATTTTTTCGGCCAATTCAACCATTAATTCATAAGCAGCCACCCCGGTTACAAAAGTAACTTCATTCATGAGTACTCTTTCATACCTTAGGTTTTCAAGTTTTTCCTCCACTTGGCTTTTAAACAACCTGCACATGCCTATTCCGTTTTCCAGCTGATTAAAATCTTCATACGCTTCATATGGAGGAAAGTCATACTGGCTGAGTATATAGAATTCATCAGCTATGAAGACAAACCTTGTGTTAATTTTCTTAAGCAGCTTTTCCTGGATTTCTGTAACCTGCTTTACAACATCCCGCGCACTTTCTTTATCGAAAGGCTTAAGTTCCAAGAGCTTTTTCCTGTGCTTGGTAAGTCCCACGGGAACAACGGCCACGCTTCTAAGACCCGGGTGAAGTGAAGACAAGTCATTTATGGTATTAGTAAGTTCCTCCTTATCATTAACATCCCTTACCAGCACAATCTGGCAATCAACTGTAATCTGAGCATCAATCAGTCTTTTTAAACTATGAAGGATATCCATATCCTTGTCGTTACCCATCATGTATTTTCTCAGTTCAGGGTTGCTGGTGTGAACGGATACCTTAATGGGACTTATTCTGTACTTAATAATTCTTTCAAATTCATCATCCGTTAAATTCGTCAGGGTGATGAAATTACCGTACAGAAAAGAAAGCCTCGAATCATCATCCTTAACATAAAGGGTTTTTCTCATACCTTTAGGCAATTGGTCTATAAAACAAAAAATGCACTTATTGGAACATACCTTTATATTATCCATTAAAGGATTTTCAAATACTATTCCTATATCTTCGTCGTATTCTTTTTCAATTTCAAGTTCCCAAATTTCTCCGTCCTTCTTTTTTATTTCAAGATTTACAAAGTTGTCAGAAATCTGGTACTTATAGTCTATATAATCCTTTATTAATGAGCCGTTTACGGTTAACAGCTCATCTCCCGGCTCAATTTCCAGTTCTTCAGCTATACTGTTTTTTAATACCTTAACAATAATGTTTTTCATATCTTTCCTTTTCATAGCACAAGACCAAGGTCTTTGCTTCCTTTGTTGTATTCATTATAGCAAACATAATATGCTCCCGCAATGTTATTTTTGACCTGGTCTCGGAAGGTCTGTGCCCAAATGGTAAATATTGAAATAAAAGGAAGCAGTATTTGAAATTATATTGCATGAATAGTAATTTTTGTTATAATATAATAATCTAGCAATTACCAAATAAAATACATTGAGAGGTCTGTTATGAAATTTAATGACTATAAATATGTAAGACCTGATTATGATGATGTAAAAGAAAAGTATCTAAGTTTAATCAAAGATTTCAGCCAGTCAAAAACCGCTGATGAACAATATTCTTTCCTTAAAAAAATAAATGCCTTGTCAAGGAATATAGAGACCATGGCACAATTGGTCTATGTTCGCAATTCCATCAATACTGCAGATGAATTTTATGATGTAGAGAAGGACTACATGGATATGACATCACCCCATTTCCACGGTCTGAGGGTTGAATTTTACAAGCAGCTCATAAATTCTAAATTTAAAGAAGAGCTAAAAGAAAGGATTCATCCTCAGCTTATTACTTTGGCGGAAATGGAGGTAAGATCATTCTCCGATGAAGTAATTCCCTTGATGCAGGAAGAAAACAAACTTATCAGCGAATATGATAAGCTTGTGTCATCCGCCAGGATAGAATATGACGGGAAAATATTAAATTTATCTCAAATGCAGCCTTACATGGAGTCAAAAGACAGGAAAATAAGAAAAGAAGCCCATGAAAAATGGAGCGGTTTTTTTAAGGAAAACGAGGCGAAATTCGACCTGATATACGACAAATTGGTGAAGACAAGAACCCAAATAGCCTTAAAACTAGGATTTAAAAACTTCATTGAACTGGGCTATTTAAGAATGGGCAGATCAGATTACAACTCAAAAGATGTTGAAAAATTCAGGGGCCATGTATTGAAATACCTGGTGCCCATTTCCAATGAATTAAGAGAAAGACAGGCAAAACGCATTGGTGTAGATAAATTCAAATATTATGATATACCCTTTAATTTTATGTCCGGAAATCCGGCTCCAAAGGGAAATAAAGAATGGATAATGGAGCGTACCAAGAAGATGTATGAGGAGCTGTCTCCCGAAACCGGTGAATTCATCAACATGATGATTGATAAAGACTTATTTGACCTTGAAACAAAGCCCAATAAACAAGCAGGAGGATATTGCACCTACCTCTACGATTACGGCAGTCCCTTCATCTTTGCAAACTTTAACGGAACCCAGGATGATGTAACCGTTGTTACCCACGAGGCCGGTCATGCTTTTCAAACATACCAAAGCAGGCATTTTGACGCTCCCGAATACAGCTTCCCCACTTCTGAAGCTGCCGAAATCCATTCCATGAGCATGGAATTCATAACATGGCCCTGGATGGAGTCATTCTTTGAAAAAGACACTGATAAGTTTAAATTTTTCCACCTGTCGGATTCCCTGTGCTTTATCCCCTATGGAGTGACCGTTGACGAATTCCAGCACATCATATATGAATCACCGGATATGACTCCTGATGAAAGAAAAAAGGCATGGAGGGATACAGAAAGAAAATATACCCCCTATAAGGATTATGATGACAATGATTTTTTAGATAAGGGCACTTATTGGTTTAAGCAGGGCCATATATTTTCATCTCCCTTTTACTACATCGACTATACCCTTGCTCAAATTTGCTCATATCAGTTTTGGTTAAGGTTTCAGAATGACAGAAAAAAAGCATGGGAAGACTACCTGAAAATATGCAAAATCGGTGGGAGTCAGTCCTTCCTTCAAATATTAAAATCCAGTAATTTGGAAAGTCCTTTCAAAGAAGAAACCATCAAAAAAGTTGCTTCAAAAATTAAAGAATACTTAGATTCTATTGACGATATGAAACTGTAAAGGTAGGGGGACAATGTGAATGTCCCCTTAATTATAAAAGGGACAGATTTCTTTTCTGCTAATACAAAAAAGAAATCTGTCCCTTTCATTAATAACAATTAGTCCGCTTGAGGGGCTTCTACCGGGCATACGCTGGCGCATGCTCCACATTCAATACAAGTATCAGCATCAATTTGGTATTTATCATCACCGGCTGATATTGCGCCTACCGGGCATTCAGGTTCACATGCTCCACAGCTTATACATGCATCTGTTATTTTGTAAGCCATTTAAATTCACCTCCCCCAATATCTGTCACCCCCTATTGTAACACTATTTGAAAATATATAAAAGGGTTTTTTATTAAAATGCTATATTATTATTTAGGTCTGCCAACTATGCGAGTAAAAAAGCAATATATAATATTGTTACACTATTAACATTTTGTGGTAATTTCGAGTGTTTATTTGGTTATTTCTTCCATCTCAAATATTAATATACTAATTAAACAAAGCAAAGAAAACCTATTTTTTATTTAAATTTAATCGCTATCGTTTTCATCTTTATTTAAAATGTATTTTTCGGATAGATTGAAATTTTTTAGACAATTTGCTACAATGGATCTGACTATAATTTACAACAAGGAGATGCGTATATGGAATTTTTAGAAAACATCGTAAGTTTTGTAAACGGAATTTTATGGGATTATGTACTTATTTTCGGCCTTGTAGGTATCGGCCTGTACTTTACTTTGAGATTAGGCTTCATTCAGGTAAAACGATTTGGATCTGCCGCAAAAAGGGTATTTGGAGGGGTTTTCAAAAAAGAAAAAGCCAAAGAAGGCTCAATGTCATCCTTTCAAGCACTTGCAACAAGTATTGCGGCACAAATCGGGACAGGCAATGTTGCCGGAGTTGCTACTGCAATTACAACAGGAGGGCCAGGGGCTGTATTTTGGATGTGGGTTTCTGCCTTTTTTGGAATGGCAACAATTTTCGTAGAAGCAACCTTGGCACAGAAATATCGTGAAACCGACAGGGATGGCCAATTAGTCGGCGGACCGGCTTACTATATTAAGAATGGTCTGGGAAATAAAGGTTTGGCTTCATTTTTTGCTATAGCCCTTATAATAGCCTTAGGGTTTATCGGCAACATGGTTCAGTCAAATTCAATTGCTGACGCAGTAAGCAGAGCATTTAACATACCCCAATTGGTTGTAGGTATTATAATCGCTGCTATCGCAGGACTTATTTTTATAGGTGGAATGAAGAGAATTGCATCCTTTGCCGAATTAGTAGTACCTCTTATGGCAATGGTGTACATTATAGGTGCTCTGGCAATAATGGTCCTGTTCAGGGAAAATATAGTCAACGTATTTAAAGCTATCTTTGTTGCAGCATTCAAGCCTGAAGCAATAATGGGCGGAGCTGCCGGTATAGGAGTACAACAGGCAATAAGATACGGAATAGCAAGAGGTCTGTTCTCCAATGAAGCCGGTATGGGTTCAACTCCAAACTCCCATGCTGTAGCCCATGTGCTCCATCCGGTTGAACAGGGACTTTCTGCCATGATAGCAGTATTCATAGACACCATCCTGGTATGTTCTGCGACAGCAATAGTAATTTTATCAACCGGAGCCAATGAAGCCGGATTGGTCGGAGTCGGCGTTACCCAGGAGGCTTTCAACATTGCCTTCGGTCCCATCGGGGAAAAATTCCTTGCCGTATGTTTGACTTTCTTTGCCTTTACAACCCTGGTAGGCTGGTATTACTTTGGTGAAAACAATATAAGATATTTGTTCAAAGGTAAGAATTCAATCCGGATTTATCAGATAATAGTATTGATATTCATAGTTTTAGGTTCATACCAAAAAGTTGATTTCGTATGGAACTTAGCAGATATGTTTAACGGTATCATGGTTATACCAAACTTAATAGCTATTTTCGCACTCTTTAAGGATACCAAGGGAATGCTTGAAGATTACGATGAGCAAAACCGCAAGGGTCAAAGGCTTCATTTTGATTATAAGCATCAATAAAAGAAGAAAACTGCATACTCATATGGATTTACAGAATATAAAACTATTCAATAATATAAAAAAAGTCTGCTTTTTGGACAGTGGTTCCAAGCAGACTTTTTACTCAAATAAATAGTTCATATAGGTTTTTCTTAACAGCATAACATCTGTTAATCCAATTAGATGGAATTTTTTTTAAATCCGGTATTAATACATATTTAATATTGGCATTATATGCAGCTTCTGCACCTATATCAGAATCTTCTATTATAATTGCATCATTTATGTTAACCTTTAGTTGTTGGCATATTTTTATATGTACTTCAGGATCAGGTTTGCACTTATCTACATCATCTCCACTCAAAATCATATCAAAACGATCAAAAATATTTGCTGCTTTCAATGATTCAGTTACTCTTTCTTTACATGATGAAGAAGCTACTGCCTTTTTTATTTTCTTTAAGTCCAAATAATCTAATATCTCAATAGCTCCCTTTTTTAACAAGTTTTTATCATTTTTTATTGATTCGAAAAGTGTTTTTGAATATAAATCCTTTATTTTACCGTAAGGTAAATCATTTCCAAACAAATCCTTATAGTATGATTCTCGATTGCTATTGTTGCTTCCAATTTCTTTTGCAGCAACATCAAAATCCAACCTATAGCCGAATTTCTCAAAAGCCTCCATCCAACAATTTGTTGAAATTCTCTCCGTATCAAGTAATACACCATCTAAATCAAATATTACCAGCTTAATATTTTTCAATATCATTATATCCCTCGAAACATTATTAAAATGTTGTTAAATATGAAGAAACATATACCATATAACCAGTATATGTTTCTTCTGTCATTAATGTATGCCTATTTTATAGCCTCTTCAGTATCAATATCAAACAAATGAAATCTGTCCCAATGAATCCTTAATTCAACCCTGTCTCCTGATCGTTTTTTAGATTTTGGATCCACCCGTGCAATTATTTGTTTCCCAAATTTATTCATGTACAGGTATGTTTCCGACCCCATTAGCTCTGATACTTCAACCGTTGCATTTATTGTCGAATAATGACTCTTCAGTTCATCAACCTCAGTTTCATGCAGGTTTTCAGGTCTAAATCCAACTAAAACCTTTTTATCCACGTAGCCTTTTTCTTTAAGTAGTTTTTCCTTTTCCTGACTTATATTAATTATTGTATCTTCTGATAGTACAATCTCTATTCTATCATCATTATCACGAACCAGCCCTTCTGTTATATTCATCTGGGGGCTGCCTATAAACCTGGCAACAAAAGTATTAGCAGGATAATCATACACATTTTGAGGTGTATCTATCTGTTGTATATCACCATCCTTCATAACAACTATTCTTGTGCCCATTGTCATTGCTTCTGTTTGATCATGGGTAACATAAATAAATGTAGTTTGAAGTCTTTTATGAAGCTTGGCTATTTCTGTTCTCATTTGTACTCTAAGCTTGGCATCCAAGTTAGATAATGGTTCATCCATTAAAAAGACCTTTGGCTCCCTGACCATGGCTCTTCCCAATGCAACCCTTTGTCTTTGTCCTCCGGACAAAGCCTTGGGCCTTCTATCCAATAAATCTTCGATTTCCAATATTTCCGCCGCACTTTTTACTCTTTTTGTTATTTCTTCTTTTGGAACTTTACGTAATTTTAAACCAAATGCCATGTTATCAAAAACAGACATGTGTGGATACAAGGCATAGTTTTGAAAGACCATGGCAATATCCCTGTCTTTTGGATGAACATTATTTACTAAAACATCTCCGATATATATTTCACCCTCGCTAATTTCCTCTAAACCGGCTATCATTCTAAGTGTAGTTGATTTACCACAACCTGATGGTCCTACTAATACAATAAACTCTTTATCTTCAATTTCAAGATTAAAGTTTCTTACTGCAGTAACATTGCCGGGATATACCTTTTTGACGCCTCTTAAAGATATATTGGCCATTATCATCATCCTCCCAGAGTTTATATTAGTATTCAACCTTAGTCATATATCTTCTTGTTGATAAAGGATGATTTCTTACTGAAGCAAGGTTTTCAGAAAACCTGTCCAAAACTGCAGATATTACAAATGGACTAAAATATCCTCTCAGATCCTCAGGTACTCCATACAAGGGATAATCCTTTGTATCTATTAAAACCATGTTTTTAGTATACTTGTTTGCAAAAGTTATAACCCTGTCAAGAAGCGGCCTGGTTAAATCTTCCCCTTGGAATACCAAAAGATTAGTATCTTCTTGGACTATTTCAAACGAACCGTGGAAGAATTCGCCTGCATGTACCGGTTGAGCCTTAATCCACTGCATTTCTTCCAATATACATACAGCATAAGAATAAGTCTCTCCCCAAACGGCCCCTGCCCCCAATGTCATGAAAAAGTCAGCATCCTTATATTTTAAAGCAAATTGTTCAGCTTTTTCTTCTGCTAAATTTTTGATATTTACCATGTTGTCCGGAAGCGTGGCCAGAGCGTCCATCATATCATCATATTTGTCATAATTATCTGTATGCTTTATTAAATTAAACACAATTTGATAAAGCATGATTAATTTAGAATCAGTAACGCCGTTTTTAGCTGCATTTGCAAATACAAAGTCAACACTTTGCCCAAGAGGAGAATCGGCTTCGCCGGTAAAACCTATGGTTGCTGCACCCATTTCTTTCGCAAATTTTGCTGCTGCAACAGTTTCCTTTGTTGTCCCTGTGTATGATGACAATATCACCAGTGATTTTTCACCGAATAGCTTAGGCTTAATATTAATAAATTCACTTGCATTATATTCATAAACGGGAAGCTTTGAATTAATCTCCATTACATATTTCAATGGTGTCATAACAGCTAGCGAGCCGCCGCAGCCAACTAAAAATACATTTTCAACACCTTTTTTTACTATTTTTTCAACAGCTTCTTCTATGTTTTTCTTTTGATCGATTCCTCTTTGAAGAACTGCTTTATAATCAGTATAATCCACTTTCATTTTGTTTTCCTCCTATACATTAAGTTATCCCTTGACTCCACCTTGCGTTATACCTCTTACAAACTGTTTCTGGAAAACTATAAACAGTATTATCATAGGAAGTGCCGAAATTGTAAGCGCAGCCAACAGTATTGTCCAATTCGTGCTCAGTGTGCTTCTCAGATTCATTATGCCGACAGGAATTGTCCTTAGAGTACTGTCCTCGATAAATACCAAGGCAAACATAAATTCATTCCAGACTGACATTGCTGCCAATAAAGCAGATGTAGCCATTATAGGTTTGCACATGGGAAGAATTATGTTCCAAAACAACCTCCAGGATGTACAACCGTCTATATATGCTGAATCTTCAATCTCACGAGGTAAAGATAACATATATGACCTGATTAAAAATGTTGTAAAGGGTATTCTAAAGGCAATGTATGGAATTATCAGTGCCCAATATGTATTATATATCTTGAGCCTTTGAAGTAATTTATACAGTGATATTAAGCTCACCTGGGGGGCTAGCATCATCCCCCCGATTATTATGAGCAAGAATATATTTTGCCCTTTAAACTCATAGCGGCTTAATGGAAATGCACAGCATGCACTTATAAATAAGGTCACCGTTACAGAAACCGATGTAACGAACAAACTGTTTACGAAAAATTTTCCGACTCCAACATCCCAGGCAGATTTATAATTGCTCCAGAGTAATTTTGCCGGTAAACCCCAAGGTTCCAAAAACAATTCTTGATTGGTTTTAAAGCCTGAGATTATCATCCATAACAACGGATAAATAATTATTACGGAATAGGTTATGAGCAAAAGGAAAACAAACATGAATATAAATTTAGATAAGCCGTTGTGCTCCTTATTCATATTTTCCTCCTTATGCCTCATTTTTTTCTTTTGATACTTTAAGTTGTATTAAAGTAACAATAAAAGTAATTAAAAATATCACTGTAGCAATAGTTGCTGCATATCCCATTTCATCATTTCTAAAGCCCGCACGGTACATGTAAGAAGCTAAAACTTCGGTTGACCTGCCGGGACCTCCTGCAGTCATGACATAAACTTCATCAAATACCTTAAATGCTCCTATTATAGTGATTATTGATGTAACCAGTATAGTTTCTTTGATTTGGGGTATGGTTACATGAATGAATTTTTGGATTGCATTTGCTCCATCAATCATGGCTGACTCATATAACTCTTCAGGTATCTTTTGAATTGCCACAAGAAATAACAGCATTATATATCCTATATACTGCCACTGGGATGTAGCAATAATAGCAAACATTGCTGTATCGCTCCGGCCCAGCCAATCATGCGTCAGTGTTTCAAGTCCAACTACTTTTAAAAAGGCATTCAGCAGCCCTATATTTGGATTATAAACCAACTGAAACAATAACCCTACCACGGTTATAGAAATAACCGACGGCATGAAATATACGGTTCGAAAAAAGGTCTGGTATCGTCTCATGATTTTTTCTTCCAATACAGCTGCTAAAATCATTCCGACTCCTACCTGAAACACGATCGAAATAATAGCGTACAGCGCATTATTTTTCAGTGCGATATAGAATATGGGATCTGATAACAATCTTTTATAATAATCAAAACCAACAAAAACTTTTACTTCCGAGAAACTACTCCACCTGTACAAACTATAAATAAAGTTTTGAATAATGGGGTAGTAAATAAACAAAATAACAAATACCAAGGCGGGCAGCATAAATAATATGGCTACCTTTTTATTTCTATAAATGTTCATATCATCACTCCTGTTAATCAAGAGCAGTTTTCTGTTATTCTACTTCACTCTGTACTTCTTTTGCCACCTTTTGAACTTCAGCCATTATCTGTTCAGGAGTCTTTGTTCCATTAAGCAGTTCTTGCAAATTTGGCAGATAAACGTCTGAAATTTTTATATGAATATCAGTGTCAAGCCAAAGAGCCATACCTTCTGCTTCTTCAATAGCCTTCATGCCTCTTACCAAATAATCGGGAGAATTTCCTTCATTTACGGCACCGATTATTGGGCTTGGCCATCCAAGCTGCTGTACTAATTTATCGGCATTAGCTTTATTAGTTAAATATTTAAGGAATTTTACAGCTTCTTCAGGATGTTTAGTTTTTGCTGAAACTAAGAATCCATCCGGAGCCCCGGTTAAGAAGTTCTGATTTCCTTTTCCTTCGGGTATATCAGGCATTTTAAAGAAATCCCATTTCCCCGGCAGATTTTCTTCTACTTCAACAAATTCTTCCAATTCAACATAAATTATTGCAACCTGTTCCCCATAGAACATTTGATTGGACATGTTATGCTCGGTTGAATTTACACCTTCTATGAAATAACCTTTATCATTTAGAGATTTAAAATATTCAAGAGCTTTAATATATCCCGGATCGGTAAATTCCCCGGTCTTTGGGTTATAATCCTTTACCCTGACTTCTTGAGGTACAAACTTTTGATTTAACCCGGTTATGTAATGGCAGGCTGCCCAAGGATATATATTTCCAAATCCTATAGGTGTAATGCCATTTTGTTTAAGTGTTTCCAATACTGTCATAAACTCATCCCAGGTATTGGGTTTTTTCAATCCTAATTTATTAAAAATTTCTGTATTGTAAACAAAGAATTTCCCGTTGATTCTGAATGGAATGCCATAGTAGTTACCATCATATGTAAATGGCTCTAATCCCGCTTCCATAATACTGTTTTTCCACTCAGGGTCATTTTCAAGATAAGGTGTTAAATCAAGGGCATTATTTGATCTTACAAACTTAGCTGCGAATTCACCTGACCATGAAAAGAAAACGTCCGGTTGATTATCCGTTCCCATTAATACACGCAGTTTATCTTTTATTGGTTCGTCTCCAACTGCTTCAACACTTACTTTTATGTTTGGGTTTTCCTTCATAAAAGCTTCCACTACTTCATCAAAATATACACTGTATTCCGGTTGCGGCCATTTATGCAAAAATTTGATTTCAACCTGATCTGTACCGCCTGTTGGTTGGCTTGACTGGCATGCTGTCAAAGATATTACTAATAATACTGATAAGAGTAAAACTAATAATTTGTTAATTTTCATTTTTAATTACCTCCTAATTGTTTTATTTAATATCAACTCCGTAACCAAAAGCTCCGTAATATGTACAAACATTTGCCGCTTCTTTAGCCGAATGATACAATGTTTCTCTTATATTCTCCTTATTCAATACACCTAAGAGAAGCCTGGAAATAAAACCATCGCCTGCTCCTAAAGTGTCAACTACATCTGTCGGTACTATGCCTTGATTATAGTACTCATTGTTATACCACAATGTAGCACCCTTTGAACCTCTTGTAACTAAAACCAATTCTGCTCCATATGCTCTTACTTCTTTAATAAACTTAATAACCTCATCATCCCTCTTGTCGCTTCCGGAAAAAAAAGCATAATCTACGTGTGGCAGAGCCTTATCTAAATGATGGTCAGTATAATCATTCGAGAAATCGTAAGATATTTTAACATTTACCTTTTTTATGGAAGGCAGCAGGTCTTCTATACCGCTGTAGATGCTTGTATGAGCAAGTTGAAATTTGCTTATAAACTTATAATCTTCATCATCTAAAACTATGTTTTGTGATACACCCTTACTTCCATTTACAAATACTCTGTCTCCATTAATTAAAGTCACTTCAGCAAAGGCATTTTCTCCCTTCAATACTCTTACTCTTGATACATCAACTCCTTCTTTTTTCAGTGATTCATAAATATGTTTTCCTGCAAAGTCACTGCCAAGACAACCGAGATAAGCCGTTTCGGCACCATAACGCCTGCATAGTACTGCTATATTAAGTGCATTTCCACCGGGATACATGGTACCCATATGAATATACTTATCTACAACGTTATCTCCGATACCAATTATTTTAACCATTGTTCACCCCCATTCTTAATATGTTGTATATCAATATTATTTTTCGCTGTTTGGCCATAATTCGGTATAAAATGTTGTTCTTTCACCAATATTTAAGGACCTTGTGGCTTCCACAACTCTGTCATCCATGTCGTAGGTTATTGATTCCAATAAGAATGCGGGTGTATTCTCTTTAACTTTTAGAATTCTGGATTCACTGGAGTTTAATGTGGTGATTCTTATCCACTGTTTTGCATATTTCAATTTATATTCATATTTTTCTTCAATTACTTTATATAAAGAATTTTTTTCAAAATCGTATCGAAAGAGATCATTAAATAATCTGACCGGCAGATATGAAAATTCTAAAGCTAAAGGAATATTATTACCATAACGTATACGGACAATTTCATAGACCTTTGTTCCAATAGTAGTTTCAAGCAAGGAGGCGATTTTTTTATTAGCTTCCAAAATTCCAAGCTTTACAACCTTATTGCCGGGCTTTATTCCTTTTGATTTCAACATTTGCGAAAAACCACAAAGATTTACAAAATCTCTGTTGATTTTGGGAAGCCTTGCAAATGTCCCCTTTCCTTTTACCCTGTAAGCATATCCCATTTCTACAAGCTGCGTGAGTGCACTTCTTGCAGTCATTCTGCTTATTTTATAAGTTTCACTTATCTCCCTCTCTGAAGGTAATTGATTCCCTTTTTTGAACTCTCCTGAGTTTATTTTATCAATAAGTATGTCTCTTATTTGAATATAAACGGGAGGAATATAGTCGTTCTTTATCATTGTTTCACTTCCTCTTCTGAATGGTATAGTTGTATATACCATTTAAAGCTTACCATAACGTTTTCACTAATGCAATATATTTATTTAATTATTTATATTTGATGTAATGATTTAATTAATACAAACCGGTATCATATGAGTTAAATCGGCAACAAAAATGACGCCAACCAAACCGATGGTCAACGTCATTATCGATTTCTATTCTGCTGTCTGTGAGATGGGGAAATTCAGTTTATGGTGTTTTCATATTTAATTAACTCACATATTGCCTAATACTCTTATCAAATCACTGAAGACTCCGTAAGCGGTTTGTTCTATTTCCGGTTCATGTTCTACTATGGAAACTGTACCCATCATGTCTGTTGTTAAGCTGACTATGGATGTAGTACCGGTTATGCTTGCAAGAAGGGAGCTTTTACTTACTTCTTCAGGCCTTACTCTTGCTATAACTTTTCCGTTTTCAATTCCTCCGTAGCAAATTAATTTTATCACATTGCCTCTGTTTTCAGCTTCCTTAATCTGCTCAAAGGTTATATCCTCTATCCCCTTCCTGTCAACATCATAAGGAGTTATGTTTGCACCCATGAGGACATTTAGCAAGGCAGCTATTTTTGCCGCAGCATCCCATCCTTCTATATCCATGGCCGGGTCTTCTTCGACAAAACCTCTTTTCTTTCCTTCTTTTATAACTTCATCATAGGCTTTACCTTTTGCTATTTCTTCCAGGACAAAATTTGTGGTGGAATTTAATATTCCTTTTATTTCCGTTATTTTACAGAATTTTAGCGTTTCATCAACTAAGTTGAATACCGGTGTACCATCCATTACGGTTGTTTCATAGAAAAAATGAACCCGGTTTTTGTTTGCTAAATCACGCAATTCTTCATATGCCCAGGCAAGGGGTCCCTTATTCGCGCTTACAGCGTGTTTCTTCCTCTTAAAGGCTGCCTTTATGTGGTCAATGGCAGGCTGACCTGAAAATATTTGAAGAGGTGTTAATTCGAAAAGAATATCATAATCAACACTTTCAGCAACCTCAAGAGAGGTCATTTCTCTATAATCCTTCCTTTTTTTATCGAAATGATTGAACTTCTCTATATCATTCAATGCCTCACTTAAATTAATGCCATCTTCATTAACCAGGCATCCTTTTGATTTTGTTGAAATAGCTGCAACATCAACCCATACATTAAATTTATCCAGGATTTCTCCTTGTTTTTCGGTCAGCAACCTGGCAAAGGCCCTTCCTACATTTCCGAATCCAAGCATTGCAATCTTTATTCTATTGGCAGTCATTGTACACTCCTTTAATAATTATTGAATTCATTATACCATGATTTTAACATAAAAGAAAACTGATAAAATAAAAACTGCCCGGTAATACCTTGACAGTTTTAAGATTTATTTATTAATCTTCCAGTTCTTTTAATTCATCCAAATTAATATCGATTTCTTCAACATCAGCAGGTTTAACTACTCCCTCTTCAACAACTTTCAGATATTCACCCTTTATTTCTTCAACTTCTATCGTCCCGTCGCTTTTTTCGATATTAACTTTTGCTGTTACAAACAGAGGATTGATGTCCATCACTATCCCTGTTTTGTTTGTTCCCAGGACCTGTACCCTGTCTCCCAAATCAGGGAGTTTTTTAATATTTTCTTCATATACCTGGTGTTCATAGTTTAAACAGCACATAAGTCGGGAGCATATCCCCGAAATTTTGGCGGGATTTAAAGACAATTTCTGCTCTTTCGCCATTTTTATAGACACGGGATAGAATTCGCCCAAAAATGTTGCGCAGCACATTTGTCTCCCGCAGGGACCAATACCTCCAATCATTTTGGCCTCGTCTCTTACCCCGATTTGCCTCAATTCTATTCTTGTCCTGAATATGGCAGCCAAATCTTTTACCAATTCCCTGAAATCAATCCTGCCGTCAGCCGTGAAATAGAAGATAACCTTATTATTATCGAAAGTGTATTCTATATCAATGAGCTTCATTTCAAGGCCGTGCTCTTCAATTTTCTTTAAGCATATATCAAAAGCTTCCTTTTCCTTTTCGGTATTTTCCTGATTTATTCTTTTATCCTCTTCAGTGGCAACCCTCAATACCTTTTTTAAGGGTTGAACTATATTTTCTTCCTTAACCATCTTGGGACCTACGACAACCTGTCCGTATTCGATACCCCTTATGGTTTCCACAATAACATGATCTCCATTGTTGATCCACTTTTTCTCGGGATCAAAATAGTATATCTTGCCGGCTTTTTTAAATCTTACGCCAACTACCTTTATCATTTAAAGTCCTCCTGAATTTTCAAAAGCATATTGTCTATGGCCAGTTTATAATTAACGTTGCTCTTAATATCATCACTGATATTTTGCATGAATTCAATTAAATCTGAATTCGCTTTCATTCTTTTTCCGTGTAGTTTCAATAAATCAATATAATCCTTGTTAATTACAAGGTTTTCCAGATTATTTTGAACATACATTATATCTCTTATCCAAATAGTCATAATTTCTATAATTGAATCTATATTATCTTTTTCGTCATCAAAGTAATTTTCTAATTCATAGATAATTTCGGAATCGTTATTTATGATTCTGTCAAAGATTTTGATGATTTCTTCCCTTTTTTTAAGGATATCATCTTTCCCTTGAACAATGTTTAAAGCTTTATTGAGTATTCCTTTGGAATAATAGGCTGCCAGTTCAGCCGTTTGACCGTCAAAATCTTTCAGGGACGCCATTATCGTTTCCTTGCTGACGCTTCTGAATTTATGCACATGGCATCTTGATACAATGGTTGGAAGAAGCAAATTTGAATTCACGGTCATAAGTATCATGACCGCATCTCCCGGCGGCTCCTCCAAAGTCTTTAAAAATGTATTAGCTGCCTGTGGAGTCATCAAGTGGGCATCCTTTATAATATAAACCTTTATATCAGCCTCATAGGGTTTTTTGTATATTGAACTTATAAGGTCATCTATATCTTCTCTCTTTATACCCTTTCCTTCTTCATTAATGATGTGTAAATCAGGGTGGTTGAGAGAATTTACCTTAATGCAGTTTTTGCACTCATTGCAAGGTTCATCATGAAAATTCAAACAAAAAAGCGACTGAGCAAATAATAAAGCCAATTCATATTTACCCATGCCTTCAGGTCCTTCAAATAAATAGCAGTGAGAAACCTGATTATTGTTAATCGAATTAATCAAAGATCTTTTTATTTCTTCCTGTCCTGCCACTTGGCTGAAAAGCATGACTTTCTCCTTATATTTTTTCAAACCTGTCTACGGGAGTTACAAACACAACAGCTCCTCCCACCGTCACTTCAATGGTTTGGGGCAAATATCCCCCAACGGTGCTGAATGAACTTGGAGGTATGGCTGCAGTAACCTTCTTCTTGGTCTTACATATTTTTCTTATTATTTCAATGGCTTCATCAACCTTGTCATCTTCAACTCCCGAAATTACGGTTGTATTCCCGGAACTTAAAAAGCCGCCTGTTGATGACATTTTGGTAGATGAAAAACCACTTTCTCTCAAAGCGGAAATCAACTTGTTAGCATCATCGTTTTGAACGATTGCCGTTATCAGCTTCATAAGAACCCTCCTTACCTTGTTAGCAAAACTTTTATTTCTTCAAAAACCTCATCAATTGGCCTGTCACCATTTATGGTTACTATTTCGGGAAAATATGATGAAAGCTTTTTATATCCTTCGTATACGCTTTTGTGAAAAGATATATCCTCGTTTTCCAGCCTGTCTCCCCCGTCGATGCTGAGTTTTCTTTTCAAAGCTTTTTCAGGGTCAACATCCAGTAAAATCACCAAATCCGGCTTAATACCAGCTGTTGCGAAATCATTTATCTTTTTTACTTCGTCGATACCAAGGCCTCTTCCAAGGCCTTGGTATACCAAACTTGAATAAACATATCTTTCGCTTATTACAACCTTTCCTGCCTTAAGCCAGGGTATAATTTTCTCTGACACCAGTTGTGCCCTTGAAGCGGCATAAAGCAAGGCTTCAGTCCTGTAATCCATCTCGGTGTTGTTTCTGTCTAAAATCAATTCCCTGATTTTTTCGCTTATCTGTGTTCCTCCCGGCTCCCTGGTGAATTCAATGTCATGACCCATTTCTCTGAAATATTTTCCTATTCTTTCAGCTATGGTGCTTTTGCCCGAACCATCGGAGCCTTCCAATACTATAAATCTTCCTTCCATTTGACAACTCTCACAAAATTATTATCCACAACACCGTTTACGTTAATGCCATGTTCCAGCATGGTTTTAACATAGTCAACAGTTTCTTTAACAATTATTTCACCCGGACAAACCAGGGGTATTCCTGGAGGATAGGGTATGATGAATTCTGCAGCTGTTTTCCCTATGGCATCATCCATATTAAGGAGCATATTCTCAGCATAAAATGCCTTCCTCATTTTTCTTTCGTGCTGCAGTTGCGGGAATGGCTCAATTTGAACAATTCCTCTCTTTTTATTGATTTTTGATTCTTCAATGTATATTTCCTTTATGGCGTCAAAAAGTCTGTTAATATCTTCAGGCTCATCCATTGCCGTAACATAACCGACAGTATACTGCAAATCAGCAAATTCCATTTGTATCCTGTATTTATACCTCAATATATCCTGAAGTTGGGTGCCTGTTATTCCAAGTTCGCTCATGCTTATGACCGCCCTGGTGGCATCGAAATCATACAAGCCCTCGCTTATCAGGAAGTCGTCTTCAAGCACATTTATTCCCATATTTCTAAGTTCCAAAGTTCTTCTTTTAAAGACCTCGATATTTCTCTTCAGTCTTTCTTCTCCGTTTTCCTCCATCCAATGAACTGCATTTTCTATTGCTGCCATCAAAATATAAGATGGAGATGTAGTTTGGAGCATCCTTAACATGGTCTCAATATTGTTGATATTTACCCTGTCTGAGCAAACATGCAAAATTGAACCTTGAGTAAGACAAGGCAAGGTTTTATGGGTACTTTGGGTAACTATATCAGCACCTGAATTTTCCGCAGGTGGCGGCAAAAGGTCCTTGCAAAATTGAAGGTGAGACCCGTGGGCCTCGTCTATCATCAAAATCTTGCCGTGCTTATGAACTATATCCGCTGCTTTCTTCACATCAAAACATATACCGTAAAATGTAGGATAGGTCAACACAACCAATTTTATATCCGGATTATCGGTGAGCATTTGGTCAAGCTTTTCTATGCTTATACTGAAATTCAAGCCGTATTCCTTATTAAAATCCGGATACAGGTAAAAGAGTTTCAAATCTCCTAATATACACGCATTGTAAACCGACTTGTGACAATCTCTTTGCACAAGTATCTTATCTCCGGGATTTGTACAAGCCAAAATTGCCGAGATTATACCGCAGGAAGTACCATTGACAACCATGTAAGATTTTTTGCTTCCGTATACCTTGGAAATATAATCCATCGCATCTTTAATAAAACCAGTGGGATAATGCAAATTATCCGTTCCCAATGTTTCAGTAATATCAAAAAAACTCAGATTCTTTTCAAGTTCGCTGAAAATTTCCGGTTTCCCCTTGTGTCCCGGCATGTGGAAATTTGTATCTACTTCGCTTCGATACTTTTTAATACCTGAAATAATGTTACGTTTTTCCATCTCTTTATCTCCCGTAGATTATGAATTAATTTATCACGTGTTTATGTGAAAATTGGGATTAGTTATTCATCTCCTTTTAAATTACAATTTTTTATTTCTTTTTTTTGTAAGGTTGTTGGTGGTATGAACGGTTTCAACCGTTAGTACCACGGTAATTGAGAAAAACATCATGGCAATTGAAAATAGTACAATATATTCAAGCCACATCCTATCACCTTCCTCTACACATTATATAACAGCACCCTGTCATTGTCCAATAAAACTTAATTCTTTATCATATAAGCAGTTTGACCAGCAAGAGGGCTATAAATCCCGGTATTCCCAAAAGGCCGATAATTAAGGCTGTAAATTCATTTACCCCAATATGAACTCCCGTATATTGTCCGAAATAATTAAATATTATTAATGCCAAGGCCCCAATAAGAGAGTTTAAAATTATTTTCCCCACAAACTTTAAGGGTTTAAAGAATATCCAGGATATCATGAAAACCAGCATTATACCTGCCGTATATGTTAATATTATACCTAATTCTGCTCCAGTCACGACAACCTCCATAAATATTTTATCCGGAAAATCCGGTCAATTAATTTTATGAAGTTGTCCCTATATTTATGTCATGCCTATCCGCAAATATAAGTGTCCATCAAGCCTCCATATTCTTATTTCCCCTATTTATAATATCTGTTCCTTCCGGCTCATTCAGCTCGTCTTTAAACTTTGCCTTAAACTTTTCCGGTATCTTCATATATTTATTTACCAAAAGAGCAATGAAAATACCAATTGAAGTATCCAGGACCCTATTATAGGTATAAAGAATGTAACCTTCATCATGATTCATGGAAATCGTGATTACCAAAAATACAACACAACAAATAACCACTGCTTGTTTCATTTTTATTTTTACGCATAACTGAATCAATACCATAATACCCAAAGGTATGATAATTATTAATATCCTGTCATCGAAAAATGTATTTACTATATACAGAATAAGGGCTCCTGACAATCCACCGATTATTGTTCCTATAATCCTTGATATTCCTATTTTCATGGAATCTTCGATCGTATTTTGAACGCACATGACTGCAGCTATGCAGGCGAATAATGCCTTATCCCGATTAATGGCTTCAAAAAACAACAAGCATATAAAAACCGAAAGTGTTGTTTTTATATTGCGCATACCTATCTTTATCACGTTATCCTCCGGCCAAACAGGCAGAAAAATTGAATTTAAACATATTGTAAATAATATTTATGTATTTGTCCAGCAATATATATAATAATATTTTACACAGGTCTAAAAATATATTATAATGAATTGGCAAGACTCCGGTCTTTGCCCAGGTTACTGACAAGCCCTCTTATGGCATTCTGAGCCCAGCTTAAGGATCTCATACCTGGGTCTTTGTTCAGATGTTAGTATACTTATTATATAAAGGAGACTGTTATGGATAGAATGGTTGGAACCGTCGTCAGGGGATTAAGGGCTCCGATTATTTCAAAAGGCGATGATATAGTTGAAATAACCGTTGATACGGTTTTGAAAGCCTCTGAATGCGAAGGCTTTTCCTTAAGAGATAAGGACATAGTAGGCATTACCGAAGCCGTTGTTGCCAGAGCGCAAGGCAATTATGCCAATGTTGAACAAATTGCCCGGGATGTGAAAGATAAATTTTCTTGCGACACAGCCGGATTAATTTTTCCTATTTTAAGCAGAAACAGGTTTGCCATATGCCTAAGAGGTATCGCCAGGGCATTTAAGAAAATTTATCTTATGTTCAGCTATCCTTCCGATGAAGTCGGCAATCCTTTGGTTGATTATGACCTGCTTGACAAGGAAGGAATAAATCCATGGACCGATATACTCACCGAACAGGAATTCAGAAAACACTTCAAAGATATCAGGCATGTTTTCACCGGAGTTGATTACATACAGTATTATTCAGATATAATTAGAGACAGCGGATGCGAAGTTGAAGTAATTTTTGCAAATAATCCCGTAAGCATCTTAAAATATACCAAAAACGTATTAACCTGCGACATACACTCCCGAATGAGAAGCAAAAGATTGTTGAAGGAAAAGGGAGCAGAAAAAGTATTGGGCCTGGATGATATACTGAATCATCCGGTAAATGGCAGCGGCTACAATGAAGAATACGGGCTCTTAGGTTCCAACAAGGCTACGGAAGATATGGTGAAGCTCTTTCCCCGGGACTGCCAGGCCTTGGTTGAAAAAATTCAGGATAAATTATTGGAATTGACGGGCAAAAAAATTGAAGTTTTGGTTTACGGAGACGGTGCTTTCAGAGACCCGGTAGGAAAGATCTGGGAACTTGCAGATCCTGTTGTTTCACCCGGTTTTACCAAAGGACTTATAGGCACTCCCCATGAATTAAAGCTAAAATATTTGGCAGACAACCAATTTTCTCACCTGAAAGGAAATGAGCTAAAAAAAGCAATTGCCGATTATATTATGCATAAGGATCGTGAATTAAACGACAGCATGGAGTCACAGGGAACAACTCCAAGAAGGCTCACGGACCTCATAGGGTCCCTCTGCGATTTGACATCCGGAAGCGGAGACAAGGGAACTCCCATAGTATACATTCAAGGCTATTTTGATAATTATTCGGTATAAAAAAAGGGCTTCGAAAACGAAGCCCTATTCATTGTATGAATAAATTTAAAATGTCATTCTGAGAGCTTTAGCTCGAAGAATCTTATGTTTTATGAGATCCTTCGCTTCGCTCAGGATGACAGTTGGCCTGTCATTCTGAGGACTTTAGTCCGAAGAATCCCATGAGATCCTTCGCTATCGCTCAGGATAAGCGACTGACACCAAATCATAGATTTGGGTCATCTGAAGATCCTTCGCTATCGCTCAGGATAAGCGACTGGCACCAAATCATAGATTTGGGCCATCTGCTTACCTGAAGCTGTGCTGGGATATTAATTCCTGTTTGCAATCCCACAATTCTTTGGACAAGTCAACATAGTAAGTATGAGGATTTGTGAATCTCTTTACTTCTCCCCAAAGGTTATCAACCCTTTTTTTGCAGTATTCTCTGATTTCGTTTAAGCTTGGACTTTCATACACACATTCTCCCTTAATGAAAACGGGTACCTGTAGGTTCTTTGCATAAAAATCCGTTACCTTCTTCTTTTTCCATGTATGAATTTCATCGAATATAGTATATGGTTTTGAATCATCTATTACTTCATGAGCCAATGTTATTACATCAGCTATGGGGCTCTTGGTTTTTCTGTCGTATAATCTCCAGACTTTTTTATAGCCGGGATTGGTTATCTTTTCTTCATTCTCTGATATTTTTATCTTGGGTATAATCTTGCCGTCCTTTTCAACCGCTACCAGCTTGTAGACGCATCCGAATACAGGTTCTGACTTGGCAGTTATCAGTCTTTCTCCAACACCGAAGGAATCTACCTTTGCCCCCTGATCCAATAAATCGGAAATGATGAATTCATCCAAACTGTTTGACGCAACGATGGCACAGTCATGAAGTCCTGCTTCATTGAGCATTTTCCTGCATTTCTTGCTCAGGTATGCTATGTCGCCGCTGTCAATCCTTACACCCTTAAGCCTCTTGCCCATGGGCTCCAGAACTTCCCTGGATATACGGATTGCATTTGGTAATCCGCTTTTTAAAACATTGTAGGTATCAATCAATAAATTACAATTATCCGGATAACACAAGGCATAAGCTTTAAATGCTTCATATTCGCTTTCAAACATTTGAACCCATGAGTGAGCCATGGTTCCCAGGGCCGGAACGCCAAAGGCTTCATCAGCCAATGTTGTGGCAGTTCCCATAACTCCTCCTATATAAGCTGCCCTTGCTCCGTATATGGCCCCGTCATAGCCCTGGCTTCTTCTTGCTCCAAATTCCATTATAGGTTTGCCCTTGGCAGCCCTCACCACCCGATTTGCTTTGGTGGCAATCAAGCTTTGATGGTTTATCGTCAATAGCATCATGGTTTCAATTATTTGAGCATCAATGGTCTTTGCCCTTACCGTTATCAAAGGCTCATTGGGAAATACGGGGGTTCCTTCAGGAATTGCATAAATGTCGCCGGAAAACTTGAATTCCTTTAAAAATTGCAGGAAGTCTTCCGTGAATAATTTTTTGCTTCTTAGGAACTCAATATCCTCATCGCAAAACCTTAACTCTTTTATATATTGAATTACTTGTTCCAGGCCTGCCACTATGGAAAAGCCTGCCCCGTCCGGATTTTTCCTGAAAAACAGGTCAAAATACACTATTTCATCCTTCATCCCGTTTGAGAAATATCCGTTTGCCATGGTTAATTCATAAAAATCCATGAGCATTGATAGCCTTCTATCGCCAAAATTATTATAATACATGACCTACTCCCGTTATTTTATTCTATCGACGATTTCTATCCCGCTGACATGCATATTGTATAAAGCAAACAAATTTATCAGGTCACCGTCATGGGTTCCTCCGTCATAGGTTTCTACGGCATTTGCCGGTATGATAATCCTTTTTTCCTTGTTTTTTTCATTGAAATAAGATTTCAGGGTCAATGAAAACTGCAGCACACAGATATCCGTTACACAACCCGTAACAATATAATTGTCAACCGCATCCTCATATTTCTTTATCCATTCCTTAAAACCTTCCGCATGAAATCCGTTGGTACTGTTTTTTTCAATGTAGTATGTTTCTTCTCCCCTGGAATCCTCTGTTTTAAGTTCAGGAATCAACTCTGCTTCCTCCCCTCCCCTTATGCAATGAGGAGGAAAACTGTGAAACTCCTCAGAGTTTTCACTGTGACTATCCAGGAAAAATACCTTTTTGTATCCCTTCATTTTTTTGTTTAACTCTGCAATATTTTCAACTATAGCCGCTACTCTTGGCGATGCCAGGGCACCGGTATTAACGAAACCTTTTACCATATCAATCACAACCAAGGCAGTTTTGTCTTTGTCAAGGGA
>Ga0255346_1001827_pt1 | contig 28387 bp, 30 predicted proteins | sample wastewater_treat_FD_194410 | JGI IMG/M metagenome (GOLD analysis project Ga0255346, IMG submission 194410) | Wastewater microbial communities from Lulu Island WWTP, Vancouver, Canada - plant22 | ecosystem: Engineered > WWTP > Wastewater > Unclassified | place: Canada: Vancouver, British Columbia...
CCTTTCCTCAGAAAGGTTTTCCCCCCGATAAATACATATAAAGTTTCTGTAAGAATACCACAGTTAAGCTGGGCGGTATTTTATTCATCGTAGTCTTTGCCGGGATGTTTGGGTTTACGCTTATAGGCTTTTTTGTCCTTATCCACGACTTTTGTGACGGGGTCTATGCCGTTCCAGTCACGGCGCTTTTCTGCGTCAATCTTTTTCTGTTCCTTTTTACTGAGTTTTTCGTATGGCACGAATTTTTCCATATTTACCTTCTTTCTGTCAGGTGTCGATAACAAAAAGCTGCTCGGATGTACCGTAAACGGTCTCATATATTCCCAGCTTGCGGAAGCCGTATTTCTCATAGAGTCCGACTTCTCCGCTGGTAATATAAACTCTTCCGAAGCCGCTTATCCTTGCATAATGTCTTACATATTCAATCATTTTCTGAGACACACGCTTTCCTCTGTATCCTTCGTCCACGAAAACATATCCGATAAACGGCGAATAGAGATACTTGTCAGGGAGAGCGTCCTTTTTTGTCAGTGTGCAGAATCCGATGATCCTTTCATTTTTCACTGCGATGAACACTCTCTCGAAGTCCTCGAATTTGTTTTCACGCATCATCTCAGCCAGTTTCTTTCCTGCGTTCCACGGGCACTTTTCGGCATATTCAGCCGTTTCGACCCACATCCTGTGTTCTCTTGTGATATCGGTTATCTCTGTCATTCTTCTCCCGCCTTAAAGTTGTAGATCGGCTTTATTACATCGTTGATCTCAACGGTATCGCCTATATTTTCAACTATATCTTCCATTGACTTGTACGCCATCGGGCACTCGTCAAGAGTCTGTGCATTTACGGATGTTGTGTATATTCCGTCCATCTGCTTCTTGAACTCCGACACTGTGAAATTTTCCTTTGCCCGTGAACGTGACATAAGTCTGCCTGCGCCGTGCGGAGCGGAGCAATTCCAGTCAGGGTTGCCCTTGCCTGTACAGATAAGGCTGCCGTCACGCATATTTATGGGTATCAGCAGCTTTTCGCCTGCCTCAGCAGAAACTGCGCCCTTACGGAGTATCATTGTATCAGTATCTATGTAATTGTGGATAGTGCTGAACTGTTCCTTTACATGAAGTCCCAGTCCCTTGATAATATCTATCATCATTGCCTGACGGTTCAGGAGTGCGAACTGCTGAACTATCTTCATATCGTGGATATACTGTTCAAAAAGTTCCCCCTCGCAGTAAGCAAGATGCTTAGGCACATCAGTTGTCTTGGTATTCTTCAGCTTTTTCAGTTCGGACTGTATCTGCTTATGATTTCCCTCAGCCTTCAATCTTTCGATAAGTTCAGCGGCTTCCTTGTCCGATGACTTATTCAGCCGTCTGTAGGCCTCGTTCTGGTAATATCTTGCAGTCTCCACACCAAGATGTCTCGAACCCGAATGGATAACAATGTATATTTCTCCGTCAGAGCCCTTGTCAGCTTCGATGAAATGATTTCCGCCGCCCAGTGTACCGAGGCTCAGTTCTGCTCTGTCGGGGTCAATGTGCTTGCAGCAGTAAAGCTGAGTCAGGTCTATCTTGTCTGTATAGCGGTGAGGCTTCTTTCTTATCGAAAAACCTGACGGTATATTTGCGTATATGAACTTATCAAGCTGCTGAAGCTCGATGTGCTTTTCCTTCAGCATTACGGTCTCCATGCCGCAGCCGATGTCAACTCCCACAAGATTAGGGATGACCTTGTCCTTTATCGTCATGGTAGTACCGATGGTACAGCCTGCTCCTGCGTGAACATCAGGCATTATGCGTATCTGTGAACCCTCACATACAGGCTGATTGCAGAAAGCGATTATCTGAGTTATAGCATCCTGCTCGATAACATCGGTGAAAACCTTGGCCGAATTGTATTTTCCGTTTAATTTCAACATATTATTCCTTTCCGTCTGCCTGCTTATTGCTTCTGCCTGTGATAGGTTCTTTTTCATACTTCGTATTGCTCCGCCAATTAAACATTGCCAAAAAGGCGAAGACATAGAGGAAAATTATCAAGAAAGGAAAACGCAGAAATGCTGACGCATTTCAAGTTTTTCTGACGCTGAGAATTTTTCTTTATGTCAAGCATTTGAAGGCAAGGTTTAGTTGGTGGAGCAATAAAACAAAATTAGCCTGATACGACACTCCAAACTGTTTACACAGTTTCACAAAGCGCCGTATCAGGCTGATTTTATGCGAGGATGCATTAAGCATCCCCGACTTCAAACCTGCCAATCATCTGCATTTATGCAGAAGCGAATTGCGGGCAAACTCCATGATTATCAATATTCGATTGTCTTTTGATACTTTCAAATTTACTAATTGTCATGAAATTCACCTTCCTTCTTATTATCCCGATATTTCTTCGGGTCGATTATATTATATACTAACTTTCACTATTTGTCAAGTGTTTTATTAACGAAAACGAGAGTGGGCAGAAAAATTTATAATTTACAGTTTAAGCAGATGCTTCTGTATTGCAAGAGCGTCAGCATTTGTAACTCCTTCACCGCTGTTACAGCAGCACAAAATGAAGTTATTATTTTTTTCAGTCTCCGTTTCATTACGATAAGGTCAGACGGCATATCATACGATACATCAGGTAAACTATCACAGCCAGAACCATTTCATCAACGCAATAACAAGTACGTGTGCGGGATAGAATATGTAGAAGAACCACTTTGAAAATACGGGATGCTTTCCCTTTTTGCCGTTGTAGAAAAAAGTTATCAGCACATATGCCAGCATCATTGCCGTAAATCTCGTTACTGCTCCCAATATCTCATACGGCCTTGTCTCGCTGTGACTCAGCAATGCAGAGATAAAACTAAACGAATTAGTAAAGGCTGTGTATATGATAGTTCTCTTTTTCAGGTCGTCACGCCAGATGTGCCAGATAAGCACATAGCAGATGCAGAAAAATCCCCATATCGTTAACAACGAGGCAACAGTCAGCAGTATCATAAGCAGTATCTTCTGCTTTTTCGGCCGTTCGCTCTCATATATCATAAGTGCAATGAGACAGCAGAACAGACTGAAAAACACGTTCAGCGCACCGAATCCGATGAAATCCGTGATCTCTATGGGCTTTTCCACCCACAGCATATACTCGGGTATCTGCGTTATACAGGCGAAAATGAACAATCGCTTTGCATAATTCTCCCTTGACCTTGTGTACCTGAATCCCTCTGATATAAAGAAGAACATGGTTGGCGGTGCGATAAGCGCAAGGTCTATCAGTATCTGATATGGTACAGGCAGAAAATAGGCTGCATTTGGGTTTCCTGTACCGCAAAGCCATGCGAGGAAATGACCAAGTCCCATAAATACGATGACTATGTACTTTATGACATCACGATCCACTATTTTAAGTTTATCAAGTTTTCGTTCCATATATACCTCCATATGTGATTTATAATCCAATTATATCACAAAGGAGATTAAAAAATCTTTAAATAGATATTAAAATTGCACGAACGGGCGAACCGTCAAGGCCTGCCATTTTCAGAGGTGCGGCAGACAGTATGTACTTTCCGTCCTCCGCTGATGAAAGGTCGAGGCTTTCGATTATGAGTATCTCCGCACCGAGAAGTATGCGGTGTACCTGCGGTCCCGTTTCCTTTGTGCCTACAGTCATTCCCTCAACGCCGAGAGTGAGAAGTCCTCCCTCAGCGAAAACTTCCGCAGACTGTGGAGTTATGGTGATATCGCCTTTTATGAGAAGCCGCTCAGGGGAAAGCGCCATGAACTCCTTTGCTTTTTCGGCGGTTATCTCTCCCTCAGCCGAAACCACAAGGCATTCCCCGACTGCACGGGATAATTCAAGCTGTGAGACATCCTTTTCCCCTTCAAGAAAATGGAGAGGAGCGTCAAGATGTGTTCCCGAATGACTGCCCAGAAAAAGTTCCGAGACCTGACAGATATCGGGAACTTCCTTATCGTAGCCCATAATATGCCTGTATGACGGCACAGGGTCGCCCGGGTATACTTTTGCGGAAAAAAGCTCTCTTGTTATGTCGGTTATCTTCATATCATCACTCCTTGTATTTTTTCGGAATAAAGCCATATAATACCTCTGAAAGAAGGTATCGCCATGAAAAAGATCTTCAGATTCATACTCCTGCTTGCGGCTGTCAATATGATAGGACGATACAGTCAGCAGGAAGTATCGCTCCCTACATTATCCGAAGCCGTTGACTGCGCAGTAACAGTGGCGGAAGAAATAAGGGGATTGTTACAGCCTTATTATACCATAAATAATACAGAGCCGCAATAGAAAAAGTAAAGGGACGCCTTTTAACCGCTGTACTTATAAAGAAGTTTTGTATGTATTATAGAGGTAGACTATTTGAAGAAGGAGCTTCTCAAATCTGTTTCCCAAGACTATTAATTTTGCCCCCATATAGGGCGCACACCAGTAAATTTGAATTAATCATTTTTTTCAGGTGCGCCCTATATGGGGGGCAAAATTCTATTAAAAGTCTTTGGAAAGGGGGTTGGGGGAGAACCTTTCCTCAGAAAGGTTTCCCCCGATAAATGCGTATAAAGTTTCTATATGAGTACCGAGGTTACAGCGTCCCCATACAAATCAAATTATATTATTTTTTCGGAGGATTTCCTGCGCTGTGGCACTGTCCGTGCATTGCACAATTCTGACAGCCGTGACCGCAGGATGATTTTCCCGCTTTTTTATCTTTGACCATGCTTACGATAATGAGTGCTACTGCCAATATGAGAACGAAAAGCACGATCATCCATGACTGCATAATTATCACTCCTTTTTCGTATTACTTAGTTACCTTTACCTCATGTGTGAGCTTTGTAGCTTCCTTGTATGGTCTTACAAGGAGGTAGATAGTACCTGCGATAAGTGCAAATGCGAGAATTGCACCAACTACGCCGAGACCTGAAGCGTTTCCGCTGAAAAGTGTGCCAAGCTGATAGATAACGAATGCTACCAGATAAGCAAATCCGCACTGATAACCGATAGCGAACCATGTCCACTTAGGATTGTTCATCTCACGCTTGATAGCACCGATAGCTGCGAAGCAAGGTGCACAGAGGAGGTTGAATGCCAGGAAGCTGTAGCCTGCAACCTTTGTGAATGCTGCTGCAAGTGCTGTGTATGCTGAAACTTCGCCTGCACCGTAGAGGATACCCATTGTACCAACGATATTCTCCTTAGCAACGAGACCTGTAACAGAAGCAACAGCTGCCTGCCAGTTGCCCCAGCCGAGAGGTACGAATATCCATGCGATAGCCCTACCGATAGCTGCAAGGATAGAACTGTCGAGTTCGTCTTCTTCAAGCATTCTGAATGTTCCGTCTACTGTACCGAAGAATGAGAGGAACCATACAACGATAGTTGAAAGAAGGATGATAGTGCCTGCCTTCTTGATGAATGACCAGCCACGCTCCCACATTGAACGGAGAACATTGCCGATAGTAGGCATATGGTATGAAGGAAGCTCCATAACGAAAGGAGCGGGATCGCCTGCGAACATCTTTGTCTTCTTGAGGATGATACCTGAGATGATGATAGCTGCCATACCAAGGAAGTAAGCTGATACAGCTACCCATGCAGAACCGCCGAAGATAGCGCCTGCGATCATTGCGATGAAAGGTGTCTTTGCACCGCATGGGATGAATGTGGTAGTCATGATAGTCATACGGCGGTCACGTTCATTTTCAATGGTACGTGAAGCCATAACACCGGGGATACCGCATCCTGTACCGATAAGGATCGGGATGAATGACTTACCTGAGAGACCGAATCTGCGGAAGATCCTGTCGAGTACGAAAGCAACACGAGCCATGTAGCCGCAGCTTTCGATGAATGCGAGAAGGAAGAAGAGAACCAGCATCTGTGGTACGAATCCGAGAACAGCACCAACACCTGCTACGATACCGTCGATGATAAGACCGTGCAGCCAGTCAGGGCAGTTGTCGCCGAGAAGCTTCTCGACAAGCACAGGAACGCCGGGAACCCATGTACCGTAGTTTGCAGGATCAACTCCGCCCTCGTACTTCTTGAACATTGCGATAGAATCGTTTACGTCTGCGATAGTTGCGGTTTCATCTGAAACTTCAAGAGTTTCCTCATCTTCAAGCTCATATGGGATCTCCTGATTTTCGTCTGTGTAGTTAGCGATAAGAGCCTTCAGCTCTGTCTCGGCAGCTGCTGCATCGAAATCATCAGCTTCTGTGTCCATAGCTTCTTCGGCAGCTGAGATGTCGTATCCGTCAGCATCAGCCTGTGCAAGGAAGCCTGCCAGGATAGAATCTGTATCGCCGTATTCTTCTTCGGCTTCTTCTGTCTGTGAAGAGCCGTTTCCAAATAAGTGCCAGCCGTCACCGAAAAGTCCGTCGTTAGCCCAGTCTGTTGCAGCTGCACCGACTGTTACCATTGATATGTAGTAAACCAGGAACATTACAACTGCAAAGATAGGAAGACCTAACCAGCGGTTAGTAACGATCTTGTCGATCTTGTCGGAAGTAGTAAGTCCGCCCTTGTTCTTCTTTTTCAGGCACTTGCCGATAATGGATGAGATGTAGTTGTATCTCTCGTTAGTGATGATTGACTCTGCATCGTCGTCCATTTCCTTTTCAACAGCCTTGATATCGCTTTCGATGTGATTTTTTGTATCCTCACTGAGGCTGAGCTGCTCCAGTACCTTTTCGTCACGCTCGAACAGCTTTACAGCATACCAGCGCTGCTGCTCCTCGGGCATATCGTGTACTGCCGCTTCTTCGATATGAGCGATAGCGTGTTCAACAGGGCCTGAGAAAGCGTGCTGAGGAACTGTCTTTACGCCGCCCTTTACAGCAGCGATAGCAGCATCGGCAGCTTCCATGATACCGTCGCCCTTGAGAGCGGATATCTCAACGATCTTGCAGCCTAAAGCCTTTGCAAGTTCGCTTGTGTTGATCTTGTCGCCGTTCTTTCTTACAACGTCCATCATGTTTACAGCACATACAACGGGGATTCCCAGTTCTGTGAGCTGAGTTGTCAGGTACAGGTTTCTTTCAAGGTTTGTACCGTCGATGATGTTGAGGATCGCATCGGGGCGCTCGGTGATGAGGTAATTTCTCGCAACGACTTCCTCAAGGGTATATGGGGAAAGCGAATAGATACCCGGAAGGTCGGTGATCGTAACGTCATCATGCTTCTTCAGCTTACCTTCTTTTTTCTCGACAGTAACGCCCGGCCAGTTACCAACGAACTGGTTTGAGCCTGTCAGTGCATTGAACAGAGTAGTTTTGCCGCAGTTGGGGTTACCTGCAAGCGCAATTCTGATACTCATTGTCTTTTCTCTCCTTCTGTCAGGATAAACTAACATTTGTACATTTTAAACCGCAGGCTCCTGACTTTTCGTACCTGCGGAATTTTCGTGGTTTCTTTAGGCAACACCGCACAAAGCTTGTGCTGAAGATGCGCCGACAGATTTTTTCGTCAGATTGTATAGAAATTCCGCAGGCATACTATCGTATGTCAAGGGATTTCTGTGCAAGATGACGGAAAATATGTCCGCAGATTCAGTGCAAAGCCGTCAGGCGTGCTTTGTGCGGTGTTGCCTTACTGTACCTCTACCATTTCGGCATCAGCCTTACGGATAGAGAGCTCATATCCTCTGACAGTGACCTCGATAGGATCGCCGAGAGGTGCGACTTTGCGGACAGTGACCTTAACGCCCTTGGTAAGTCCCATATCCATGATACGGCGTTTTACTGCGCCTTCACCTGTAAGCTTCTTTACTGTAACAGTATCGCCTATTTTTACTTCTCTGAGATTCATGCATATTCCTCCTTTACACCATGATCTTCTGCGCCAGTTCACGGCTGATAGCAACTCTTGCGTCCTTGACATTGACGATGAGATTGCCGTCAACGGTGTTGACAACGGTAACTTCTCCCCCTGCAGCAAAGCCGAGGTTTTCGAGGTGCTTCTTGACCTCGGGAGTACCCCCGAGTCTCCGGATCGTATATGTTGTTCCGACATCTGCAAATGCAAGCGGCATAAATATCCCCCTTTCACGGGAAAGTTTTACAGGGTTAGCAGTTTCTAACCTTATTGATATTATTATACACTAACAATTTTAAGAAGTCAAACACATTTATGTACCGCAAGTCATTTTTGTTGGAACGCTTATAATGTTAGACTATTCTAACGAAATTACTGTAAAATCTGACAACATTCATCATATTGTTTTAACATAACACGAATATTATTTTCGCTTTCATGTTATAATATATACCGCAAACAAGATCCCGACCTGTAAAATTCACCAAATCCGAACATGAAAATTCTATTAGTTCCACAAAGCCTATCCCCGTTCTCTCGATTGACATATTCCGCCAATCGTGGTAAAATATATTTATCTGTACTGCGGCATGGACTTGTCTCTGTCACTGCCGCACAAAATCCCTATCAGGAGGCAAACAACGTGAACGTAAAAAAATATATCGCCGCTGCTATGGCGCTTTCCTCTGTCATTTCAGCATTCGGCTGCGCACAGGAACAGCCTGTGGAGGAGCCATCCGAGCCTGTCAGCATCAACACAGACATTGACCCTCACAGCATAGTTTTTGACTGGCAGTCACTTTATGAAGACAAGCTGAATCAGTTCAAGTCTTCTGACGCATATTCAGAGAAGTCACGCTTCGATATCCGTGACCTCAACTCAGACGGCATCCCCGAGCTTATAATCTCCCCGAACGACGAGACTAAGACCGTTTGTCAGATATTCACCTACACCGACGGAATGGAACAGCTCGAAGACCTCGGTGCTTCGGGTCAGTTCAGGATAATCCCGTCTATGAACAGTTTCGGCTACGAATACACAGGCGACGGTTTCACTTTCGGTGAATACTGCACTATCGAAGACGGCAAGCTCAAACCATCTGTCACCTACTACAACAATGCCGCTTCCGCTTCAGCAGGCGCTGTTATAAAGTACGAGATAAACAGCGAGGAGACTTCCCTTGTCGAGTACGAACACGCTCTCAAGGACTACACCTCCGCCGCTTCTCTCTGCATCGGCAGAAAGTATACATTCGGCAAGGACTCTATAGATTACGCTATACACTGCTCTGAAAGCTGGGGCGCAGTTCTTTCCGACGCTCAGAAGTCCATCTACAAGAACCTTCTCAACGATATCCTCAAGAATTCTCCCGAGAACGATGCCGCATTCGAACTTTGCGACCTGGACGGGAACAAGGTCCCCGAACTTGTGCTTTCAACAGGCATTGCCGAAGATTCCGACTGTAGAGTCTACTATCTCAACGAAGCCGCTATCGCCGACCTCGGCAACGGATGCGGCAAGAACGGTTTCTTCTGCTTCGATATGAAAAACAAGGTATTCTTCAGCGAGGGCGGCGCAGAATTGCAGTGCTGGAGCCTGACTGAATCCGACCTCAGCGGCTACAAGAAGTCCGAAAGCTACATGGAGTGCGGCAGAAAATATCTGCTCACAGGTGACGGCATAAACGCTGCTTTCCTCTGATATGGCTAAATCAAAATACATCTACACCTGCAATCAGTGCGGTTACGAAAGCTCAAAATGGAACGGAAAATGCCCTTCCTGCGGTGCATGGAACAGCTTTGAGGAGGATGTGGCCGATATCAGCCCGTCTGCTTCACGCTCATCGTCCTCCCGTCAGACCGCCGACCTGTCCGAAAGCATACTCGAACTTGCTGATATCGGCACAGACGATGATGTGCGCTATAACACGGGTATCGGCGAACTGAACCGTGTACTGGGCGGAGGCCTCGTCAAGGGTTCACTGGTTCTCCTCGGAGGCGAACCGGGTATCGGTAAGAGTACGATCCTCCTTCAGATATGCCAGTATCTTGGTGAAGACCACTCCATCCTCTACGTTTCGGGAGAGGAATCCGCAAGGCAGATAAAGCTTCGTGCCGCCCGCCTTGGAGTTGATACCGAAAATCTATACCTGCTGACTTCGACAGATGCAGAAGCTATCGCAGATACCATTGCTTCATCCGCACCTGATATCGCTATAATCGACTCCATACAGACCATGAGCATCAGCAGGATTTCCTCAAGCCCTGCAAGTCTCACACAGGTTCGTGAGTGCACCAACCTTTTCATGCACACCGCTAAGGACAGAGAGATCCCTATTATAATTGTGGGCCATGTAAACAAGGACGGCGCTATCGCAGGTCCGAAAGTAATGGAACACATCGTTGACGCTGTTCTCTACTTCGAGGGTGAACGTCATCAGAGCTATCGTCTTCTCCGTGCGGTGAAGAACCGTTTCGGCTCGACCAATGAGATCGGCGTTTTCGAGATGATAGACAAGGGACTCCGTGAAGTTGCCAATCCATCGCAGATGCTTCTTTCAGGCCGTCCGCATAATGTTTCGGGATGCTGTGTTGCCTGTGTTATGGAGGGAAGCCGTCCTATTCTGGCAGAAGTTCAGGCGCTTGCCGCCAAGACCAGCTACTCCGCTCCGAGACGAATGGTCACAGGCTTCGATTTCAACAGGCTGAATATAATAATCGCAGTCCTCGAAAAAAGACTGGGTATATTCATGGGCACCCTTGATGTATACCTCAATATTGTAGGCGGCTTCAAACTGGACGAACCCGCAGGCGACCTCCCTGTTGCACTTGCCCTCTATTCGGGTATTATGGACAAGCAGATAGACGAAGAACTCATCGCTTTCGGCGAGATCGGTCTGGGCGGCGAGATACGCTCGGTTTCCCACATTACTCAGCGTATCCGTGAAGCCGAGAGAATGGGATTCAGGACCTGTATAATCCCCAAGCAGTCAGCTTCCTCCATAGATCCGAAAGAATACGGCATCGAAATAATCCCCGTATCAACTCTGAAACAGGCTTTTTCTGTCATAAAATAATGCGGAGCCGCAAAGATCCCGCAAATGAAAAATATTTCAAAAACCCCTTGACATTTCCGGTACTATATGTTATAATGTATGTACCTCATTAGGGGTTTATTTTTTTGCCCCGTCTGAGGGAGGCAAACAACCTACCTTCGGTAACGGAGGAAGTATTAATTCAGGAGGTGCCGATATGAGAGTAAAGGTTACTTTAGCTTGTACAGAGTGCAAGCAGCGCAACTATGTTTCTAAGAAGAACAAGAAGAATGACCCTGACAGAATCGAAATGATGAAGCATTGCAAATTCTGCCGCAAGCATACTCTTCACAAGGAAACAAAGTGATCGGAAGGAGTATTTTTCATGGCTAAAAACAAGAAGAAAAAACCGACTTCCGAAAAGTCCGAAAAAGAAACCAAAAAGGTCGCTCTGGACAAGGCTGAAGATGTCGTTGACGACATAAAGGAAGCTAAAAAGTCCAAGAAGGAAGAATCAGCTGTTTCTGAATCCAAGGAAAGCAAAAGCTCCAAGAAGGATAAGGATACAGAAAAGAAGGAGCCCAACAAGCTCGCTAAATGGTTCAAAGACCTAAGGATCGAATTCAAAAAAGTGGTTTGGCCTTCTAAGGAGACAGTTATCACCAACACTTCAGTTGTTGTTGGCGTTATCGCTCTGTCTGCTATTCTTGTAGGTCTGCTCGATGAGGGTTTCCTTGCCCTTATGCGTCTTATCTACCGCTAAACCAAGGGAAATTCTGAGGAGGATCAGTTAATGTCAGAAGCAGCTAAGTGGTATGTTGTCCACACATATTCAGGCTACGAAAATAAAGTTGCCAAGGATATTGAAAAAACGGTTGAAAACCGTAAGCTTCATGAGCTTATCCAGGAGGTCAGAGTCCCTACCGAAACAGTGACTGAGATCACCGACGGTAAAACCAAGGAAGTAGAGCGTAAGACCTATCCCGGTTACGTTCTTATCAAAATGGTCGTTAACGACGACACATGGTATCTCGTAAGAAATACCAGAGGCTGTACAGGATTTGTAGGCCCTGCTTCAGAACCTACTCCCCTCTCCGAAGCTGAAGTTAAACAGCTCTTCGGTGTGGACGTTTCTTCTGTCGAGGTCAACTTCAAGGTCGGCGACAGAGTTCAGATCTCAGGTACAGCTATGGACGGCTTTATCGGAGTCGTTCAGAATATCAATCTCGAAGATCGCAGCGTAGACCTTCTCGTTTCTATGTTCGGTCGAGAGACCCCCACTACCCTGCCTATCAGTCAGGTAATTTTAGTGGAGGATTGATGCTGAGGGGTCTCCCCAAAGCTTTTATCAGGTCAAAAAGAGAACCGATGAGTTCTCAGTGGGAGGGATAAAATACATATTATCCCGCCGTTTACCACATTTATGGAGGTGCGAATTAAATGGCACAGAAAGTAGTTGGCTACATTAAGCTTCAGATCGCAGCAGGAAAGGCTACTCCTGCACCGCCTGTTGGTCCTGCACTCGGTCAGCACGGCGTAAATATCATGGCATTTACAAAGGAATTCAATGAGAGAACAAAGAACGACGCAGGTATGATCATCCCTGTTGTTATCACTGTTTACGCAGACCGTTCATTCTCATTCATCACTAAGACACCACCAGCTGCAGTTCTTATCAAGAAGGCTTGCAACATCAACAGTGGTTCAGGTGTTCCTAACAAGACTAAGGACGCTAACATCACTAAGGAACAGGTTCAGAAGATCGCTGAGCAGAAGATGCCCGATCTTAACGCAGGTTCACTCGAGGCTGCTATGAGCATGATCGCAGGTACAGCTCGTTCAATGGGCGTTGTAGTCGTTGACTAATTTTAATTAACTGAATGATGAAGGTGTATCGTCACCTTTCGGAGTTCTATTGGTGGGAGGAAAATTCCGCTAATCGGGTATAAATAATCCCGATATTACCACTTAAATAGGAGGAAATATAATGAAACACGGCAAGAAATATGTTGACAGCGCTAAGGCTGTTGATTATGCAAAGCAGTACGAGTCCACAGAGGCTCTTGACTTAGTTTGCAAGAACGCAAAGGCTAAGTTCGATGAAACAGTTGAAGCTCATATCCGTCTCGGTGTTGACTCACGTCACGCTGACCAGCAGGTTAGAGGCGCTGTTGTTCTCCCTAACGGTACAGGTAAGACTGTTCGTGTATGCGTATTCTGTAAGGAAGACAAGTACGAGGCTGCACAGGCAGCCGGCGCTGAATTCGTTGGCGGTCAGGATCTCGTAGATAAGATCATGAAGGAAAACTGGATGGACTTCGACGTTGTTGTTGCTTCACCTGACATGATGGGTTTCGTTGGTCGTCTCGGTAAGGTTCTCGGACCTCGTGGACTTATGCCAAACCCAAAGGCTGGTACAGTAACTCCTGACGTTGCTAAGGCTGTTACAGAGGCTAAGGCTGGTAAGATCGAGTATCGTCTCGATAAGACAAATATCATCCACTGCCCAATCGGCAAGGCTTCTTTCGGTGCTGCTAAGCTCGAAGAGAACTTCAATACTCTTATGGAAGCTATCGTAAAGGCTAAGCCTGCTGCTGCTAAGGGTACTTACCTCAAGAGCTGCACAGTTACTTCAACAATGGGCCCCGGTGTTCCTGTTGCTACAGCTAAGTACGGTGTTTGATAAGTAAATACTAAAAATTAAGGCTGCACATGAAGTGCAGCCTTTTTATATTATTTTTCGTCGTCAGAAAATATGGCTCCCTTGCCGCTTCTGGCGATTTTTTTTAATGCGTCAAAAAGGATACTCTGCTGATCCGACGGAAGCTTTCTCAAAGACTTGAGGATCGCTGCATAGCCCTTGATGCCTTTAAGATCGCTGATATTGTTATGATCAGACGATGTCTCCAGAACATCAAAGACCGTGTTCACAAAGTTTTCCCTCTCCTCGTCGTTGAAGTCGTCAAGCCATCCGTTGATAGTCTTGTTGATAACATTGCCCGACTTGGAAGTCTTGTCCACAGTTATGAACGAATTCCGCTCCACTTCCCAGTTATAGGAAAGATGCTGCATAATTCCGCTTACAGAATTTTTTACGATCTTATGCTGCAAACCGCTGCCGAGAAGCCGTCCGACTACAGAACCATCAGTGATATAGCTTCTGATAAGCGGAAGTATTGCTTTGTACTCCTCGCTCTGCACGATCTCATCTCTGAACCCGGGACCATCAAAAGAGAATACATTCACGAACTTGCTGCGGATCGATTCATCACACATCATCAAAGCGTAAACGGAAAGATTACCGCCTTTTGAGTGGCCGCCAAGTCGTATAGGACAATTTAGCCCGATGAAGTTGGAGTTTATATAATCCAGCGCCTGCGCCTGACTGCCTGTCTGCTGAACATAGCTGAGCATCATGTCCTCTTTCCAGCCAACAAGTGAACCGTCAGTGCCACGGAATGCCACAAATACGGAACCGTCCTCAGGGAAACAGGTTATCGCAGAAAACTGCATATCCTCTTCGGTGCTGACAATGTTCCTGTAGCCCGATATAAGCATACTACCAAATCTTCGGGAGCGAGCCATTTCCGCAAAAAGTTCACTGTCCTGATCGAAGGTGATTATCCTTTCGCCTTCGGGAACAAGCTTGCAATCGAATCTGCTGAATGCCTCGGCCACGGTAATTTTATCGCTGAGGGATTCGGAGACGCAGTTATCCAGCTTGATGTACTCGAACTGGCATAGAATCAGAGCGTCTACTTCATTGAATGGGTCAACGGAGAAAGGGATATCCCCTCTCCACTTTAAATAATCGATAATATTAGCCATATTCTACTCCGTCTATGAAAGAAAGAGGACGCCGAAGCGTCCTCTTGAATCGTTTGTGCAATAATCAATCAGAAGATTATGACTCAGGAAGCTCCTTGATGAGTTCGAGCTTATACTTCTGGATTGAGAGAGCGTCAGCATTTGTAATACCGTCGCCGTTCTTGTTAACGTCACCGTTCAGCTTGCCCTGAGCAGTAAGTGTATACTTGCTTGGGTTAGAAAGTGACTGCATGATGATAACAGCATCTGATACGTCTACAGCACCATCGCAGTTAGCGTCACCCCAGAGAGTAACCTTACCATTGCCAGGTGTAGGTGTAGAAGAAGTTGTTGTTGTAACAACGCCTGGATTCTCAGTTGTTGTAGATGTATTACCTGGAACAGGTGTAATACCTGGCTTTACTTCCTTACCAGCTGCATCTTCCATGAATGAAACCATAGCAACGAGAGGAGCATTCCAGTTGATTGTAACCTCGTTAACAGACCAAGCTTCAGCACTATCAACATATGACTTCTGAGAAGCAACTGTACCTCTCTTGTAGCCAAGACCACCAACGTATGGATCCTGCATACCTGCACCAGGACCACCTGACAGAACACCTGCAGGAGCCATTGGGAAGTCAGGATCAACGTCATGTGACCACCATCTGTGGTGAGGATTTGTAAGGCAGTGTGAACCATAACCTGAAACGTAGCAGAAGTTAAGACCGTTACGTCCATAGAGATAGTCCATAGCTTCAGCAGCACCGTTGAGGTACTTGTCATCGCCTGATGCCCAGTAAGCATAAGCCATAACGAGAGCATTGTTGATTACGAATGAGTTTGAACCCCACTCATAACCCTCAATCTCGATAGGATTGCCGTTCTCATCGTTACCGATGTTGTTAGGATCAGTAAATACAGAGCCCTGGTAAGGAATACCCATACCGTTGTTCTTGCTGTGCATATACTCAACATAGTCGTCGCCGGCGCTGAGGATTGAAGATGTAACAGACTCCTTATCTGCATCCTTAAGACCACAATCAGGATTGAGGTAAAGTGACAGAGTACCGAGACCTGAAGTACAACCCCAGTTGAATGAGCTGAATGAGCCCTTGTTTTCGCCGCCGCCGAGGTTTGTTGTAAGGCTGAATGCCTTATCCTTGCCTGTCTTATCGTTAGTGTTCTTATATGTGCTGATGTCGTTGTAGTACTCTTCGTCACCTGTTGTAATGAAGAGCTCACAACCAGCCCAGTAGAAGTCGTCAAGTACGTAAGTATCGCCGTAAGGACCACCGCCGATAGCCTGATCGAGAGGAGCGAACTGAGGATCTGTCTTCCAGATGTCCTCCTTAGCGTCTGTGATCTTGAACTTGTCGCCGGAATTCTTAACAGCAGCGTATGTCTTCTTAGCTACTTCGAGGCACTCCTCTGAGAACTTAGGATCGATATCCTTCCAGAGACGTGAAGCCTGTGCAGCACAAGCAGCAACGTTGAGTGTAGCAGCATACGTTGGAGGCTTAACGATACGAGTTGTCTTCCATTCCTTCTCATACTCCCAAGCCTTAGTAGCAAGACCTGTCCACTTATGGTCGTGGAGCTTGTGGTAAACGAAGTTCTCGCATGACTTGCCCCAATGAGGATCCTTGCTTGATACAATCATCTTGAACATCCACTCGAGCTCATATCTTGCTTCGTCGAGGATATCAGGATAGCCGTTTGAATTCTCAGGAATTGACATAACCTTGCCGTCGTTGTACTTATCAGCTGTGCCCATTGCCTTAGCGAGCTCGTATGTGTTCTGGAGTGTCCATACAGAAATACCACCGTTAACAACGTACTTACCGTGGTCACCGGCATCGTACCAACCGCCGACACCGTCGACTGAATATGTCTTATCTCCGTCAAACTCGTTTGAATAGAACTTAACCCACTTAGGCTGAACATAAGCATCATCTGTTGTATGACCAGCTGGATGAGCGAGTGAATCCTTATCGCCGGATGTGATATACTTAGACTCTATCGGAATACCTGAACGGTTCTGGTAGTAGTAGTTTACAGCATTAGCGAGCATTGCGTCATCATAGATGTTCTCATCGATTCTGAACTCGAACGACTCGTTCATTGTGTAAGTCTTCTTAGTCTTCCAGTTTGTCCACTCAAGCTTATCGCCGTTAGCCTTTGTATCCCAAGCGCCATCGAGATTGAAGCAAGCTGTGCCTGAAACGCCAACTGAATCCTTTACGAAGATCTTGTACTTACCGGGAGTTGTAACTTCTGAGAAGTCAAGGATCTGAACGTACTTACCGCTGTCCTTAACCTTAGTACCGTACTTATTTGTAGTTGTTTCGCCGTTACCTGAATCAGGATCTTCAAGAACGCTTGAAGCTGTACCTGTGTAAACAGCCTTACCTGAAGAATCTCTTACCTCGAACTCACAAGGTGATGAGTTATCTGTTACGTAAGAAGCTCTCTTCTGGAGCTGTGGGTAATAACCAACCTGGTTAACACGAACATTGGATCTTGGACGAACAACGCCGAATTCGTTAGTTGTATCGAAGTCGCCTTCGCTGCCTGTGTTATCGATAAGTGAAAGATTATCGAAAGTCAGGTGTGAGCCGTTTGGCATACCTGTATCATTACCATCGTACAGACCGTGGTTGTCTGAGTAGTGGAAAGCCCACTCAGTAGGGCCATCAGGAGCCTGTGACATTGTCCATGTATCCTCGAAGTGGAACTTCTCGCCTGCCTTGATAGCATAAGGCTTCCACTCCTGACCTGCCATGTTGTGCCAGTATTCCTTCTTACCGCTGTAGTCACCAACCTTAGCGTAGATGTAACCATCAGCATCAGCTTCGATATCACCCTCGATTGTGTATTCATGTCCCTGGATGAGTTTCAGACCTCTGTGACGGAACTGAAGATCCCAACGACCCTCAGGACCATCTGTACTATTTTCGATAGTTACTACGTACTTACCATCCTTGATCTCGAAAGACTGCTTAGCAGGCTGAGATTCACAAGTATGCCAAGGCAGTGATGTACCGTCGTCGAAGTCACCATTACCAAGAACCTGACCAGCGTTAACAGTCATAGGAGCAACTGCTGCTACAGAAGAAGCGAGCATAGCTGCAGACATAAGGCTGCTAATAGCTGCTTTAGAAATTTTCTTGTGCATTTTAAATACCCTCCCTGAAAAATTTAAATATAAATGATTTGATAACGCAATGCCAGTGCAAACATTGCGGTTATACCATGATAAATTTGCGTAAGCGATGAGATACGAAGTTCTTATATGAACCTGCACCGCCCCTCACTCATCACTAATATTATATTATATCGGGCTTAAAAAGTAAATAGTTTTCTTGAAATTCGTGCATTTTCCTAATGGCAGCACGAATTTTTTGTGCATTTCATCAGATTTTCACTTTAATCACTGTTTGACCACGATTAAATAATGTACGAATTATGAATTAGTCAACTTTTCATCTATTCAAGCCCGGTATACAGCAATTTTTGACTTGCTATTTTTAACTTTTACTTGTTATAGCTCTCAGGCAGCTCATTGATAAGGTTGAGCTTGTACTTCTGGATAGAAAGTGCATCAGCACCTGTGATACCGTCACCGTTCTTGTTTACGTCGCCGTTTGCACTTCCTTCATCAGTAAGCTTGTACTTGCTTGGGTTAGCTAAAGACTGCATTATAATAACAGCGTCTGATACATCGACTGTCTTGTCGCAGTTAGCGTCTCCCCAAAGAGTAACACGCTCTGTGTTGCTGCCGCCCTGTCCAGAAGTAACTGTTGTTCCTTCTGTAGACTGTACAGTGACTGATGTTGTTGCAGTTGTTGTTGAAGAGCTTGTTGTTGCTGAAGTTGTTGTTGCTGAAGTTGTGACTGAAGGTGTTGGCTGTGGGTCTGTACTCCCTTTGCCATCCTTTGTATTCGGCTTTGGCACGAACTTGGTTCCGTCAGGCTCCTCGCCCCATGCAAGCTCGCCGTTTACATACATCGGGATGTGCTCGTTGATAGAGTCGGACTTCTTCAGGTCTGTAGCCTTGTCGAGACCGCCAAGGTATGACCAGTCGTTTGAAGTATCCCATGCGCCTGCAGGTGTTGACTGACCGTCAATAGCATCAGGGATAGAAATTCTGAACTGTACCTCATCTCTGTGTTCGCTCTGGCCTGTTGGCTGGATAGCTCTGCCGTCCTCAAACTTGATGCGTGCGTAGTAAGTATTTCCTGTAGGATCTCCCTCATACTTGTAAGGACCTGTTACATCTGCGTAACCCTGTTCGCCTTCCTTGTACTGCTGAGACTTGCCTTCAACCTTGATATCGTCGATGGAAAGTCCTGCTGCCAGAACATCAGATACATCGAAGTAGTATCTGTACTCAACGTCCTTAGCAACTCTTGCAGGCCAAGCTGTGTGGTTCATAGCCCAAGCCTTGATCTCAGTGTAGTTTGTACCGGGAGTACCGTTTATTATAGCTGCTACTTCCCATTCAGCCCACTTAGGAGTTTCAGCAGGCGGGAATGAAGCATCGATAGTTCCGCCGTAGTCGTCTACCATTGCGCAGAGGCAAGCTGTGTAGCCTGCGTTGTAGTCGATAGCAACTTCCGAATACTCATACTGTGCAACGCTGTTCTTGTAGCTGCCTGACTTGTCAGGACCGCCGACCAGTGCACCGTAGAGAGTATGAGCATACTCTGTCTGCCATCCCTCATCTCCGCCTGATTCCTGACCGAGGTCATTCCAGTGGTCATCGTGGATACCTGAAGCGGTTCTGTGGTGGAAAGCAGTAGGCTGCTTGTCGCCCATGCCGAGAACGTAGCTCATCTTGAGTCCGTTGTCGCCGAATACGTAATCCATCTGAGACTTAGCCCAGTCGTTGTACTTTGTCTGGAGTGAAGAATCGTCCTTGAACAGTGTATCACTTGCCAGCTTAGCAAGCCATGCAGTTGTTGTAGCGTGACGAGCGCTTCCCCAGTTGAAGAGCCATGCCAGACCGTCGGGAGTATAGTCTACCTTCTTTCCGCCGTAACCGTCGATCCAGTAATCGAGGTGGTGGGAAACGTGGTCGATCCATTCCTTGTTGCCTGTGTTCATAGCGTAGAGCAGAGCAGCTGCCTGAGATGTATCATCCCAGCAGAGTCCCCATGTGTACTTACGTTCTGTTGACTGATTCTCAAGTGGGAAATCAGGGATGTAATCCTTCTCGATCTTGTCGAGATAGCTCTTATCGCCTGTTGCCATGTAGAGCCAGTTAGCAGCGTACATACAATCGTCGAGCCAGGAAGAAGAATTGTACATTCCTGACATACCGCCGATATCCTCGCTGTCTCTGATCTTGTCAGCACCCTCAAAGAGATCCTTTGCGTGCTTAAGGTACTCAGCAGCCTTATCGGGCTGAGTATCCTTGAATATAATGTAGCCCTCTGCCAGACAAGCAGCTGAAAGAGCAGCTACGGAAGCGTTCTTGATAACGTCGTATGGTCTTTCCCAGTCGCCGCCGTTGAGGTGATGCTTACGGAGATAAACTTCAGCGCTGCACCAGATGTTATGGTCTGTTGAGCCGCCTGTGAAGTCACCGATAGTACCTACCATTGAGCCGCCGCCCTTATCGCAGGCCATAACGTAGTCCATACCCCACTGGATGTTGTTGCGGTAAGTCTCACCGAGACCCATCTTGTCAACAGCGTCCTTGTACTGGATATAGCCCCATGCCATGATTGAAGCGGAGTAAGCGTTTGTAAGGGTGAACTTGAAGTGGTCACCTGCGTCGAACCAGCCGCCGGGAACGTAATCTGTTTCCTTGCCGTCCTCGTCGACCATTGAGTCAGCTCTCCACGGAACCTGATTCCACTCAGGGAGCTTACCTGCCTGCTGTACCTCATAGAAGAACATTGACTTCTGAAGCGCCTCAGCGTAGTTGTAATCTGAAGCCGCAGTAACATTGCTTGCAGGGAAATATGCAAGAATGCCTGCTGACATAGCCAGTGCAGAAACGGCTGCTGTCATTTTTTTGAATATCATTTTTAATACCCCTCTCGTATTAAATTTGCATGAAAAAATCATGCCTATACATATTAAATTTACCGCATTTTCCGCTTATTGTCAAGTAGGTTCAAAAACATTTCACAAAATATAGCACATTGCCTAAAATATTCATCTAAATATTGTATGGAAAGACAGCTAAGAACTTTATACTATTATAATAGGGGAATTATTCTGCACTTGCATACAGGCAAAAGAAAACTCCGCAGACTTTTCCGCCTGCGGAGTGATATTCTTATTTATGAGCCGATATTATTCAGCGTCATCCTCAGCAGATTCCTCTGCCTCATCTGCATCATCGAGAAGAGCACGCATTGAGATGCTGATTCTCTTTGAATCGTAATCGATATCGATGATCTTAACATCAACCTCGTCGCCTACAGAGAGAACATCCTTGACATTCTCAACCTTTCTGTCAGCGATCTGTGAGATGTGGATAAGGCCGTCAACGCCGTCGATGATCTGAGCGAATGCACCGAAGCTTGTGATAGAAACGATAGTAGCCTTAACGATATCGCCAACCTTGTACTGTGACTTGAAGATCTCCCATGGATTATCCTCAGCCTTCTTGAATCCGAGAGAGATCCTGTTAGCTTCCTTATCAAGTTCCTTGATGTAAACTTCGAGAGTATCGCCAACGTTTACAACTTCACTTGGGTGCTTGATGCGCTTCCATGAAAGCTCTGAGATGTGAACCATGCCGTCGATGCCGCCGAGATCAACGAATGCACCGAAGCTTGTGAGTGACTTTACCTTACCTGTGTAAGTAGAGCCGACCTCAGCTGTTTCCCAGAACTTAGCCTGAGCCTCTGCCTTCTTAGCATTCTGAACAGCCTTGATAGAACCAACTGCTCTCTTTCTGCCGCCCTCAGAAACTTCGATAACGATGAATTCAACCTTCTTCTTGAGGAGCTGCTCAAGCTCTGCGCCTCTTGGGAGACCTGTGAGTGAAGCAGGGATAAATACTCTTACGCCGAAAGCTGTGAGAGTAACACCCTTGTTAACAACGTGCTGAACAACACCCTCGAGAACAGTGCCCTCTTCCTGAGCCTTAACGATCTTCTCGTAACCTGCCTGCTCGTCAACCTTCTTCTTGGAAAGAGCAACAGTACCCTCAGCGTCATTCACTTTGATAACGATGAGGTCGATCTCATCGCCTACAGAAACGATGTCAGCAGGCTTCTGTGAAGGATCGTCTGTGAGGTCATCGATATTAACATAACCTGTATGCTTTGTGCCAAGATCAACGATAGCTTCTGTATTGTTTACAGCAACAACTGTGCCCTTAACTTTCTCTCCTGTATGTATTTTTTTGAATGACTCATCGAGTGCCTGAGCGAAATCGATATCCTCATCCTGAGCTGCAAGAATTTCATTTTCTGCCATTTTGGTTTGTACCTCCTTGATTATATAAGCGGGGGTTGAAGCCCCTGCCGTAATGCCGATCCTGTCGGCATTGGGAAGCTTTAAAGTCCGAAGTTCGTCCGAATTTTCGATATGATAAGTTTCACAGTATCTGCTGCATACCTCATACAGCTTGACTGTATTCGAGCTATGTCTGCCGCCGACAACGAACATGATGTCGGAATTTTTAGCAAGTTCAGCCGCATCGGACTGTCTTGCATCAGTAGCATTGCAGATAGTATCGAATATAACGATATTCGGGTCGTTCTTCGGGATCACGTTTAAACAATCATCCCATACTACTATATTATACGTCGTTTGCGCCACAATTGCAAGCTTTTTTCCAAAATTTTTATAGTTTTTTTCAAAAAAGTCTTTTAGCTCAAAGTTATCCTTAAAAACAAGGCAATTTTCGTCACAATGACCAACGATGCCCTGTACCTCGGGATGGTTCTTATCGCCGGCTATAAGAATGAAATATCCCTCAGCCGTTTTTTCCGCAACTATCTTGTGTATCCTCGACACAAACGGACAAGTGGCATCAAGCATACGATTGCCCTTCGCTTCGATGGCTTCGTATACATCACGTCCCACACCGTGAGAGCGGATGACCACTGTTTCGTCGGATTCCAGTTCATCCACATTGTCGATGATGCGTGCGCCTTTTGCCTGCATATCGTTGACAACGTCCTGATTGTGGATTATAGGGCCCAGAGTAGCCACACGGGTATTGTTCTCCAGTTCGCTGTAGACCATCTTCACAGCTCTGTCAACTCCGAAACAGAAGCCTGCCGACTTTGCAACAGTGACCTTACTCATCAGCATTTTCCTCCTTCTGCTCTATCTTAGGCTGTTCGGCCGCTTCAAGTGCAGGCTGTCCGCCTTCTACAAGCTCCTTGATATCGGCCATGTATCTGTTCTTCAGCTTTACAAGCTGGCGTGGATTGGGTTCTTCTCGTGATTCCACATACTCGGCAGGGTCAATGGGCTTGCCGTATTTTATCGTGACCTTAGTGCGGAATCTCAGCTTGTCGCCGTAGACCACACCAACGGGCACGATGCGTTTGCCTGAACGTGCCGCAATGAGAGCTGCACCTGTGTGTCCCTTCTGCACCTTGCCGTCCTTAGAGCGTCCGCCCTCGGGGAATATCATAAGGCTGTCATTGTCAAGGCGCTCGATCGAAGTGTCGATGACCTTCATATCGCCCTTGCCACGGGAAACGGGGAATGCACCCAGTGAACGTATCAGCCATGCGAAGATCTTGTTTTTGAAAAGTTCCTCCTTCGCCATAAAGGAGATGTGCCCTTTCAGGAACGAACCCACCAGCGGAGGATCGGCATTTGAGCGGTGATTCGGTGTATATATGACGTTTTCATCAGTGGGGATGTTCTCCCTGCCCTCGAATTTCAGATTATAAGCGATACGGAAGTAACATCTCAGCAGTGCCTTTATAAAGCCGTACATATCACTTTCCTCCGCCTGTTTTCTCGGTGATTATCTTTACTATCGCCTCAGCGGACTGCTCAAGGTCCAGCTCTGTTGTATCCACAAGAACAGCGTCCTCAGCCTGTTTCAGTGGTGATACCTCACGGGTCATATCCTGATGGTCACGCTCGATGATATCGCTGAGTATCTCCTCATAGCAAGGGCAGTTCGGCTTCTCGGAAAGTTCCTTGAAACGGCGGTTTGCTCTCTCCTCTGCTGAGGCTGTGAGGAATATCTTCACATCTGCATTCGGCAGAACGACAGTACCGATGTCACGGCCGTCCATGATGACATTGTTCTCTGCGGCTATCTTCTGCTGAGTGCCGAAAAGGTACTTGCGGACAGCAGGGATAGCGGAAGTGCGTGAAGCCGCCATTGATATCTCGGGAGTTCTGATAAGGTCGGAAACGTCCCTGTCGCCGAGGAAAACTCTCTGTGCGCCATCGATGAAGCGGAGTGAAACGTCAGCCTTTTCAAGTGCAGTTTCTATCTCCTCATCGGGGATATCGTTCTCTGTGATGAAAAGGGCGATAGTTCGGTACAGAGCACCTGTATCCACATAGATATAGCCCAGCTTCTTCGATACCATTTTTGCGATAGTGCTTTTTCCTGCACCTGCAGGTCCGTCAATAGCGATGTTGATATTCTTCATATAAAAGCTCCTTTAAGTTTATTTATTTACCTTGTCATGTATCTCTGCACATTCAGTGCACCGTCCGAAATGGTCAAGCGCCATCACCGGAAGCGTTTTCCGCAGTTCCCTTGCCTCAGCGCTGTTTATCATTTCAGACTCTTCAAGTGACGGACTGTAGCCGCTTTTTCCACAGAAAGCGCAGGTGTTTATGTACTTCTTTGCCGACGGGTTCCATTTCTCGATATACAGCGAAAATCCTCGTTTTGTATGCTTGCTGTGCGACATGATATCACTCCATATCGGGAATGTAGTAAAGATCCGCCCTTATCTCCTCGGAAAGTTCCATGAGTTTCCGCCATTCTTCGGCAGTTTTCACGGATGCGGCATTCCACAGATGCGGGCTTTCCTTCTCAATGGCACAGAATCCGCTGAGGAGCGATCTGCTCTTTTCGGCTATATCACGGTCTATCCAGCCCTCGTCAAGATATATTTTCAGATTATCGTCACAGAGATAAGTCCTGACATAGATGTCGAAGTCCTCGAAAATTCGTGATCCGACTGTGATATCATCCTCATGGATAAGGGCAGTCGTGAAGCTTTCAAGGGTGCGGATGCAGCCGATGTAGATGTGTTCCTTTGTTACAGTGAATTTGCCCATATTTCATCCTTTCAGATTCTGCCGCACTGATATGACAAAGTCGGCGCCGATAACAGCTATAGCCGCAGCGCTGAATGCAGTGCAGAAATTCTTCGGCAGTTTTTCGCTTATTTTTCCCGAAAGCGGATGCAGTCCGTAGAAATACACCACCGCCATTATCCCGAATATAGCGCTTGACACTCCCGAAGAGCGGTCAAGTATGGAAAGCGGCCATGTTTCGTATGTCCAGAACTGCTTGTGGAATATGAACTCCAGCAGATAGGACGCTCCAAGTTCAAATACCGTAGTTATGGCAAATGCCGCCACGAACAGCAGTACGGGGTTGATCTTCTTTCTTATTATTATGAGAAGCAGGAACGCTCCCACGGCATAGATCGGTATTATGGGCAGATGAAGCAGTCCCCTGTTGTCGAAGTAGTGCCACATCACCCAGACAGTCACCACTTCGTAGATCCAGCCTGCAAAGCCTGCCGCCACAAATTCAAATACATAGCGGAAAACGTTTCGTGAGTTCATTTTTTCCGTCATGGCCTTTCCTCCCAGACTCTCCAGAGCCTTATGATCCATCCTGTTCTGCAAAGCTGCCATATCGCCCCGAACACCGCCGTAAAAAGCATATCTGCTGCAAAGCGCTTCACCTTCTTCTCAGTGAGGGCGATAATTCCGCATATCAGCGCTGTAATACCGATGACAGGAAGATAATACTTCCCTGCAATGACTCCGCCGAAATGGATGATAAGTTCGGATAAGTCGCTGCCTTTGCCGTTTGCCATACCGTATGCGATACAGTAGATACTTGTGCCGATACACAATCCCATAAGCGCAAGCCACGGCAAAACTACTATTAATTCCGCAATCCCCGTCTTTTTTGGACGAGCACCGTTGCTGCCGATCAGCATAATACTTCTTATCAGAAAAAGCACCGCAGGTATGGTCATTAATGCCAGAGCCATAGCCTTACCTCGCCTTTCTCACTTTTGCACCGAAAGGCATAAGCGCCAGTTTTGCCAGCTTGAACATCTGATGACCGAACGGGATGCCAACGACAGTTATGCACATCAGAACTCCGATAAGCGCAAATTCAGCCGCCATAGGTATTCCGCTGAAAATCAGCCACAGTACATTTGCCAGAAATGACACAGGTCCGCCGCCGTACTCCACGTCCTTGCCGAATGGAAAAAATGCCAGCTTCGCCAGCTTGAAGCACTGCTTTCCTATGGGGATGCCGATAATGGTGATGCACCAGAATAATCCCGAGAGAGTCCAGCTCATTCCGCCGATAAATCCGCCGAAAATGAACCAGAGCAAGTTTCCGATAGACTTCATGATATCCCTCCTCAGCAGTACAATGCGGCTGTGTAGGCGGTGGAGAACGCTATCTGCAAATTGAATCCGCCTGTGTATGCGTCAACGTCAATGACCTCGCCTGCGAAGAAAAGTCCGCTGCAAAGCCTTGATCCCATAGTTTTCGGGTCAATTTCTTTTGTGGACACTCCTCCGCTGGTGATTATCGCCTCATCAATGGGACGGAATCCCGATATCCTTACAGGGAAAGCCTTGAGAAGCTCCCCGAATTTATGCCTCTGCTCCTTTGTGATGCCGTTGACCTTCTGCTGCGGAGATATCCCCGACAGCTTCACCGCAACGGGTATCAGCTTGGCAGGCAGCAGCGCTCTTATGCCGTTTGAGAAGTCACGGTTGAGATTCTCCGCAAAGTCACGCTGTATCCTTGCATCAAGCTGCTCGGCGCTCAGGGCAGGCTTGAGGTCGATGAGAAGCTTGTACCTGTTTGGCTGCATATCACGTATGTGTGAACTTGCACTGAGCACAAGCGGTCCGCTGACACCGAAGTGAGTGAACAGCATTTCTCCCATTTCGCTGTATATAGCCTTTTCGCCGTCCATAAGCTTCAGGGTCACGTTGCGCAGGGAAAGCCCCATCATCTCGGTGCAGTACCTGTCAGGAGAAGTCAGCGGCACGAGACTGGGCTTCAGCTCAGTCACCGTATGTCCAACGGACTCGGCAAGTGTATAGCCGTCCCCTGTTGAGCCTGTGTTGGGATATGATTTTCCGCCGCAGGCTATTATCACCGATGAACAGGGATATTCCTGTCCGCCTGCTTTTACTCCCTTAACAGCGCCGTTTTCGGTGATAAGCTTTGTTACACGGCTGTGCACTACCTGCACTCCAAGATTTTTCATCTCACGGGCAAGAGCATCGGCTATGTCGTTTGCGTTGTCGCTGACAGGAAAAACACGGTTTCCCCTTTCAGTCTTGAGAGGAACTCCCAGACCCTCGAAAAATTCCATAGTGCTGTCTGCGTCGAAGTTGGAGAAAGAGCTGTAGAGAAAACGTGGATTCACGGGGATATTCTTCATATGCTCGTCGGTGGAGCTGTTATTTGTGACGTTACAGCGTCCCTTTCCCGTGATACGAAGCTTGCGCCCAAGCTTTTCGTTTTTCTCGAAGACGATAACGCTCTTTCCGTAGCGAGCCGCCCAGACTGCCGCAAAACAGCCTGCCGCTCCGCCTCCTATTATAATAACATCAGTCATCATTTACTGCCCTTTCTCTTTCCACGGAATTTATTGTCATTTCGTCCGTTTGAGCGACCTGACACGTTATTGCGTCCCGGTTTCCTATCATTCTTTCCATGGCCGTTTTTCTGCGCAGGTGCAGGCTTTCTGTCGTCCTGCACAAGACAGTTCGGCGATGAACCGATAAGGTCACGTCGGCCTGCTTTCTTCAGCGCTTCAAGGACTATCTCCCTGTTCTGCGGACGGAAATACTGGAGCAGTGCCCTCTGCATAGCCTTTTCTTTGGGAGTTTTCGGAACGTAGACCTTTTCCATCGTGTACGGGTCAAGCTCGGTGTAGAACATGGCTGTGGAAATAGTGCCCGGTGTGGGATAGAAGTCCTGAACCTGTTCGGGACGTATCTTGTTGTCACGGAGGAACAGCGCAAGGTCGATGGCTTCATTCAGCGTACTTCCGGGGTGGGAGGACATCAGATACGGAACCAGATACTGCTCCTTTCCCATGCCCTTTGTTATCTCGTAGAATCGCTTCTGGAAGCGCTTGTATGCTTCGATGTGTGGTTTTCCCATTTTGTCAAGGACTACCGCAGAGCAATGCTCGGGAGCGACTTTCAGCTGTCCACTTACGTGGTGCATTATGAGTTCCTTCATGAACTCGTCATCCTTGTCCTCGATGAGGTAGTCGTAGCGTATGCCCGAACGGATGAACACTCGCTTCACGCCCTTTATCTTGCGGAGTTTCCTCAGCATTGCCAGATACTCGGTGTGGTCAACTTTCAGCGCAGGACATGGCTTAGGAGCGAGACATTTCTTTCCCATGCACAGCCCCTTGCTCAGCTGTTTGTCGCATGAGGGATGGCGGAAATCAGCGGTAGGGCCTCCCACATCGTGGATGTATCCCTTGAAATCGGGCATTTTTGTAATCCGCTCAGCTTCGGCGAGGACGGA
>Ga0255346_1001839_pt1 | contig 28201 bp, 35 predicted proteins | sample wastewater_treat_FD_194410 | JGI IMG/M metagenome (GOLD analysis project Ga0255346, IMG submission 194410) | Wastewater microbial communities from Lulu Island WWTP, Vancouver, Canada - plant22 | ecosystem: Engineered > WWTP > Wastewater > Unclassified | place: Canada: Vancouver, British Columbia...
TTTAGAACCTGTAACACTGAGAGGCGTTGAATCTAAAGGTATGATTTTATCGGCAGAAAAGGGTAAGATGCTTTCCGTTGTATCTACTTTGGAGGATATGCCAAGCGGAGCAACAATATCATAATATACCTTTATGACCTAACCCAAAAAATTAAAGGATTTGAAAAGTAAGGCACCTTACTCTCAAATCCTTTTTTGAATGGGGACAAGTATGGGGACTTAGGGACATTCCTCTTACTTCAAAGATTATCCCTAAGCAATAGGTGTGTCTCCATACAAGTACAGGGACATTCCTCTTACTCCAAAGACTTACCCTAGAGAGAGGTGTGGCCCTCTTCCTTTATTGTTCTTTCTTCCAAAGCCCATGGAGATTGCAGAATTCATAAGCTGCAACAACCTCATCTCCCTCAACCAAAGCAAATTCAGCTATCGGCTTATCTCCGGGACACAAACATACTTTCTGGGCACCTTCCTTAGTTACAAGGTAAATAAATTGAATATAGTGCTCTTCAACCATCGGGTGAAGAACGCTTCCAACTTGAACAGTTACCTTGTTTCCTTCAACCTTAACTTCAGGTATATGCTTTTCATAAGCAGCTTCCTCAGTATTTGCAACAAGTTCCTTCATTGGGGCTCCGCAGCAAACTAATTCCCCTCCGCCTTCCAATACCAATCCTACTAAATTACCGCAAGTTTCACAAATAAAGAATTTTCCTTTATTACACATATAATACCTCCTAAGTTTTGTTCTTTAACATTAAGTATATACCCTTCTAAATATATTTAAAACAAAATTAGCTTATTTTTTTAATTAATTATTGATACCGATTTATGATACATCTCTCATCAAATATTGATTAATAAGAGTAATATTATTTTTTGCAAACGATAATAAATGTTTATTATTCTAAATAATTATGGTATAATTACCTAAATTTAATGGAGGACATAATGAGAGAGAAGGAAGTAAAAGTTTTAAATATTGACAAAGAAGCAATAGAAAGAAAGCTTGTTGATATGGGAGCTGTTCTTGTAAAGGACGAAAATCAGATTAACTATAGATTTGATACGAATGATTATTTTTTAAAGAAAACTTACAACGGCTATTTGAGAATAAGAATAATAAAGGATAATTTATCGGGAGAAACCAAAAGCACCATGACATTTAAGAGGAGCATAAAAAGAGACTCCTTAAGAGTTAATGAGGAAATCAACACGGATATTTCTGACTGGAAAAGTACTGCTAAGATAATCGAGCTATTGGGATATGAGCAAAAAAGACCCGGCTATAAACACAGAAGATCTTATATGTATGAAAATATATTGTTTGAAATTGATACATGGGATGAGCAAACCTATACTAAACCTTATCTTGAAATTGAAGTGACTTCCGATGAAGAATTGGAAAAAGCAATAGTTTTGTTAAATCTTGACAGAAGTCAGATTACAACAAAACCCATAGATGAGCTGAGGAAAGATTAACTATAGATAATATAGGAGGAGAAATTATGGTATTAGTTGTTGATATCGGAAACACAAATATAGTAATCGGAGTTTACGACGGTAATGAACTTGTGGGAAACTGGAGATTGGTTACCAGAGATGAAAAAACATCCGATGAATATGGAATTTCTATATTAAGTTTATTGAGCTACAATGATATTAACCATAAAAATATTAACAGTGCAATCGTATCCTCGGTTGTACCTAACGTAATGCATTCTTTTGAAAATGCCTTAAAAAAGTTTTTTCATATTGACCCCATTATTGTAGGTCCCGGGGTGAAAACGGGAATTACAATAATAACCGATAATCCTCGAGAGGTAGGAGCAGGCAGGATTGTGAATATCGTAGCAGCTCATGAGTTATACGGCAACGGTGATACCATAATGGCTATAGACTTTGGAACAGCAACAACTTATGATATTGTAAATGAAAAGGGAGAATTTAGATATGGCATTACATCTCCCGGAATCCAGATTTCTGCAGATGCTTTGTGGCAAAGAACTGCACAGCTTCCAAAAATTGAAATTAAAAAACCTGATTCAATTCTTGGCAAAAATACGGTAATGAGTATGCAGGCAGGATTAATCTACGGGTATATAGGACAGGTAGAATATATTATTAAAAAAGTAAAAGAAGAATTGCATGATGAAAATATTAAAGTTGTAGCAACAGGAGGACTTGGCAGGTTAATATATGATGGAACCTCAGAAATTGATATCTTTGACCCTCATCTGGTGTTTAAAGGATTAAAAATAATTCACGATAAAAATTATAAAAAATAATATATTGATAAAGATTTGTAATAGTTTACAGATCTTTTTTTATGTAAACCTTTTTAGGGAACGGCTCTTTTGAAAAATTTGTGGTGGTTTACAGATATTTTTTTATGTAAACCAAAACGTCTTATCATGTTTGTGATAGTTTACAGAATTTTTTTTATGTAAACCCCATTATACCCTTGCAAATACAATATTAGGATAAATAAAAAAATTAATAAAAAAAGCTTTTAAAATTTTAAAATTGTGTTATAATAATAGAACAAATGTTCGAAAATCATGAAGCATAGGGTGCCTGGCACCCGGTAAGCAGGAGGTGAAATATTGGGGCATATAGTGATGCATATTGATGTAAATTCAGCATTTTTAAGCTGGACGGCTGCATATGAAAAACAAATGGGAATAGAAAGAGATGTACGGACAGTGCCGTCTGTCATAGGAGGAAACGAACAAAGCCGGCATGGAATTGTTCTTGCCAAATCAAGTCCTGCCAAAAAATTCAAGATACAGACGGGAATGTCCCTCATGGAAGCAAGACAAATGTGTCCTAATTTACTGGTTATACCTCCCAATTACAGCGTTTATGTAAGAGCAAGCAAAGCTCTCAGGGAATATTTGAAAAAATATACTCCCGATGTAGAAGTTTTCAGCATTGATGAATGTTTTTTAAGATTTACCGACATCAATAGAGAGCAGGCTGTTAAACTTGCCCATAAAATAAAAGACGGCGTTCGGGAAAAATTCGGTTATACCGTAAATGTAGGAATTTCTGAAAATAAGCTTCTTGCAAAACAAGCAGGAGATTTAGAAAAGCCCGACAAGTGTCATACCATGTTTATTGAGGAAATAAAGGAAAAATTATGGCCTTTGCCTGTTGAAGAGCTATTTATGGTTGGTAGAAGAACAAAGCCAAAATTAAACAGATGGGGTATTTATACAATAGGAGAGCTTGCCAATGCAGATTATAAATTAATATCAACAATGCTTAAATCTCACGGCAGACTAATTTACAATTATGCCTGGGGAAGGGATATTTCAATTTTTAAAGAAAGGGCCCCGATTAAAAGTGTAGGAAACAGCAGTACCCTTAGATTTGATGTTACAGACAGGGAAACTGCTCATGTTGTATTGCTGAGTTTGACTGAAATGACCGCCTGGAGATTAAGAGAAGCAAATATGAATTGCAGGGTTGTAAGCATAAGTATTAAAGACAAGGATTTCGGTTTTAAGATTAAGCAAAGAAAGCTTATGTATTTTACAGACTGTACAAGGGATATTTATATGAATGCATGCAGTTTATTTGATGAATTATGGGATAAAAAGCCGATAAGGGCATTGGGGGTTCATGTATCGGACTTGGAGTTTTCAGAGGTTAAACAAATTAATTTTTTTCAGGATAAATTAAGTTTGAAAAATGAAATATTAGATAAGGCTGTAGATAAAATACGAGCTAAGTATGGCGATAATTCCGTTATCAGGGGGGTTTTTGCCAACAGTGATTTAAAACCTATCTTAGGGGGGTATCCGGATGATGAATATCCGGGTATGAGCAGTATTTTATAGAGGTGGTACTATGAAAATTTTAAATGAGCCCATAAAAGTAATGGCTGTTTTTAATACAAACGGAAAAATAGAGCCTGTAAAATTCAGGCTTGATGATAAGGTTGTGAGGATTGAAAAAATAATTAAAACTTATGAAGAAAATATTGTCGGGAACACAAGAATTGTATTTGTATGCCTCCATAAGGGGAAGGATATTTTTGAGCTTAAATATGAAGTGGACTCCAAGACCTGGTATCTTTTTAAAAAGTAATTCTTCCTGCCGGCAGGGGCTATTCCAAAATAGGAAGGTGTGTCCCCCTTCCTTTGTTTCCCCATTAAGAATTTTGTAAGATTTGAAATGTTGTAATATTATGGTCTGAATGATATAATGTTTTGTAATTGTAACTACAAGGGGAAGAACATGAGCGATTTGGACCTATTGGCTGTTGAAGCTAAGACTAATACAGATTTAATGAATAACCTAATAATTCAATATGAAAATTTCATACTTAAATGTGCCTCATCTACTACCCGAAGCTATATTTCAAAAAGTGATGATGAGTGGTCAATAGCCTTGTCTGCTTTTACTGAAGCAATTAAAAATTATTCTGCCGATAAGGGCAGTTTTTTAAACTTTGCAGAATTGGTAATAAGAAGGAGAATGATTGATTTCTTGCGCAGCAAGTCAAGATATGCGCCGGAAGTCTTAGTAAATCCTTCATTGTTTAATACTGATTCTCAAGATGAAGAAGAATACTCCTTGCAGTCCGAAATTGCAAAAAAGGTTTCCATTGTTGAAAATAATTCAATTAAGATGGAAATTGCCCTCATCAATGAAATTTTTTCCGATTATGGATTTTCATTTATGGATTTGACCGAATGCTCGCCAAAATCTCACAAAACTAAGAAGTCCTGCGCTAAGGTTGTGGCTTATTTAATAAAAAATCCAATATTGACAAGAGAAATAAAAATTAAGAAGCAATTGCCATTAAATATAATAGAAAAATACACAAATGTACCCCGTAAATTGTTGGAACGCCATCGAAAATATATTATAGCAGCATTAGAAATCATGTCGGGGGATTTTCCGAATTTAGCAGGTTATATGGAATATATTCGTCAGGAGTTGAAAAATGAAAGCAATAATAGTTGAAATTAAAGGAAGACATGCAGCAGTATTGACTGATGACGGGATTGTTTCTAAAATTAAAAACAGAAACTATTGCATAGGTCAAGAAATAGTAATAAAAAATAACAGAAATAAATTAATCAGAATGACGGCTGCGGCAGCTGCTGCAATCATGTTATTTGTTACACCTGCATGGGCATACTTGACTCCTTATTCCTATGTAAGCATAGATGTAAATCCATCTTTTGAATTTTTGATAAACAGATTCGACAGGGTTCTGACTGTGAGGGGTTTTAATGATGATGGAAGAGAATTGTCAAAAGATATAAATATTGACGGTTTGAAAAATAAAGAAGTTCAAAACGCGGTAAAAAGTGTATTAAATGAATTAAAAAATAAGGGATATATTATAGAAGGCCAAGAAGGCGGCGTAATAATTGCCACATCAAGCAAGTCAGAAGCAAAAAAAGATGTGTTGTTTGAAAAACTTCGAACTGCCGTTAATGAGGAAGAAGCACCGGAACAGACGAAAGATAATGAAATTAAAACAAAAATTGAAGAGCCCAAGGAGCCGGAAAGTACGGAAAAACTAGAAGAGAAGGAAGAATCTGAAGCACAGCAAACAGAAACAATTGAAAAAACTGAAGAACTTACTGATGATAAATCAGAAAAACCCGGCAATCGAGAAAGACCTGAAAGGCGGGACAAATCAGAAAGCAAAGAAGATACGGAAAGACGAGAGGAGCCGGAAGGGCGAGAAAAATCTGAAAGACGAGAAGAGTCTGAAAGAAGTGAAAAATCCGAAAAGCCAAATAAGTATGAAAAACCGAATGAGAAGGATAGAAAAAAGAATGTTATTGAAGTAATAGAGGCAACCAAAAAAGAGGTTGATGAAGCAAAGAAATTGAAGGTTACACCGGGTAAACTTACTTTGATAAAGAAACTTCAGGAAGCAGCAAATGAGGTACATCGAGGATATGAAATAGATCAGGATGAATGGCGTCATGAATCAGTCCAGGAGATAAATGCTAAGATAAGTGAATATAGGGAAGAATTAAGACAAAAGCAAAAAGAAACAGAAAATAAAAATCACAATAAAAAAGACACATCATATAAATCGTACAAAAACGAAAATAAGGATGATGAAGACAGTCATAACAGCAATGACTCAAAAGAAAGATGGAAACATTAATTTGACAAAAATACTATATTATAGTAATTTATACCTGTGGGAATACTCCCACAGGTATTTGCATATGACAAGAATGCTAAATTTCTGCGGCGCAAGAAGTAAACAATTGGTTCATATTGATTATGTATGAATTAAATTTAGAAGAATATAATTATATAATGCATATAATTTATTTAAGGCTAATTAGAGAGCTTATTAAAGTTGGAGAAATGCGATGACTGATTTCATTATTAAAAAATTTATTAAAGACTATGAAAATGTTAATGAGCAAAGGGTAAGAGAATCCTACGGCATAACGGCAAGCATTACGGGTATTATTTTAAATACTCTTTTAAGTATAGGGAAAATACTGACAGGTATAATATTTAACAGTATTTCTGTTACTGCTGACGGAGTCAATAATTTATCCGACGGTGCATCTTCTGTAATTACCCTTATAGGTTTTAAAATTTCAAGCAAACCTGCCGACAAGGACCATCCTTTCGGTCATGCAAGAATGGAATACCTGACAGGGCTCATATTAGGAATCGCCGTGATTTTAGTCGGTGTAGAGCTTATTAAATCATCCTTTGATAAAATCATGAACCCGACAAAAACCATATTTTCCATTGAGATGATAGTCGTACTTATTGTTTCTGTTTTAATAAAGTTATGGATTAGTTTATTCTATAAAAAACTTGGCGATAAAATTTCATCAGCAACCCTCAAGGCTTCTTCCACGGATTCGAGGAATGATGTAATTTCAACAATAGTTGTAATTTTATCCTTATTGGTATCCAAAGCAACAGGCTATGAAGTTGATGGTTATGTGGGAATAATAGTGGCTTTATTCATATTATATTCGGGTTATGACATATTAAGAGATATATTGAATCCGCTTCTTGGAGAAATGCCTGATAAAGAATTTATTGAATCAATTGAGAATAAGATTTTATCCTATGATGGAATAGTAAATATTCATGACCTTGTAGTCCACAATTACGGACCTAACAGATACTTTGCATCAGTTCATGCAGAGGTTGATGCGAAGGAAGATATAATGAAATCTCATGATTTAATCGATAACATTGAAAGGGATTTTGCAAGAGAATTTGATATCAGCCTAGTAATTCATTTAGACCCCGTTATTACGGATGATGAGGAAATAAATGAATTGAGAAGCATGACGGATAAAATAGTAAAATCCATTGATGAAAGACTTACCATGCATGATTTTAGAGTAGTGAAGGGAGAAACCCATACCAATTTAATATTTGATGTGGTTGTACCGGTGGACTATGATATAAAATCATCAAAACTAGTGAGTATGATAGAAAAGGAAATACAAAATAAAGATGAAACATATTTCGCCGTTGTCACAGTTGACAAAAATTATGTTTCAACATATATGAATGATTTAAAATAATGACAAGGGGACGGGGGTATTGTCATCTCAACGATGACAATACCCCCGTCCCCTTGTCATTTATCTATCTTTTATTGCTGCATCCCAAAACATTTCTCATTTTGTGAGCAACCATATCTTTAATCGCTGTTCTTCCGGGTCCTAAATATTTTCTCGGGTCGAATTCAGAAGGATGTTCAACAAAAAATTGTCTGATACATGCGGTAAGAGCAAGTCTTAAATCTGTATCTATATTTATTTTACATACCCCTAATTGAGCGGCACGTCTTAGCATTTCTTCAGGCACCCCTGCAGCTCCCGGGATTTGACCTCCGTATTTATTGCATAAATCCACAAACTCCTTTGGTACCGAGGATGAACCATGCAGTACTAAGGGGAAACCCGGGAGAAGGTTTGTTATAGTTTCCAATCTTTCAAAGTCCAAAGTCGGGTCGCCCTTGAATTTATAAGCACCATGGCTTGTTCCGATAGCAATTGCCAATGAGTCTACTCCAGTTCTTTCCACGAATTCCACAGCTTCATCAGGGTCTGTGTATGTAGCATCTTTGGTTCTTACTTTAACTGCATCCTCTACCCCTGCCAATTTACCCAGCTCAGCTTCTACTACAACCCCTTTGGAGTGAGCATATTCAACCACTCTTTTCGTAAGAGCTATGTTTTCTTCAAAAGGATATTTAGAGCCGTCAATCATAACTGAGGTGAAACCATCATCAACACATTGCTTACAAATTTCAAAATCTTCACCATGGTCTAAGTGGAGACAAATATCTAATCCTGTGTCTTCAATTGCTGCTTCCACAAGCTTTCTTAAATAAATAGGATTTGCATATTTCCTTGCGCCCGCCGAAACTTGGAGTATAAGAGGTGCATTTTCCTGTTTTGCTGCTTCCACTATTCCTTGTATGATTTCCATGTTGTTTACATTGAAGGCACCTACAGCATATTTGCCCTCATATGCTTTCTTAAACATTTCTTGTGATGTTACAAGAGCCATTTTAAACCCTCCTATGTATTATACTGGTAAATTCATTATACAACGTATCGGCATAAAAAACATCTATTATTTAAAATATATTTTATGACAACGCCCCGTCCCCTTGTCATATGACAATACCCCCGTCCCCTTGTCACGGTCTTTTGTTATGAAATATGGAGCAATTTAAAGCAAAGGAAAGAAAACGGTAGGAATAATTATATATTAATATGTTTATGGGTGTTAATTGGGGTAAATAGGGGTTGAAAACACAAAGGCAAATGAGTAATATAAAGAATAGGTGTTAGCACTCTTTGGAGTTGAGTGCTAACAAAAAATCGTATATATTAACATTAAATATAGGAGGAATTGATAATGACAGTAAAACCATTAGGCGAAAGAGTAGTAATTAAAATGATTGAAGCCGAAGAAAAAACCAAAAGCGGCATTGTATTGCCCGGCTCTGCAAAAGAAAAACCGCAGGTTGCTGAAGTTCTTGCTGTTGGTGCGGGAATTACAAACGATGAAAAGAAAAAAGATGAAATTAAAGTAGGAGACAAGGTTATTTACTCTAAATTTGCAGGAACTGAAGTGAAAATTGACGGTGAAGAATTAATTATAATAAAATTAGCTGATGTATTGGCAGTTATTGAATAAAAAGGAGAGATAAATATGGCAAAAATAATTAAATATGATGAAGATGCACGCCGCGCAATGGAGAGAGGCGTTAATGCATTAGCAGATACGGTAAAAGTTACCTTAGGGCCAAAGGGAAGAAATGTTGTTTTAAATAAATCATTCGGCTCACCGCAGATTACTAATGACGGAGTTACAATAGCAAGAGAAATTGAACTTTCTGACCCGTATGAAAACATGGGAGCACAACTGGTAAAAGAAGTTGCAACAAAAACAAATGACGTAGCAGGTGACGGAACTACTACAGCAACATTATTGGCACAGGCAATAATAAGAGAAGGACTCAAAAATGTTGCAGCAGGCGCTAATCCCATGATACTTAAAAAAGGTATCGAAAAAGCAGTTGCAGCAGCAGTGGAAGAACTTAAAAACATAACAAAAAAAGTTGAAACATCAGAAGAAATTGCTCAAATTGCTTCTATTTCCGCAGGAGATGAAGAAATAGGAAAATTAATATCACAAGCAATGGATCAGGTTGGCAAGGACGGCGTTATAACTGTTGAAGAATCAAAGACTATGGATACAGAGCTGGTCGTTGTTGAAGGTATGCAGTTTGACAGAGGGTACTTATCGGCATATATGGTAACTAATACAGAAAAAATGGAAGCTGTTTTAGAAGATCCGTATATTTTAATAACAGACAAGAAAATTACAAACATTCAGGATGTTCTTCCCGTTTTGGAACAAATCGTTCAAACAGGCAAATCATTACTTATTATAGCAGAAGATGTAGAAGGGGAAGCATTAGCTACATTGGTAGTAAATAAATTAAGAGGAACCTTTAATTGTGTAGCGGTAAAAGCACCGGGCTTTGGCGACAGAAGAAAAGAAATGTTAAGAGACATCGCAATTCTGACAGGAGGCCAGGTAATATCCGAAGAGTTAGGATTAGAATTAAAAGAAACAACCTTAGATATGCTCGGTAATGCCGGAACTGTTAAGATAGACAAAGAAAATACCGTAATAGTAAACGGTGCAGGTTCTAAGGAAGAAATCGAAGAAAGAGCTAGACAAATTAGAGCTCAGCACGATGAATCAACTTCTGAATTCGACAGAGAAAAGCTGATGGAAAGATTAGCTAAATTAACAGGCGGAGTGGCAGTTATCAATGTTGGAGCAGCTACAGAAACCGAAATGAAAGAAAAGAAATTAAGAATTGAAGATGCTTTAAATGCTACAAGAGCAGCAGTTGAGGAAGGCTTGGTATCAGGAGGCGGTGTTGCACTTTTAACAACAATCGATAAAGTTAACAAGGTAGCAGAAGGATTGGACGGAGATGCAAAGACAGGTGCTAAGATAATCGAAAAAGCATTGGAAGAACCACTCAGACAAATTGCAATCAATGCAGGTCTTGAAGGCTCAGTAATAGTTGAAAAAATTAAAAATAGCGAAAAAGGTGTCGGATTTGATGCATTAAACGAAAGATATGTAAATATGATTGAAGCAGGTATCGTAGACCCAACAAAGGTAGTAAGGTCAGCCCTTCAAAATGCAGCAAGCGTAGCTGCAATGTTATTGACAACAGAAGCGGCAGTAACAGACGAACCTAAAAAAGAAGAACCTGCAATGCCACCAATGGGCGGCGGAATGGGAATGATGTAATCCCGTAAAAAGAAAAATACTAAACAGTCAATAGAGAAATCTATCGGCTGTTTTTTTATGCCCCATAGCTTAACCGGTATTATATAAATTTTTCTAATGTTTTTATAAAACATGACGATAACTTATATAGAATGATATCGCGAGGTGAAGTTATGGACAAATTTAATAGCTTGCATACATATATTGAAGAAGAAGATGCTCAAGTTAATAAATATCTTACTTTTTATATTGAAAATCAAGTATTCGGAATTCCCATTGCTCATGTTGTACAAATAACTGGGATGCAAGAGATTGAAGAAGTCCCTGAATTTCCAAGCTATGCAAAAGGAATTATTAATTTAAGAGGGATTATCGTTCCCATAATTGATGTCAGGATAAGGCTAAAAAAACAGGAAATTGAATACAATGAAAGGACATGTATAATTGTTACAAACATCGAAGGCTTATACATAGGCTTTATTGTTGATTCCGTCAATGAAGTTATAAATATATATTATGAAAATATATCCGAGCCGCCGCAGGTGGGCAATAATTATGTTATTACTTATATAACGGGAATTGCCAAATTAGATAAAAAAATAGTTATATTAATTGACCTTAATAAATTACTTAACGAAAAAGAAATTGGATCCTTGGAATTAATTAAAGATGAAATAATGGGAGATTACAATGAATAATGAAAATGTTATGCAAATGCGAGAGGTCATTCCCTGGCTGATATTTAAGCTTAATGAAACCCTATACACCGTAAACAGTAAGTTTATAACATCGATTGTTATCAAACCGGATGATGTTACATTTGTGCCTAATGTAGCGGAGCATATTATCGGATTGATACATCTGAGAGGAAACGTAATTCCCTTGGTAGACTTAAAATTATTATTGAATACCGAAGCTGAATCCGGAAAAAATTCGGCCAATAATTCAAAAGAAAACAAAGCTATGGTTGTAGTCTTGGAAAAGGGCAATTCCTTTATAGGCCTCGTTGTAGATGAAGTTTTATCTGTAGAGAATATTTTTGCTTATGAAGAGACCGAAGAAATTAAACAAATGTGTAATAACGGCTTTATAACGGGTGTTGCCAAAGGACATAAAAGTGAAGAGGTTCTTTTAGTTATAGATGAAGAAAAAATAATGAGCAATGCATGATGAAATTAGCTAAATTTTTTTGTATTTCTGTCGATTAATATTATATGAAAATAAATAGAAGAGGGACGTTATGAAAATTAATAATATCAACAATAATAATTATATAAACTATAAGGGTAATTCTAATCTAATCAAAAAAGAAGAAATCAATAAAGAAAATAAATATGATGTAATAGATTTTAATAATAAAAATAAGGAAAATATCAGCCTTCAATCTATTAAGAAGAAAGTAGTATCACAAATTAACGAAGAAACAAATGCTGATAAAATTAACAGAATTAAGGACAGCATAAACAATAAAACTTATAGCATAGATGTTGAAGAAATAGTAAGAAGGTTATTAAGGTAGGGGGCTATTATGGATTCTTTATACCAATTATTAAAAGAATACACCGAAATTTACAAAATGTTTTTGGAACTAGAATATGATAAATATGAAGCAGTAATAGAAGATGATGTAATTGCATTAGATAATATAGTGTCACAAGAAGAAGTATATTATCTGCAAATGAAAGGAATTGAACATAAGAGAGAAAAACTTCTAAATTCATTGGAATTAAGCGGCAAGACTTTGAAAGAAATAATTGATGCGGCGGAAAATGAATCTAAAATAAAATTACAAGAACAATTTGAAGAATTAAATAATAAAATTAAGGAATTAAATAAAATAAACGATTTATTAAAGATTGTTATTGAAGTAAGACTTCGCAGGATAAACAATAAAATGAACAATTTAGGAGAAAAAGAAAATATATATACAAATGACAAAAGTAAAAATGTAACCGAAGGTTTATTGATTTCACATAAAATATAAAAGAAAGTTAGGAGAAGCTATGCTCAGGTCAACTTTTTTAGGATATAAAACAGCAACAAGTGCATTAAAAGTAAATCAAAACCACATGGATGTAGTGGGGCAAAATATTTCGAATATAAATACTAAGGGATACACCAGGCAGCGTCTTGACATAAGTTCTGTTGCTTTTAACACAAGCAATTTAAAGTATGGCACTCCGGGACCTGTAATAGGACAAGGAGTTAATGCAAACGGTGTGAGCCAGTTTAGAGATGCATTTCTTGATTTGAGATATAGAATGGAAACTTCAAAGGCAGGCAGCGAGCAGGTTCAATTAGAAGCTTTGAGAGACTTGGAATCAGTGTTTGATGAAATATCAATGGATAAATTAGATGCGCAATTTTCCGACCTTTTAACACAGCTTCATTCACTGACAAGCAGTCCTTCAGACCCTGTAATGGAAGGTGTTGTCAGAACATCTGCAGAAATTCTTACTCAAATGTTCAATGATTATTCAAGAGATATAGAAACTATATACAATCAACAACTTAATTATCTGGAAAATGGAGCTGTTGAAAAAGTAAATGAGTTGACAAAAAACATAGCCAAATTAAATCAGCAAATTAAAGAAAGCAATATAAGCGGCAATCCGGCATTGGAACTTAATGATGAAAGAAATATGCTGGTAGATGAGCTTTCCAACTATATAGATATAGAAGTAGATATTGAGCCTCTCAATATAGGTGGAGGCAAGACAATAGACGAGTTGGTTATCAGATTAAGCGGGACAACATATGAATTGGTTAATAGAAATAATAGCAACACAATTTCTGTTAATGAGCAAAATGGATTAATTAAAATAGAATTAACAGGTGCAACAGATACGGACGATATTACCAATTTTATAAAAGGCGGTCAAATAGACGGTTACTTAAAGTTCCTTAACGGAAAGGGCGAATTTGCCACGGTGGATGATATTGACCCGGTTAATGGATATGAAAAGGCAGCAGAAGTTAAAGGTATTCAATATTATAATAATATGTTAGACACATTAGCAAATAAATTCGCAACAGTTATGAATGAGCTGAACAGGAAGCCGGATTCATTTGACATAGACGGAAATGTACAGACATGGATTACAAAACCTCTATTCGGAGCAAGAGGTGCAGATCCATCTGACCCTGATACAGAAATCATAAGAGCCGGCAACATAAAAATATCAGATGACTGGGCAAGTGCAACAGACTCATATATAACCAACACTATTAAGGAGAAAGCTGGCGTAGATGAGGATAATACCGGAGCTGTTGACAATATACTTCGAATGATAAATGCATTTAATGCTAAGAATGAATTTGATGTTGACAGAGACCCAAGCACTACAAATGATATACTGTTTAAAGGTACATTCCAAGAATTTTTGTCATATACAACAACAAAATTAAATCTGCAGACAGCTGATGTACAAATATCATTTGATACATATTCAGAAACCCAATTTCATATAGACTATGCAAGAAGCAGCATGTCTTCCGTGGATTTGAATGAAGAAGGAGTAAATTTACTTCAGTACAGCAAATCATACAATGCAGCCGCAAGGCTTATGACCACCTTGGATGAAATGCTGGAAACATTGATAAACAGAATGGGAGTATAGGGGTGATAGTATGAGAATAACTACAAGTATGATGTCAAATAAATATATAAAAAATTTAAACAAATCTGCTTATGAAATGAATTATTTAAGTGAGAAGGTTGAAACAGGCAGGAAGTTTGTTAAAGGCTCTGAAGACCCTGTATCTGCAATAAAAGCATACAAGCTCAGAAGAGAATATAGAACAACCGAGATATACGATACCAACATACGAGATGTTGAATCATTTCTTACAGCTGCAGAAACAAATTTGACGGAAATAAGCAACAATATGGAATCAGTTTACACCTCATATTTAAAAGGTATTAATGGAACAATGAATGATGAGGACAGAGAAATTATTGCAAAGCAGCTTGAAAATTTGCAGCGCTCCATACTGACATCTCTCAATGCAAAGTTTGAAGACAGATATGTTTTCGGTGGAACAAACAAGGAAGAAATCCCTTTTACATTGGATATGAATGGAAATTTATTATTTAAGGGACTTGATGTTAATGATCCTGCCAATAAGGAAGCCTTAGATAAATTAGCGAATGAAACAATTAACATAGACTTAGGCTTAGGAATGACTTTTAACGGTGACGGAGAATTAAACACTGACACAGTATTTGATATGTCAATGTCGGGCATAAAGTTTATGGGGTATGGAGGAACGGACGATAATCCGGAAAACCTATATAATTTAATAGGAAAAATAAAGGACGAATTGAGAAATCCGGACTTTTCAATAGATAAAATTTCACCATACATAGACCGGTTTGAAGAGCAAAAAAAACAAGTATTAGTTCATATTACCGATATTGGGGCTAAAACAAATTATTTGGACTTTTTAAAGACAAGAAATGAGGATAATCAATTCAATTTAAATAAAAAATTATTGGAAGTTGAATTTGAAGACCCTGCAGAAGCAATAGTAAACTTTAAGATGCAGGAATATTCTTATAATGCAGCATTATCAATGGGCAATAGGATTCTGCAAAATAGTTTTATAGATTTTATGAAATAGCAAGGAGAAAATAATATGGAACCGCTATTAGAAATTAAAACTATTCCAATGGCATTCGAAATGAAAATTAATAGAGCTCGCCTTGAACTGGCAACTACCGATGCCACTTTTGAAGTATCAAGAGACAAGGGCGGCCTTCAAATGCAGATGAAGCCTGCCAAAATAAAAATCGATACTGTAGAAGCAAGATATTCGGCAGGATTAAAAAGTGCAATGCACTTGATTAGTGATGTTGCCAAAAAAGGTGTACAAGCTGCTTATGAAGCAACTGCAACTTATGCAAGGGAAGGCAACCTTATGTTGGATATCAATATTATGGATAATCCAATACCTGAAATTGCAATGAAAAAGTTCATCAGTGATGTGAGTTTTAATATTGGATTTATCCCTTCCACAGGTCCTGATATTTCATGGGATACAGGAGGAATTTCCATGAGTTTTGCAATGGATAAATTAGATTTTGACTGGAATGTTGAAAAACCTCAAATAAAATTTATTCCCGGAAGTATAGAATTTATTATCAGTGAATACCCAAGCGTAGAAATAAAATATGTAGGTACCCCGATTTTTGTGCCGCCCAGTGCGAATCCTAATTATAAGGAGATAGATACCCTTGTCTGAAAAAATGAAAATTAAAACAAGAGATTTTGGAGAAATTTTGGTTGGTGAAGAAGATATAATAAATTTCACCACAGGCATATACGGATTTGATGATTACAAAAAATATATTATATTAAAGGATAGTCCCGAGGATGATATAATGTTTCTTCAATCACTTGATAATATGGAACTATCTTTTGTGTTGATTGATCCGTATGCTATTTTTATAGATTATAATCCGATTTTAAACGAAGATGATTTATGTGAGCTGAAATCAACCGGCACGGCAGAATTGAAGTATTTGGTAATTGCAATTATAAAAGACGATATTAAAGAATCCGTGGTTAATTTAAAAAGCCCGATTGCAATTAATCCTAATAACAGAACAGCTAAGCAGGTTATACTGCAAAATGAATATCCACTCAGATACAATATAGTATCAACTGAGGAGGGTAATAAATGTTAGTGATAAAAAGAAAGGTATCAGAATCCATACTTATCGGTGATGATATTGAGATAATTATTTCAGAAATAAGTCAAGATAAAGTTAAAATTGCTATCAGTGCTCCTCAAGACATAAAAATTACCAGAAAAGAATTGGCTGAAACTTGTGAATTTAATAAAATTGCTTCTGAAAAAATAAATGAAATAAGCTTAAATGATATAAAAAACAAATTAAAAGCAATAAAAAATTAAAAAAATGTAATATTTTTTTGATATTTTGATGCATAATTTATAATTATGCTAATTTTGCTAGTCGAAAAAAAATAATATTTATAACAATTATGGGTGTTTTTGCAATACCCATTTTTTTATTCGCTGTAATGCACCAGAAAATAACGCATGAGGATGTATAAATATAAAGGCATTATACGAATAATAAATCAAGAAAATGTATAAAGATTTTTGTAAAATTTTGTAAAAAAGGCTTGCATTTTGTTTTAACCTCATTTATAATGGGATTACTTTACAAATTTATACAACTTAATACTTATGTGTAAAGGGCAAAACTATCGAAAGGTAGTGACGCAAAGCTGTTGGACCTAAAGACTTGTCTATGGTAGCCGGTTGCCATGTATGATTTATATCAAAAGAAATGTATAATTCATAGTTATTTTGGTAACTGTCAATAATTATACATTTCTTTTTTGGATATTTTCAAATCACTCTTTATTTCATAAATTTGTTGGAGGGGCAAGAAGTGAGAGTCAATGTAAATTTAAATTTGTTAAAGAAAAGTTTGGATGGTTTATGGCTTAGACAACAAACAACAATGGAAAACATAGCCAACTATTCAACTCCCGGATACAAAAGCAAGACAGTTGATTTTGAAACCATTCTATCGGCTAATCTAAAAAATACATACGGAAAAACTACATCTGAAATAAACGAGCAAATTTTATCCGGTAATATTATCATTAAGGAAAATGATAACCTATCCATGCGTTTAGACGGCAACAATGTGGATTTAGAAAAAGAAAATTTGCAGCTGGCTAAAACGCAAATCCAGTATATGTATACTGTCGCAGAAATCAATTCTTATTTTTCCAAATTAAAATCTGTAATATCCGAAGGGAAAAAATAAACTTAATAGACTTAGCATGAGATACACAATGATAATATACATAAGATAACGATTTCAAGGAGGGTAATATGTCTTTTTTAAAAACGCTCAATATAAGTGGGTCTGGTTTAACTGCGCAAAGGGCAAGGATGGATGTAATTTCGGAAAATATAGCAAACATTGATACTACAAGGACTGAAGAAGGAGGACCTTACAGAAGAAAAATGGTTGTATTAAAAACTTCCGGCGACTTTAAAAATATGATGGTGAAAAATTTAAATCAGTATGAGCCGGGTGGAGTGGAAGTTGCTGAAATTATGGAAGATAACAGTGAGTTCAAAGCAGTATACAATCCCGAACATCCCGATGCGGATGAAAACGGATATGTTAATATGCCTAATGTTGATTCATTAAAAGAAACGATAGATATAATGGAAGCATTCAGAGCATATCAAGCTAACATAACTGCTCTTAACACGGTTAAGCAAATGGCAATTAAAGCATTAGAAATCGGGAGGTAATTATGTTTATTGAAAATATTAAGCCGATAAATGCATCTCAAATTAATGAATTAAATAAGCCGAAAGAGAAAATAAGCGAACTCGCATTCAAATCAATATTTGATACTGCAATTGAAAATTATAAGAATGCAGAAGCAGAAGTAGATAAAGACATTTACAAATTATCAATAGGTGAAACGGATGATTTGCACAATCTAATGATAAATGTTGAAAAAGCACAAATTTCTTTAGACCTGGTAATACAACTTAGAAATAAAGCTTTAGAAGCTTACAATGAAATAATGCGTATGGGGGTTTAGGTCTCATACTATCTTAGGAGCTATAAATGTCAGAACAATTAAAAAACATATGGAAAAATGTTACTGAGTTTTGGGGAAAACTAAATAAAAGGAAAAAAAGCCTTATAATAGGCGGACTTCTTGTATTGGTAATTGGTGCACTAATAATAACCTTTATACTGAATAACAAAGATTATGTAGTTTTATTTCGAAATATGGATGAAGCTGAATCGGTTGAAGTTATGAAACAGCTGCAAGAAAGCAAAATTGACTATAAATATCAAACAGATGGAACCATATTGATACCTAAAGAACAAGAAAGCTTATTAAGAATGCAATTAGCTCAAGCCGGCCATCCCAGAACCGGTATAAATTACGATATCTTTACCGAAAATATTGATTTCATGACAACAGATTATGAAAAGAGGCAATATGAAATTTTTCAGTTACAAGAAAGACTGCAAAGCTCAATAGAAACTATTGACGGTGTTAAGGAAGCAATTGTAACTATAAATTTACCGCAAGACAAGAGTTTTGCATGGGAAACCGATAAAAAGGAATCTTCTGCCTCTGTTAAAATAAATTTGCAAAACGGATATTCCCTATCTCCTTCCCAGACAAACGGTATAATGCAGTTGCTGGTTAAAAGCGTTAAAGGATTAAAGGAAGAAAATGTTGCAATAATTGATACCAACGGGAATAGTTTGAATATTAGCAATGAAATGCTCCAAACAAATACAATAAAATTAAAACTTAGTATAGAAAGAGAATTTGAAAGAGAAACTGAAGAAGATGTAACAGAATTTCTTTCAAGAATATACGGACCTGAAAATGTCAAGGTTTCGGCAAAATGTACTATCAATTTTGACAAAAAAATCAGCGAAATATTGCAGTATTTACCGGACGAGGAAACAAGACTGGGTGTACCCGGCGATACTCATAGCGAAAAAGAAATTACTGGTCCCGGAGAAACAACAGGGGGGATTGCAGGAACTGAAACTAATGCAGAAGTACCAACTTATCCCGGTGTGGTAGTCAGCGGAGATGATATATATTTCAGGGATTCAAACACAATTAATTACCTGGTAAGCCAGTTAAAGGAGCAAATTGAGCACAATCCGGGAACAATTGAGAAGCTGACGGTAGCAGTAGTAATTAACAAAGCAAACATGAGCGATAAAGAAGCAGGAGAAATTAATCAACTCATAGCATTTGCTGCAGGTATAGGAACCGAAGATATTGCATTGAGCAATATGGTGTTTTATGACTTAGAAGAACCGGCAGTACCGGTGGCTGCAACAGGTATCTTTGAAAGGATTCAATTAAAGGAGCTGCTTATTTACGGCGGTATAGCCTTAATTGCAATTTCAATATTATTAATAATATTAATTCTTGTGTTAAGAAAAAGAAAAAAGAAAAAGGCCTTAGATAATGCAGCCATAACATCAGATGCAGATTCAAGCGAGTATTCATGGGCTGATATACAAGATGGAATCAAGGTTCAAGAAACAGAGGAGCAAGCGATTAAAAAACAACTTAAAGACTTTACGAAAACCAGTCCGGAAATTGTATCACAGCTAATCAGAACCTGGTTAAAGGGGGATGAATAATATGGCGGAAAGACTAACAGGTAAACAAAAAGCTGCGGCAATAATTATATCTCTCGGTGCCGAAGATGCATCAAGAATTTATAAATTTTTAAAGGAAGACGAAATCGAGCAATTAACATATGAAATTTCCAGGCTGCAGCACCTTAGTCCCCAAACAATGGAATCAACGCTCAAAGATTTTTACGAGCTATGTCTTACGCAAAAAGTAATAACAGAAGGCGGTTTAGAATATGCAAAAAATGTACTTGAAAAAGCATTTGGCACTCAAGTAGCAACAAGTCTTTTAGAAAGAGTAACAAAGACACTGCGCAATAAGTCGTTTGATTTTATTAGACAAGCTGATTACAAAAATTTATTAACCATTATACAAAACGAGCATCCTCAAACAATAGCTTTAATACTATCTTATGCAAGGGCAGACCAAGCAGCGGCAGTTATTGCAGAATTGCCAAAGGAAAAAAGAATAGATGTGGTAGAAAGAATAGCAAAAATGGACCGTACATCACCGGAAATCGTAAAGTATGTGGAAAAAGAATTATTGAAGAAATTCAATTCAATGGTATCTATTGATTATACGGAAATCGGCGGCATAAACTATGTTGCTGATATTATGAATAATATGGACAGAGGAAACGAAAAGTATATATTTGATGAACTCAATAAAAAGGATGCTAAGCTAAGTGATGAAATCAGAAAGAAGATGTTCATATTCGAGGATATTGTAACCTTAGATTCATTGAGTATTCAAAGATTCCTTCGTGAAGTTGACAGCAAAGACTTGGTATTGTCAATTAAAGGTTCAAATAAAGATGTTTCGGACGTATTATTCAATAATATGTCCACTAAGATGGCAGATACAATAAGGTCAGAACTTGAATACACTCACAATGTACGCTTAAGAGATGTAGAAGAAGCTCAGCAAAGAATTGTATCAGTAATCAGACGCCTTGAGGAAGAAGGAGAAGTTATAATTGCTAAGAGCGGGAAGGATGATATTATTGTCTAATATAATTAAAGCCGAATACGTGATTTGTGACATAGACAAACAGAAAAACAATCATATACACAGGCAAGTGAGTACTTACAGGGAAGATTTGTTTAGAATTTATAATCAAAGAGAAATTCTTCTAAAAGAAGCCGAAGAAAAGGCTGCCGAAATTGTCAGTACTGCAATAGAAAATGCCCAATTGGAAATAACAGAATGTAAAAAAAATGCTTACGAAGACGGCTATAATGCAGGAATGGAAGCAGGCAGAAACAAAGGCTACAAAGAAGGATATGATACGGGAAAATCTAAGATATCAGAAATACTCTTAGAGCAAAACAAAGAAAAATTAAATGAAATAGCTGAAATGATTAAAACCATAGAATCCGAAAAACTAAAAATAATTTCAAGATATGAAGAAGAATTAATCAAACTCTCTATAGAAATAGCAGAAAAGATTATCAGGCATGAAATTGATACAAAAGATGATGTTGTATCGGGAATAATTAAAAATGCAATAAAAGATTACCGCAATGTAGATTGGATAAAGATTTATCTTTCGGATAAAGACGATGCAGAAATCATTCAAGCAGATAAAGAATTAATAAGTGAACTTGAGAAAATATCTAAAGACATAAAAATAGAAGTTATGGATGAATTGCAAAAAGGCGGTGCAATAATCGAGACAGCAGATGGAATAGTCGAAGCAAGTATTGATACCCAGTTAAAAAATCTTAAAGAAATGGTACTTAATAAAAATGCTGGTTAATGAAAAATTTAATGATATTCGAGAAACATTAATAAAAGAAGATTTCTATACACATATAGGAAAAGTCAAAAGAATATCGGGATTGATGATAGAAGCACACGGCGGCAAGTACAAAATCGGAGAAATATGCGAAATAAAAACTGCGTCAAACAAAACAATCAGAGCAGAAGTAGTGGGCTTCAATGATGACAGAGTGCTGCTGATGCCCTATGAGGATATTAAGGGCATAGGTCTCGGGAATCTCGTTGTATCAACAAACAACAAGCTAAAAATACCCGTGGGAGATTTCTTGATAGGCAGAATTATAGATGCAACAGGACAAGCTATTGATGGCGGCAAAAAATTTATTAGTCAGGAATATTGCTACGTTGATAATGATTATATAAATCCTTTGTCAAGACCTCGGATAAGCGAGCCTTTAAGCTTTGGAGTAAAAGCAATTGACGGACTTTTAACCATCGGAAAAGGACAGCGTATGGGCATATTTTCGGGAAGCGGCGTTGGGAAAAGCACCCTTCTCGGGATGGTTGCAAAAAATGTAAAAGCGGATATAAATGTCATCGCATTGGTTGGAGAAAGAGGAAGAGAAGTACGAGAATTCATTGAAAAAGACTTAGGAGAAGAAGGATTAAGAAGGTCCGTATTGGTAATAGCAACATCCGACCAACCTGCCATGCTTAGAGTAAAATGTGCATTAACAGCAACAACCATAGCAGAATATTTCAAAGATAAAGGCAAAGATGTTTTATTAATGATGGATTCCTTGACAAGATTTGCAATGGCTCAAAGAGAAATAGGCCTGGCTGCAGGGGAACCGCCTGTATCAAGAGGGTATACCCCGTCAATTTATGCCGAGCTGCCAAAGCTGTTAGAAAGGAGCGGAAACTTCCAAGAAGGTTCAATTACGGGTGTTTATACAGTCCTTGTTGAAGGAGACGACACCAATGAGCCTATTTCGGATACCGTCAGAGGAATACTTGACGGACATATAGTACTAAACAGAAAATTGGCTAATTCAAATCATTATCCGGCAATCGACATAAATGCAAGCATATCAAGACTTATGGATGATATTGCAACCGAAGAGCACAACAATAAGGCCAAAAAACTCAGAGATATATTAGCTGAATACTACTCTAATTATGATTTAATTTCCATAGGTGCCTACAAAAAAGGAAGCAATGCCAAATTGGATGAGGCAATTAGTAAAATAGAGGAAGTAAATAACTTTTTAAAACAAGGTGTAAATGAAAAATATAATTTCGATGAAATAATTAATTTGATGGATAAAATTTGATACTTTCAATATTACAAAAATACCATTTTAAGCGAGGCAGGAAATGAAGAAATTTGTTTTTTCACTTCAAAAAGTTTTAGAATTAAAAAATCAGCTGTTGGAAAATATGAAAATCGAACTCACAAACTTAAATCGAGAATGTGAGAAAATTGAAATATTTATTAAATGCTTAAAAATAAAGTTTGCAGAGATAGAAAATGAATATGTAGAAAAATCATATAAATCAATATCAGCTGGTGAAATGTCTTATTATAAAATGCTCAGTGAAAGCATATTAGTACAGATTGAAAATAAGGAAATTGAAAAAGCAATAGTATTAAAGAAAATAGCAGACAAAAGACAAGAAATAATCAGTATGAATACAGAAATTTCAAGTTTAGAAAAACTAAAAGAAAAGGAATTGGAAAAACACAACAAGGAATGTTTAAAAAAGGAAGAACTTTTCATAGAGGAATTTGTTTCAAATAAAACCATGACAAATGAATATGCTATATAATTTGGAGACCTGATGGCGCAGCCCGCGTCATCCTGAGCGCAGCGAAGGATCTCAAAGTCTGAGCCCGGGATAACAACTACAGGTGAAACCATTGAATATCAATAGAAAGGAGGGAAATATGAATGTAAGTACGGGGACACTCCTCGTGTGTGTCCCCAACTGCTGAATTATATTGAAAGGAGGTGAGAATTTGAATGTAAACAGTTTAACGATAAGCCAATTGCCCGGTAAGGTTATAAGAAGTGATTATTCAAACAGCGTGAATAAAAATATGTTTGAAAATATGCTCAATAATGCAATGGCAGAAAATCAAAATATGATGGAGTTGCTAGGAAAAAACTTCGGAAGCATTCTGGCTGCAAACAGTATTGAAATTGAAGATTATAGTATTGAGCATGAAAACAAAGATGAAACACAAAAACAAAATTTTTATGAAAATATATATGGTATTGCAGATATTTTCTTTTTCAGGCCCAATGCAGCAATTGAAGAAGTTACAGCCGAAAATAAAATAACAAATGTGGATTATAATTTTATTGATGCTAAGATTCAAAACGGCACTGATATCACTGCCGGCTCAGCACTTAAAAATTTGGTGTCAGAGATTGAAATCCAAAGAGATCTAGGAATCAGCAATGACATCAAAAGCTCAAATGAAGTACAAAGTATGAAGACTATACTTGAGCTTGGCAAAAAACAAAAAAATGAACCAGCATATTTAGAGATGCCGGATTGTATTGACTTAAAAAACAAAATAATAACTATTAGTGACGGCTCAACAGAAATTAAGTCACAAGTACTATCTCAAGTAAAAGACAAAATAATTATTATGACAGAAAACAGTCAGGATTCAAATGGCATAAAAACAATTACCATGGAGCTCAGACCTCAAGCTCTAGGCAAGGTAGATATTAAAATGAGCTATGAAAATAATAAGTTAACGGTAGAAATCAAAGCATCAAATGAAGAAACTCAAAAAATACTATCTTCAAATACAGATGAGCTAAAGGAGTTGTTAAATAAAACATCAGAAACAGATGTAAAAATCATCGTGAAGCCTTATGAGCCAAAAAATCAGAATATTTTAAATTATCAAGACAACCGGCAAGGCAGCGAAAATTTCTATCAAGACAATGAACAAAATAATCAAGGCAGGCAGCGCAACAAATACTACTATGATAACGATATTAAGACAAAAGAAGAAAATGTATTTTCAGAGCTTATTGACTTAAATTATTCCAGGATTAAGGAGGGTATGCATGGAAATTAACGCTTACAACTCAAGCTACAAAGTAAACAACATTAATACAGCAAATGATTTAAAAATTCAAAAAAATAATGAAGGTTTAAATATGCAGGATTTTTTGAATTTGCTTGTAGCTCAGATTACTAATCAGGATGCTATGAATCCAATGGACAACACGGAATTTATAGCACAGATGGCGCAGTTTTCAACGCTTCAGGCTATGACGGACCTGACGGAAATGGCATTGCAGGGACAAGCTACATCACTCATAGGGAAAAATGTTGTGGTTGCCGACTATAACGGTAACGGCGGATTAACAATTGATGAAGGAATAGTTCAAAGAGTTACGCTGCACGGCGGAAAAACAAAGCTGTATGTAAATGATATGGAATATGAGTATTCCAATGTAATGGAAATTAAGGAAGCTGAAAAAGCGGAGGAAAATTCCTTGACAGAAATGTTAGGAAACATTTCGGAGAAAATAGATAATTTGAACAATACCAATAATTCAAATATTTCGCCTACTGATGAAATACCGCCGATTGATGAAGAAGAGGCACTGCCGTATGATGAAACACAATAAGCAGGTGATGATATGACAGACATAAATTTTATAAAAAAAATAAGCAGCTTAAATCCCAATATTCAGCCAAATTACAATGCACACAGAAATGACAGCAACAACTTTAAAGAGCTGCTGAGTGAGAAATTAAAAAATGAAGTTAGTTTCTCAAAGCATGCAAATGAAAGAATTCAACAAAGAAATATCGACGTAAGCCAAGAAGTAACGGAAAAACTTAATGAAGCAGCTGTTCAGGCCAAGGACAAGGGTTTAAAAAATGTTCTTGTAATGATAGACAATCAGGCATTTATACTAAGCACAATGAACAATAAAATAATAACGGCAGTGAACAGTGATGACTTAAAAGAAAATATTTTTACAAATATCGATGGAGCTGTAATAAAATAGCCGGTCCTTTTAAGGAGGCTAAGGTCCTGATATCTTGACGGACTAACAGCAAAGAAAATTAAAAGGAGAATAAAAATTATGATGAAAGCACTTTACTCCGGTGTATCCGGAATGAGAAGCCACCAAACAAAAATGGACGTAATAGGCAACAATATAGCAAACGTAAATACTTATGGATACAAGACACAAAGAACAACTTTTAGAGATGTATATTATCAAACACTTCGAAGCCCGGGAGCACCAAATGAAGATAGAGGAGGAACAAATGCATCACAGGTTGGTTATGGAGCACAGGTAGGTTCAGTTGATACAATTCATACAATATCCGGATATTCGCCGACATATAAATCAACGGACCTTTATATTAATGGCGATGGATATTTGGCAGTTTTGAATACAAGCGGAGATACGCTTTACACACGCTTAGGAGCTCTAAACTTTGATGAAGACGGGAATTTAGTTGATGTAAACGGCTCACGCCTCTTAGGATATGACAATGATTCAACTGGTACTGATAATGAAATAGAGCCTGATGGTGATGGCAATATAGATATAACGGCTACCTTGGCTAAGACTATAGGTGCAATTAAGATAGCTGATTTCGAAAACTTTAAGAATATTACTATTAACAGTGATGGTTCAATAACAGCCGTTGATGACACCGATGATACGATTAAAACGATAGGATTTATTCCGATTTTTAAAATACCAAATCAAGATGCTCTGATTCTAGAAGGAAACTCTTATTATTCAGTAGGGAATAATGCAGGAAATCCAATTGCAAATGCACCGGGAGCAGGCGGAACAGGTGCCTTGGTAACCGGAGGACTTGAAATGTCCAACGTAGATTTGGCAAATGAATTTTCCGACATGATTATTACTCAAAGAGGATTCCAAGCTAATACCAAGATTATTTCAGTTGTTGACCAAATGCTTGAAGAATTGGTTAATTTGAAAAGGTAAATAGATTAGTAACGAAACAGTAAAAGGGGGGATTCTGTCCGGAGGGGACGGTTCTCGGTGGACAGCAAAATGTCCAGGAAGAACCGTCCCCGGTGGACCGTGCGCTTTGAATAAAAATATTTATTATGCTCATAAGTGTATCTTATGGATATAATTAATAATTTTATAGGAATGCCTTTATCCCCGGAGACGATCCCCAGAGGAGAGGTGTCCCCAATAAGGAGGAACTATGGTAGAAGTTGTTGGAATCAACGGAGAAGCATTTTTAATCAATGCTGCATTAATTGAAAAAATAGAATTTATTCCGGAAACAAAGATTACATTGACAACAGGAAAATACTATTTGGTTAAAGATTCAAAAGAAGAAATAATAAATAAAATAATTACATTTAATCAAAAAATAATAAAAGGCGTTACGGCTGTAGAGTAAGGAGTGCGACATGAATTTATCGTTTTTAATTGGTATGTTGGCAGGAGTTGGTCTGGTATTTTACGGAATATTAGGCAGCGGTTCAAGTACTACACAAGTAATGACAAGCTTTATCGATATACCAAGTATGTACATAACATTTGGCGGAGCCATAGCTGCGACAATTATGTCTGTTCCGATAAAGTATCTGAAAGACGTACCTAAAAACTTAAAGGTTTTAATGAAAAAGGAAAAAATCGATTTAAATGTTTACATTGACATAATAGAGGAGCTTGCTAAACAAGCAAGGCTGAAAGGCCTTTTGGTTCTTGAAGAAAAGGTAAATCAAATGGACTTGCAGGATGAGTTTTTAAAGTATTGCGTTATGCTTATAGTAGATGCTATCGAGCCTACAAAGGTAAAAGCACAGATTGAAAATGAAATAGATTGTATAGAAGCAAGGCATGCTTCTGCCTGGAAGGTTTTTGATACACTTGGCTCATTTGGTCCCGCATTCGGTATGCTTGGAACATTAATCGGACTTATAAATATGCTTGCAAACATGGATGCAGGCGAAGGAGCAGATGCGCTAGGAAAAGGAATGTCAGTAGCATTAGTTACTACCTTTTACGGCTCGGTACTTACAAATATGATTTGTGCACCCATATCGAACAGGTTAAAAGCAAAGCACGACGAGGAAATGATTGCTAAGGAATTGATAATGGAAGGTGTTTTATCCATACAATCGGGAGAAAACCCTAAATATATAAGAGAAAAATTAAATTCATACGTAACATATCAGGAAAGGAGCACCATGGCAGGGGCAGAAGGGGAAGGGAAATCCAAAAAAAGGTCAAAAAGAAAGGGAAAAGAAAAAGAAGCTAATGCTTAATAATAGAAATGAGTAGGATATTATGGCGAGAAGAAAGAAAAGAAAAGAAAACGGCGGAGCAAGCTGGCTGGAAACATACAGCGATATGGTAACCTTATTGTTAACCTTTTTTATAATGCTTTACGCTATGTCAACAATTGATGCCCAAAAATTTGCTGCAATAGTTGCTTCGTTTTCT
>Ga0255346_1001840_pt1 | contig 28200 bp, 23 predicted proteins | sample wastewater_treat_FD_194410 | JGI IMG/M metagenome (GOLD analysis project Ga0255346, IMG submission 194410) | Wastewater microbial communities from Lulu Island WWTP, Vancouver, Canada - plant22 | ecosystem: Engineered > WWTP > Wastewater > Unclassified | place: Canada: Vancouver, British Columbia...
CTGAATTTCGGTTCCGGATTTTACTGTAAAGAGCAAGACTGAAAAAAGTGCCGGTCCTACAAAAGCTCCTATCTGATCCATTGCCTCATGAAGTCCGAAGCCGAATCCGCTGCCGGTGTGAGTGGAGGCGAATGAGATTACGGCGTCGTTTGCGGGTTTTCTGACTGCTTTTCCGACTCTTTCAAAAAAGAGAAAAGCTACTGCGAGTTCCCATCCGTCAAGAAACGCGAGCATCGGAAGAGAGCATAACTGCAGGGTGTATCCTGCGATTATGAATATCCAGTACTTGCGTGTTTTGTCTGCTATGGAGCCTGAAACGAATCGCAATGCGTAGCCTGCGAATTCACCGATACCTGCGGCCAGACCTATGGCAAAGGCGCTGGAGCCGAGTAGTTTTAGAAACTGTCCGACTACGCTTCTTCCTCCTTCATAGTTCATATCCGCAAAGAGGCTTACTAGACCGAAAAGAATGATGAATATAATCGCGCTTCTTTTCGTTAGTTTGATGGTTTTATTCATTGTATCCTCCGTTTATTCAAAAATTTCATTGTTCAGTTCGGTCAGTTTGTCCGTGACCTTTGCGTAAAGAATTTTTCCGCTATCTGTTATATTGTAATATTTTCTGATTTTACCCGCTGTATTTATATCTTTCCTTTCAAGAAAGCCTTCGGATTCGAGATTCGCGAGCATGGGATAGAGTGTCCCGTAGGAAAGACGATATCCGTGTTCTTCAAGCTCTTCCTTGAGTTCCTGTCCGTAAAAGGGCCTCTTTGCCGTGTGATAGAGAATATGGATTCTGATAAATCCTGCATAAATTTCCCTGAGTATTTTCGGGTCATTTGTATTTTTCATATTTCCTCAATATCTAAAATAAATATCTAATAACGATATCAATATACGATATGAAATCGTTATTTCAATTTTTTTTTGAATTAATTCAAAAAACCGTCAAAATGATTCTAGTTGCTTATTTTGTTTCTCTATAAAATGCTTGCTATAATAAACTTGCGTAAAAAAATGGGCTTCAGAATGGAGAATTTCTTTCTTCACGCTTTGGTACTTATTTTCGACAATAAACTGAACGTTTAATCGTCTGCGAAGGCTCTGTTTTGGATTAATTTTCCCCGCATAACCGTTATCGGAAGTGTTTGAGGAAGACCCTCTCAAGTCTCAAAAATCAGTATCTTGCGGAATTCTTTGAATAGGGGGATCAATGGAAAGTCTCGGGATAAATATAGGATCGTCGAGCATAAAACTTGTTCTGCTTAAAGGCAAACAGATTATATGGTCGGCAGTCAAAGAGCACGAGGGTAATTTCCTCGAAACTCTCAAATCGCTTCTTTCCGACAAAGCCATTCCAAAGGGAGTAAAGGCTCTTGTCACCGGCCATGAAGGTCGTCATCTAATAAACGTCGATAATGTTCTTGAGTCTATCTGTGTGGAAACAGCAACAAGAGAACTCGGCTACGAAGTTAATGCTGTCGCTTCACTCGGCGGCGAGATATTCGTTGTTTACAAAATCGACTCCGACGGAAAAATCATTACAAGCTTTTCGGGTAACAAATGTGCATCCGGAACAGGCGAATTTTTCAAGCAGCAGTTAGGCCGTATGGACATGAAACTTACGGATATTTCCAGTGTTCATGATTCATGTAAAGTTCATAAGCTTTCAGCGCGCTGTTCGGTTTTCATGAAAAGCGACTGTACTCATAAACTTAATAAAGGCGAAGCCAGCAAGGGAGATATCGTTCTTTCACTAAGCGACGTTATGGCTGTTAAAGTTGTCGAGTTTCTCAAGAAAGCAAAAATCGCCGACGGAAAGGTAATTCTTTCGGGCGGACTTACTAAGAATGCTCACATCGTAAAATTCGTGAGAGAAAAGCTTCCTCTGATAGAATTTATTGTTCCTGAAGAATCTTCTTATCTTGAAGCATTCGGTGCTGCTCTTCTTGCTTCCACTCTCGGAACTTCGCTTCCTGAAGGAAATGATCTTTTTAAAAAGCATGAGTTGTCATTCGGAAGATATAACAGCCTTAAAACTGCAGAAAGCCGCGTTCATTACATTCCTTCTAAAAGAGGAAAGGCGAGAGAAGGACGCGAATATATTCTCGGTGTGGACGGCGGTTCGACAACAACAAAGGTTGCTCTTATTGATATTGAGACTGATGAAATCGTTGCGGATCATTACGGAAGAACTCACGGGGATCCTGTTGCGGCTCTCAAGAAATGTCTTGAAGAAGTCAAGAAACAGCTCGCTGAGCAGAATGTTGATTACCGCAAAATAAAAATCTCGCTTATTTCAACAACAGGTTCATCGAGAGAGATTCTCGGTGTGTTTCTTGAAACGGGCGGTGTTTATAATGAGATTATTGCTCACGCAACCGGAACAACATATTTTAAACCTGAAATCGATACGATTTTTGAAATCGGCGGTCAGGACGCGAAATACGTTTACCTCAAAAATAAAGTGCCTATCGACTACGCGATGAATGAAGCGTGTTCGGCCGGAACAGGATCGTTTCTTGAAGAATCAGCTTCAGGAGATCTTAACATCACCGATGTAAAAGATATCGGCGACATTGCAGTTGCCGCAGAGCGTCCTCTCAAGTTCGGCGAACACTGTTCGGCATTTATCAATTCTGACATCAGAAAAGCAATTCAGTTCGGAGCAACAAGAGAAGACATCACGGCCGGTATCGTAACTTCAATCGTTTCCAACTATCTTAACCGTGTTCTCGGTAACCGTTCTGTCGGAAGTAATATCGTTTTGCAGGGAGGAGTTGCGAAGAATAAAGCTGTTCCTCTTGCTTTCGCGATGATACTTGATAAGGACATCACAGTTCCGCCAGATCCTGAGCTTCTCGGCTGTTTCGGCGTTGCGCTTCTAGCAAAGCTCAAAAACAAAGACGGATTCCTTGACAAATCAGATTTCAGCATCGACAGCATTATGAATACATCTATCGTTTACGAAAGAGAATTTAAATGCCAGGCTTGCGATAATTACTGTCCGATCAAGGTTCTTAACGTAAACGGACACAAGTATATGTTCGGCGGACGCTGTAACAAATACGCGAACAGCAGAAAGAAGAAAGTTTTCGACGAGACTAAAATATTCAACTATGTTGAAAAACGCGAAGAAATCATTTTCAAAGATTTTGCCCCGGCAGAAGAGATGACGAAAAGACGCGGAATAAAAGTCGGCCTTCCTATGGCATTCTCGACATATTCGCTCTATCCGCTTTATTCTCATTTCTTTCATAAGCTTGGAATTGAAACTGTTCTTTCAAAAGAAATCGATCAGGAAGGCGTTTCAAAAGCAGAGAGTGCATACTGCTTCCCTGCGGAAATAGCACATGGTGCGATTCAGTCTCTTTTGAACACTGATGTGGATTATGTTTTCGTGCCTCACTTCAGAGATCTTGAAAGTTATGAAAAGGATGTTCATGCGACATTCTGTCCGATAACGCAGGCTCTTCCTTACTATATCAAAAAAGCATTTCCTGATGTAAAAGAATCAAGATTCCTTACTCCGATTGTATCTTTCAAATTCGGAAATGAAAAAGCTCTCGAAGGATTCATTGATGCCGGAAAACATCTTGGAATCGGAGAGCGTGAGATCAAGGAAGCGTTTGATTACGCTTTTTCAAAACAGCAGGAGTTTCTCGCTAAATATGCGCAGATCGGAGCAGAAGCTATGAAGAAGGCTGAAGAGTCCGATCATCCTATAATAGCTCTTCTAGGACGTCCTTATAATGCGTTCTCAAAAGACGCGAATATGGGAATTCCGCAGAAGTTTACTACACGCGGATATTCTGTTATTCCTTTTGACATGATTCCTCTTAAGGATGCTGAAATATTTCCTAACATGTACTGGTATTACGGTCAGCAGGATATGAAAGCTGCGGTGTCTGTAAAAAATAATCCGAATATTTTCGTAACATTTATTACAAACTTTTCATGCGCACCGGATTCTTTCATGCTTCATTATCTCAAATGGATAATGGGAATGAAACCGTTCCTTGTTCTTGAGCTCGATTCTCATTCGGCTGATGCCGGAATTGATACCCGTGTCGAGGCTTTCCTTGATATCATCGAAGGATATAAGGCTAAGTTTAAGAACGAAGAAGTTGAAAGATTCGACAATGGTCTCCGTTTCATAAATAACGGAAAGGATAAGCTTCATCTTATCGACACAAAGAAGGGCAATAAGCGTATAGAAATTTTCAACAATAAAGATGTGGTTCTTCTTCTTTCGAACATGGGTCAGCTTTCGGTTGAACTTGTTGCCGCAGCTCTAAGAGGTGCCGGAGTAAATTCCGATGCGATGCCTGTTCCGGATACTTTTACCCTTCAGATGGCAAAAAACTACATGTCGGGCAAAGAGTGTCTTCCTTCCCAGCTTGTGCTTGGTGAAGCTCTTCAGTACATGTACTCGGAAAAATTCGACAAGAATAAGACTTATCTTCTTTTTGTTCCGACAACTCTCGGGCCTTGTCGAACTGGTCAGTACTTTGTTTTTTATGAAAATCTTTTCAAGGATCTTCGTGTTGAAAACATGATTACCGTTACGATGGATTCAGATAATTCTTATAATGAATTCGGAACAGAATTTACCAAGAATGTCTGGAAGAATATGATCATCGCGGATTATATGAAAGACATCGAGGCGACTCTGCGTACATGCGCGGTTGATCCTGTTAAAGCGATCGAGATCTACGACAAGGAATGGAGACAGCTCATTGATGTAGCTGAAAAAACTCCTGGTAAGATTTATTCGGTACTGAAAGGAATTGTCGATGAACTCGCAAAAATTCCTTTGAAAAAGAAAATGAAGGATACTCCGAAGGTTCTTGTTGTAGGTGAAATATATGTAAGAAGAGATGATTTCGCCGTTGATGAACTCGTTCAGCATTTCTGCCGCAATGGAATCATTCCGAAGATTTCTTCTGTTTCTGAGTGGATTTACTATTGCGACCATACTCGCAAACACGATATAAAGAAACGTCTGCGCCTTGTTCCGCTTTACAGACGTCTTTTCTCAGGACCAATGAAAGAGCTTATTATGTGGAAACTTGAGCATTTTTACAAGACTCATGTTGACCATAAAATTCTTTCTATACTTAACAAGTGTGAACTTGTGCCTTCTTCTCCGCATAATATGGATAAGATTATGGCAAATGCTGAAAAATACTTCGTTCACAGCGATCTTTATTCAGAAATTTCAATTTCATCGGGTGCGGCTGCTACAGCTCTTCTTGATGATTATTCGGGTGTAGTTAATATTTCTCCGTTTGCATGTCTTATCGGCCGTGTAATCGAAGGAATAATCGCACCTTGGGCAAGAGAGAAAAAGCTTCCTGTAATGAGCGTCGAAATCGACGGAGACATTCTTCCTCCGAATATCGTAAGCAAGCTTGAAATATTCATGCTTAACGTTATCAGATTTAGAAATAATCCGAAGATTGAAGATTTCATTCAGAAAGAAACAACTGCTACGATTAAACGAAACGTGAAAGCAAGTTAAAATAAAAAACCCCGCCGAAAGCGGGGTTTTTTATTTCTTTGATTCAAGTCGGTCTTCCCATTTGTGCGACCAATCATGAAAAGGCTGAAGTATTTCAAAAAGCTCGATCCCGTCTTCAGTTAGAGCATAGCCTTTGGGAGTCTGTTCGATGAGCATGGCTTCTGTAAGATCCTTTATACGGGCATTCAGCACGGATGGAGACATGGAATTACATTTTGACTGAATTGCACGGAATGTCAATGGTCCGTCGCTTAACTGCCATATAATACCCATCGCCCATCGTCTTCCAAGCAGATCAAATAGAGCCATAATCGGAGCACCTGATTTTGATCCTCTGACAGGGCTACCCGGTTTTGGAATGGGCATAATAACCTCGTATAAAAACGCCTGCCGTATTAATTACGGCAGGGTTTATTGAAGTTTAAAGATTTAATAATTTAGTATCAAATCATTTTTTATCAAAAATCTTTATTTTGCCCCAGCCAGACGTTCTTTGACCGTCATTCCGGCAACTCCGATATTTTCATAAGAAAATTCCTCAATAAAAACCATAAAGTTTTCAGGTTTTAACCCGGTAATTTTTACAGCCTCATTTGTGAGGTTGACTATAAGTTCTTTTTTCTTTTCTTCGCTGATATGTCCCATTTTGATGTTAATTAATGGCATGATATTTCTCCTTAATTTGATTTGCGCGCTACGGATATAGTAGCGCGCTACCGTTTCCGTAGCAAGCTTTTTTTGTAATTTATGCCAATTAATTCAGCCGCATTTTTCTTTACAATATGAGACCTTTTTTAAAAGTAAGATAAAATTGCAAATGGAGATTATTATGAAAAGAAGTCAGAAACTAGCTGTATATGTAATAACAGCATTTTTCTTTTTGCTGTATATACTTACTGATACAATTGAATTATTTCAGTCGGGACTTTCTTCTTCTCAAATGATTTTGACATATATCGCAATGGCAGGTATTTCATTATGTTTAATCGGTATTTATGCGGCTGATGAATATAATAAAGAATTCATGCGTTTGATCGGGATTATTCTGATTTCTGTTTCTTTTGTTTATTTTTCGGGAACGGCAACATATGCCTTTGCTGAAAAAAGTCCGGATTATGCGCCTTTGGTCAGGAAGCTCGGTTCTATATATCTTATTCATGGTGTAATGTTGATAATGGGAACCTTTCTTTTTGCCGTCACTTTGCTTAAAGAAAAATCCGCATATTATGTTGTTTCAATAATGCTGATCGTATCTTCTCTATTAAGTTTTTCAGCCGGATTATTCGGATTTACTGAGCAATTATATGTTGTATCAAATTTTATCAGAAATTCCAGCTTTGTTATTTATTGTCTGCTGAAGGCGAAAAATAACAAAGCTGGATAGTTTTTCTATTTAACAATCTTAAAGAAACTGACTTCAGATTTTAGCGTTTCCGCCATCGAAGATATTTCTTCGGTGCTTGCGGAAATTTCTTCTGAACTGAGTGAGTTGCTTTGCGTCATCTCACTAATAACTGAAACTGATTTTACTATTTCGTCAATCGCAACTTTACCTTCGCGGATTGCCGATGTAATGAAATTCGTTTTTGTTAAAACTTCCTTGAGACTCTGATTGACTTCTTCGTTTGCAGAATTCTGTTTGTCTGTCAGACGCGAAAGTTCCTGCATCATATTTGTTATAGATTCTATTCCTAGAAGGATTGTTTTTTCCTTAGCGATAGCGCTTCGAACTTTTTGCAGGGCACTGTCGGAATTTTTATTATTCTGCATAATTAAATCGTCAATCTGCTTAATGCTTGAAGTAGTTGCATCTGCAAGATGGCTTATTTCATCGGCAACGACGGCAAAACCCCGTCCGGCTTCTCCGGCGCGTGCCGCTTCAATCGCAGCGTTAAGTGAAAGAAGATTTATCTGTTCAGAAATATCATTGATAATGTTAACAATGCCGAGCATGTCTTTTGATTCGTCGGCGCTTCTTGTGATGATATCTGTCATTTCATTCATTTCTTTTGAATTTGAAATGACGTCTTCGTTGATTGTGCGGACTTTGTCATTTGTCATATTTATGTTTTGGACTACCGAGTGAATTATAAGCTTAAGATCATCAGCCATTTGATTGATTCGGTTTATTTCAATTTGCTGAGTTTCAACAGAAGTCATAATGCTCTCCTCGCTTGCGGCGAGTTCTTCCAGGGTTGCGTTAACCTGTTCAACCGATGATGATTCGCTTTGAATGTTGTCCGAGAAAGAAATTACATTCTGGGAAATTTCTACTGAAGACGCAGCAAGCGTCTGTGATACGTCTACAATCTTGGAAATAATAGCCGAAAAGTGTGATATAATGGTATTGTAATTGTGATCAAGTTTATCAAGTTCAAAATTGCTGTTAATATTGCTCGAATTAGTTTTTTCGGGATGAATCGTTCCATTCGCAAGCATGTCAAACTTGCTGTTGAGTTTTACGATTGGTTTTGAAAGTTTACCGGATATCAATGTAGCCATAATTAGAATAAAAATGATAAATGCTGCAGCAATGCAAACGCTGATGATTACATTATAATAAACATTTCGGTACACGTAAGATTGAGGAATTGATAGTATTACAGAATAACCGGCTGAAGGAATAGGACAGTAGAAGAAAATACTTTTTTGTTTAGTTTCAGGGTTTTCTGTAAGAGCGAAGCCTTTTAGTCCGGAAAGTGCTTTTCTGGTAATATTTGATAATTCTTCATTTTTGAAATCGTATATAGTAGGTTCAATTACTTTCTTTCCGCCTTTTCCGTCATCTTCGAGATGCATGACGAATTTTTTATCTTTATGATATAGAAATTTGCCGGAGCTTGTAATAAAGTAAAAGTCGGTTTCTTCTCCAAGATTTTTTTTCAGTTCCAATAGTATTTCATCTTTTAATGCCGCAAACTCGGAATATTGAATCGATCCTCCGATCATTCCTTTTCTGTCAATGCCGGTATGTATTGAATCGGTAATCATAACTTTGTTTTCAGTGCCGGTAAAAATCGTATGAGCTATCATTATCTGCATTTCGCCGGTAGATTTTGATATCATGAGATCTGATATAAAATCAGGCTTGTTTACATAGGCATTTTCTCCAAGAGTTGCTTTCCAGTAATCTCTTTCTTTGAGATTTCTTTTTTTCGCTTTAGGATCCTTGTTATTTTCTGTTTCGAGATTGCCCTGAGAAGGATTTCCTCCGGAAGCGGTATTGAAATAAGATCCGTCAGGAAGACAGACAATGAATTTATCAAATGATTTCAGCCTTTTTACTTCAGCCTGCAGATAAGAATCCATTTCTTTCCAATTCATGCTTTTTACACGGCTTTCGTTTGCATAATGAGAAATATGAGCCATCTTTGATTTAAAGTAAAAATCAATTTTGGCCGCGGCATAATCGCTTGACTGCTGCAGAATATCCATTTCCTTCTGTTTGAACTGGTCGGCATTGAAGAAAGTGATTCCGGAAATGGATATGATAAAAGGGATAAGTCCGACACCAAGAAGAGAGAGAATTATAAGTTTTCTGATGTTTAGGTTTAAGAATTTCATGATATGCTCCGAAACGAGTCTAATTCAAATTATTGTAAAAATCAATATATATTTTACCATATTAAATCTGTATAGAATTTTTTTGTCCAAAAATATAATTTAATGTAATTATTTTTTTGAAATAGAAAAAAATCCGATAATGTAGGAGGGGTTCGGTTATATGAAGAAAATTCTCATTCTATGTGCGGTTTTGTCTTTTCAGTTAATTTTGCCGGATAAATCCGATAAAAGGCTTGTTTACTGGCAATTGCGCGAAAATTCTCTGAGGCAGGAGATAAACGGTCTTAAGGATTCGGAAATCTATCCTTTTGTCGGGGATATTCTTTCAAGCAATCTTCTTTATGCTGAAAATCTGATAAAAACAATCTCATCCGGTTCATCGTCTGAAATTGATACTGAAGATTACATTGAATCGTATTGCAGACGGAGTTTTGACTCGGCTTATCTCAGAAAAATAGCAGCGGGTTTTTCTTCGGATTTATGGAATGATAAAATTAAGTCATATATCATTAATAATATAAATTCTTTATCAGATGCAAATTTCGGTTATCATAGTGATTTTTATTCCGCAAAACTTATAGATAAGCTGATTGATGCAAAGTTCAAAAAGCAGCTTGTTTCAGAGTTTTTTATGATAAGCATGATTGCCAATTATGAATCGCTGTATCTGCAGTTTAAAAATTCCGCACTTGCGGATATGAAACATTCTGCAGATGAGACTAACGCCGGAAAATTTTCTGCAATTATTATCAGGGCAGAAACTGACCGCAAAACCAGAGAATTTGATATCGAAGCCCGTCTGGAAATTTCAAAAGATAATTTTGATTCGGCAATTCTTGCTGAAGAAGTAAGTTATCTTGCCAAAAAACGTCTTGGTGTAATCAAGGATTCATCAATATTTTTGAAATATATTAATGATGCGGAATCTATTGAGCGAGGAGACTATTATCTGGATAAAACCGCCGAGCTTGAGAAGGCAGTTTTTGCAGTGCTCCCCGATAAGCTTTATTCATCACAAATCAAAAAACAATCATCTGTTAAAACTGAAGGAGGAATTACTTTCAGTGAGGATGCTGATTATACTAAATTTGTATCAGAAGTTGACCGAATCAGAAAAGATAGTCCTTCTCCTGATAAATTCTTGAAGTCAGTTGAAGGTTTGTCCGATAAATATTTTTCTTCAGAAACATCATCAAATAAAAAAAAGGCCGCAGAAGAATATGTAAAGCTATCCTTTCTTTTTGTATCTTGGAAGGAAAAAGCAAAGAATGATATTGTTAGAGATGCCGAACGGTATTTGATGAGAGAAGAACCGGTCAAGAAGTACATTTCTTTTGTTTATGATAGGGAAAAATCAGCAGCCTTGCTTGATTCGACTTCTGAAGGTTCAAAAATATATGCGGCGAACAAGGTTAAATTGCGTAAAGCGCAGGATGCTTTTCGTTCATTTTTTTCCGTGGATAAAACAGACAGGGAATTCATGACTCCTGCTGATTATGATAAAATAGCAGTCATTGCGGCGGACTTTTCTCTGTTTATGAAAAAAATACAGAATGTTGCTGTTCAAAAAAATTCCGCAAAAAAATCAGGAAATAATGAGTTTCCATACGCAGAAACCGAAATTTCTGCAATATCATCCATGATTGAAACGGAAATGAAAAGATATAGAGAATTAACATATTCTGCAGATGTGATAAATGAATATTCTTCAGTCTTTGCAAAGTATGAAGAAGCGGCTAAATCCGGTATCTTATCCGATGAACTGAATGAATTTTATGAAAAGAAAAGCATTCTTCCATATGTGAAAAATTATGATCATAAGAAAATAAATTCCGAAACCAGGGCAAAAGATTATATCGCAAAAATGCTTAATGATGATAATGTAAGAATTAAACAGCTTTCGGATTTCTATGCAAGAATGGGCAAAAGCTCGCGAAAAAATTATGATGCTGAATTGAAAGCATTGTTTAACCAGAATCATGTTAAAAAAATAGGAGTTTTCCCGATTTCTGCAAAAAGCATCATAGAGACTGATAAGAAGGTAAGTGCTTACATCGCAAAGATAATAGAACGGAAAAGATGGGAACGCGGTGGAAAAGAGATATCAACAGATACAGAATTCAATCTTCAAGAGTTCGGAATATCTGTAATGATTCCATCAGGATGGGAAAGAAGAGATGGTGACGATATTTCAATTCCGTTTGTAAATGCTTCTGACGGATCGGAATTTGCAGTCAGCTGTTTTAAGAATGAAGAGAAAACTTCAATGTCAGTATTTGATTCATGGGCGGATAAACGAAGACTGCGTCTGGTAAAAAGCGGAGGCGGGAAGTATCAAGGCAAAGAATATATAAGCCGTGTGTATGAAAGCCGGAATCGAAAAGTTGTACTTGCGTACTGCGCTGATTTTAATAAAAAAATAATAATTGTTTCAGGTGAAGTTAAAAAAGAGAAGTATCAATATTTTGCTCCAAGAATTGATTCACTTTTCAAGTCAGTGAAGGAAAAGTGAATCAATCTGTTAAGGTTTGATTAAGGTGCTAGGCTTATTCCGAAGCTGAATTTATGATCTTTGAATCTTTCAGTTACTGATACACTGTCTGTTATATCATATGATTCGCTTCTTAATATACCGTTCATGGTGCGGGGTCTATATCTGTAATCGGCAAAGAAGCTGATAGATTCGGAAACACCGAGTCTGAGACCGCCCATGAATTCGAGGTTGAACCCGAAACCTTTGGATGTTTTCTTTTCGCCGTTATCATAGTAATCAACTGAGTCTATGCCGACACCGAGAGGCATTCCGACATAAATGCTGGTGTAGTCTGAAAGTGAAGGGAAATAGACCCAAAGAGGAACTCGGATCATCAGAATATAATTTAAAAAATATTGGTTAGCTTTTAGCGAACTGTCTTTAAATTTTTGAGAATCAATTGTGAATTCCCATCCGCTTGTAAAGAAACCTTTACTTGATGAAAGATATCTGATTCCTCCTCCGAATCCCATATCCATTTTTGTGGTCTTTTTGACGTCATCATCTCCGAAAAGCTCTTCATATTTAGCTACGTGTTTGTAAAATGTTACTGAACCGTAAAGGTCAAGAAACGAAGGATACTCGCTTGGTTTACGCGGAGCTTTTCTTTTGTATTTGCTTGAAACATCTGAAGCATCAACTTCGCCGCTTGCCGCTGAAATGACCCTGAAAGAATTAACCTCAACTATTTTTACATTGATTTTTAATCCGACATTGTCTGTTTCACCGGCGAATTTGTTGAAACGTGTAGTGGTTCCGATGATAACATACTTTGCTCCAACACCTTTTCCGACTTCCGCGGCATTTTTGTTTGAGAAAATTCCTGTCTGCTGAAGTTCTTGTTCTTCGATAATTTTGTCGATTTGAGAACGTTCAGAAACGTTTACATCATTTGATACAAGTGCGCGTTCAAATTCGTTCGTAGCTATCCGTGCATCTCCGTCAAGAGAATCAGTGCTGGAAAAAGGCATAACGGCAATAGGATCATTTCCAAGTTTGATGTTCTTGGTTAGAGAAGCTGCCATATCTTCATAAGGTCCGGCAAAGATGAATGCCGGTAGAAAAATGAAAGCTAACAGAAATTTTTTCATATTGTCACCCAATTTATATATTATGTTTATAGTTGTGTATAAACTTCCATACTGTATTTGTCAAGAAATCATTTAAATGCTCATTTTTGTTTCGTTATTGCTATAAATTAAAAAAAGCTTTACAAAAAATAGCATTTTTCCAATGTTTCTATAAATAGAAACATTGGAAATGTATGGAAAATATTAAAAAGAAAAAAATTATTCAACAGCCTGTATACAGGGATCAGGAGGCTTTGAGCAGGGTTCTCAGGGAAATTTCACTTCTTCCGCCTCTTGTATTTCCCGGAGAAATTTCGAAATTGAGATATCAGCTTTGTGATGCGGAAAAGGGGGAACGTTTCATTCTTCAGGGCGGTGACTGTGCTGAAAGATTTATCGACTGCCGTGAAACGGCTATTCTGAACAAGCTTAAGATACTTTTACAGATGAGTGTGGTTCTTACTTATGGAGCCAAAAAGCCTGTGATAAAATTAGGACGTATTGCCGGTCAGTATTCCAAGCCGCGTTCAAATGATTTCGAATATATCGACGGAAAAGAAATTCCCGTTTACAGGGGAGATTCAATAAACGGCTATGAAGCTGAATTATTAAAAAGAGATCCCGATCCCGCGCGCTTAATGGAAGCTTTTTACCGTTCAGCAGTCACTTTGAATTATCTGCGCTCAGCGATTTCGGGCGGATTTGCAGATCTTCATCATCCTGATAATTGGGAGCTTGATTCTTTTAAAGAATCTGATTCATGGGAAAAATACAGCGGTATAATAGAACGAATAAAGGATTCACTTGAATTCATGGAGTCGATCGGCGGAGTGATGAAGGATTCAGTCGGTTCAACGGATTTTTATATTTCACATGAAGGTCTTCAGCTTGATTATGAAACTGCTGTAAGCCGAATAAATACTGAAACAGGCAATTACTATAACTCATCAGCTCATATGCTGTGGATAGGAGAGCGCACCCGTTTTCTTGACTCTGCTCATGTGGATTACTTTAGTAAAATTGAAAATCCGGTCGGTATAAAATTCAGTTCTAAAGCTGATATGAATGAGCTTGTCGAAATAATCAGAATTCTTAATCCCGAAAATGAAAAAGGTAAAATAATTTTAATTCACCGATTCGGAGTTTCGGAAATATCAAAACTCGAAAATTATATTGAGATAATTAATAATAAGAAATTAAATCTTTCATGGTGTTCCGATCCAATGCATGGAAATATAAAAAATGCAAACGGAATTAAAACACGCGACTTCTCTGACATTCTTTCAGAGTTGAAAAGCGCCTTTGAGATACATTCGAAATCAAAATCAATACTCTCCGGTGTTCATTTTGAACTTACCGGAGATGAAGTAACTGAATGCGTCGGCGGTGCTTCTGAAATAGGACATGCTGACCTGCCTCAGAATTATGAGACATACTGTGATCCTAGGCTTAATTATTCCCAAAGTATGGAAATGGCGTTTTTGATTTCTCAGATGCTTTCATCAAAAAAATAATAGCGAATTTTTGCCTGATATGATAGAGTCTTTCTAGGCAGGTTTAATTCTATCCTGCATATGGGCTTAATTTTACAAGACGTTAATGTAGTTTAAGCTATTGTAAAATTAAGCCTTAAAATTGCGTAAAAAAAAGCACGGAGCTTGCTAAAAAAAGCGTTCCGTTTTTAATGCTTATATCCGTTAGCGGATAATCAAACATCAAAGAGGGTAAAATGAAAAAATTAATTCTTGGTTTATGTTCCGTCATTTGCGCCGGAACTCTTCTTGCCGAAGATGCAGCAGCGCCAAAAACTGAGTTGTCTTTCTCTGTCAAAGGAATGGCATATGCAACAGCTTATAAAGGAATTGAAAAAGACTCAGCCGGAAGTTATTCGGCATTCAGAATGAGACCGTCTCTTTCTTTTTCGAATGGAACTACGGAAGCAGTTCTGGGCCTTGAGTATGACGCAACTTTCGGTGCTGAAACTGATGATGATGAAAAGACTTCTGAAAATGTCGGAATTAGCGCTGACAAAAAAGGTCTTGAAGTCGCTCAAGCATACGTGAAAAGCAAGGTTGCCGCATTTGAAGGTCTGACACTTGAAGGCGGAATTGATACCGTTGATTTTCCTATCATTTTCGGGGATAATATCCCGATGCTTGCGGTATTGTATTCTAATGACAAAATGAGTCTCGGTCTTTATTATCTCAAGACTTTTGAAGGCGACTATGGTCAGAAAAATGACTCTCAGATATATGCTGCGGATCTCACCATTACTATGGGTGAAAATTCTATACGCCCGGCCTTCTTTGCTTATCAGTCTCAAAAGGGCGCAAAGATCGGCCAGTACGAGGATGGCGCGGGATACATGCCGGCTCTTGCCCTGAATCTAGTTTTCGGTTCAGCAGGTATTGATTTCGCGGGAGTTTATGCCGGCGGAAAAAATAAAGAAACTGATGTCAAATATGCGGGATATGCTTTGGATATAGCTCCTTATTATAATGTAAGCGAGACTATTAAGCTTACCGGTTTTTATACAATGGTGTCAGGGGATGATCCTGATACTGCGGACAAAAATGAATCTTTTCTTTATTCAACAATTGACGGAACTAGTTCGGGAATAAATCTCTGGAGACTTTATATCATCGAAGACGGCGGATCATTTACAACAAATTCAGATGTTGCAGGTTCCGGAAAGTATGATTCTGCTGACGGATATATGGCAGCAGGTGCCGTTGTTGAAGCTCAGTTCGGTTCAATCAGCACCAAATTTATCGCGGCTTATATCCGGGCGTTGAAAACTCCAGAAGGAACAAAGAAAGATATGGGAATTGAATTGGACGCAAATATCGGATATGAAGTATCCAAAGGTTCAACTCTCTATGTTGAAGGTGCTTTTCTTAAATCAGGTAAGTACTATGAGTACGGCGGAACTAAAGAGAAACAGAATTCTTCATATGTTAATGTCGGGCTTAATTACGAATTGTAATGTTTTATTAGAAATTGCATTTTATATAAATAAAGGCTCCGTTTCCGGAGCCTTTATATTAGTTCTACTTTCTTTTTAATATACGTTCGATTTCATCTGTTTCATTTTTTGTTAAGGGGCCGAATTCCATTGCTTTTGCGTTTTCTTCAACCTGTTTTACGGTTTTAAAGCCCGGAATTGGTATTGTTATTTCACTCTTTCCCCAAATCCATGCAAGCGCTCCTTGCGCCGGAGTTCTTCCTTTTGAAGTCAAAATTTCTTTTACGGAATCCAGCATTTTCATGAATTCGTCAGATGGACGTCCGTCTTTGAAATAAGGAACCCATTCATGCCCGGCTCCGCGGACATCATCCTGCGGAAGAACGGAATTCTTGTCGAATTTTCCGCTTAAAAATCCCATAGCGAGGGGACTGCGGTTGATGCTTGCAAGATTGTTTTCTGAACAGAATTTAAGCATTTCAGGTGCATCTTCAAAGACGTTCAGGCAGTGCTGAATGACTGAACAGTTTTTTCTTCTTGCGAATAATACCGCTCCGTCAACAAGATCTGTGCTCCATCCATAGGTGCGTATTTTTCCCTTTTCAACAAGCTTTTCTAAAACTGAGCAAACAATTTCAACATCGGCTACGCCGATATTCCATTCGTGAAGAAGATATACGTCGATGTAATCTGTCTTTAATCGTTTGAGCGAAGCGTCGCATGCTTTTTCGATATAAAATGGAGATATGTTTGTTCCGTTGAGAGTCTTTGTTTCTGAATTTCCGAAGTGTGCGAATTTTGTTGAAATTACTGCTTCGTTTCTTTTTCCTGCCAAAGCCTTGCCTAAAACTTCCTCGCTGTGGCCGACGCCGTATGCATCTGCGGTGTCGAAAAAATTTATGCCGAGATCGAGAGCCGTCCGAATGGCTTTTACTGATTCTTCATCGTTAATGTTTCCCCAGCCGTCGGGCTTTCCGCCGTAGTAGAACGGACCGCCGATTGCCCAGCAGCCCATGCCGAGCGCGCTTACTTCTATCTGTGAGCGTCCGAGTTTTCTTGTAAATTTACCGGTCATGTATCCTCCTGTTTTCTCTGATCACCGTGAGCTACTCATTCTGAAAAAGAATTGATCGGTTTATATTCTTTTCATACATTGAGTGTGCCCGGCTGTAATCAGTTTTTATACATGACGTAATGTATCTGTTAGGATGCAGAAAAAAAAGAGCCGGTTTTTGATAAAAAGACAGAACCACTTGAGAGGCATAATGTATATTGAGATTGACAGGTCATTGCGGAATCCCATACGTAATCAGCTTTATGAAAAGCTTCTTGAAAGAATTCTGAAGGGTGAGCTTGCACCCGGAACGAAAATGCCGTCGAGCCGTCATCTTCACGAAAAGAATAATATATCCCGAAATATTATTATCGAAGTTTATGAACAGCTTTCGTCTGAAGGATATCTTGAGGGCAGACCCGGAAAGGGAACATGGGTTGCCGAAAGCGTTATTCTCGGAGATTCTTTCCGCAGCCTTGAGAAAACTGAAATTGTAAAAGTTAAGAAAGAGAAAAAGAAAAATATAATCAGCTTTAGTTGCGGTATTCCCGATCTGAAGCATTTTCCAGTTAAGAAGTGGAAACGTTCGCTTGATTATGCATGGTCTCTCGCTGATGATGAAGTGCTGTCATATCCGCCGGTTGCAGGAAGAATGGAACTTCGTACTGAAGTCTGTGACTATCTTCTTCTTGTCAAGGGCATCCGTGTGAGACCTGAATGCGTTATAATAACTTCAGGAACTTCCGAAACGCTTTTGTTGATCGCTTCGCATTTTTCACATTTTTCAAATGAGCTGATAATCGAAGATCCTGTTGTGGATTTTGCCGCTGATATTTTTAAACAGTCGGGCTATAAACTTAAAGAAATTACTGTTGATGAATCGGGTATTGATACATCTGCTCTTCCTGCAAAACCTGCAGGAAAACTTATATTTGTTTCTCCGTCGCATCAGTTCCCGACAGGCTGTGTTCTCAGCGCGCCGCGACGCGTTAAACTGGTTGAATATGCCGTCCGCAACGGCATATTCATCATCGAGGATGATTATGACTCAGAGTTTAGATATGAAGGATATCCTCTGAGGTCATTATTTCTTATGAATCCTGAAGTCGTCATGCACGCCGGAACCTTCAGCAAGAACATGTTTCCGTCAATGCGGATGGGATACCTCGTCGTGCCTGAACGTATCGCGGATGATATTTTGAAAACGAAGGCGCGGCTTATGATGCGCACACCTTCGCATATTCAGCTTGCAGCGGCACATTTTATGAGAAGCGGCGCTTTCACAAGAAATATCGCCCGGATGAAAAAAATTTACAAGAGAAAGCACGGTCTTATTTCACAGAAGCTGAATTCAGTATTCGGGAATGATATCGTGATTAATTCAAACGCCGCAGGAATGCATTTAAATATCGTTCACAGAAAGCATAAATTCACCATTGAGGAATGTTCGTGCTTTGAAGAATTCGGCGTTGAAGCTGACTGCGAAGCGGAATATTCATTAAGCGGAAAAAAGGGAGGACTATTGCTGGGATTTGGAAGTGTAAGTGAGAAAGAAATTCCTGAAGGAATTTTAAGATTGAAGAAAGCAGTTGATTCGATAATTGAATGAAATAATAAAAACCCCGCTTTCGCGGGGTTTGGTTTCTTTAAACGAGAGATTAAACATTGAGAAGAGCTGCAACACCCGGAAGAACTTTTCCTTCAACGAGTTCCATGGAAGCTCCGCCGCCTGTTGAAATGTGAGTCATCTTGTCTGCAACACCTGCTTTGTTTACAGCAGAAACTGAATCTCCGCCGCCGATAACCGTTACAGCAGAAGTAAGCGATGCAAGCTGATTTGCGATTGCAAGAGTTCCCGCAGCAAATTTTTCCATTTCAAAAACGCCTACAGGTCCGTTCCAGAAAATTGTCTTGGCATCAGAAAGAGCGTTTTTGAAAAGCTCGATTGACTTAGGTCCGATATCAAGACCCATCATGTCCTTAGGCATTGCATCAACATCAACAGTCTTGATGTTTGCGTCGTTTGAGAAAGCATCTGCTACGATAACATCAGTCTGAAGAAGGAACTGAACGCCTTTTGCTTTTGCAGCTTCGATTGTTTTCTTAGCTGTTTCGAGCTGATCGTCTTCGCAAAGAGAAGATCCGACTTCTTTGCCCATTGCTTTGAAGAATGTAAAAGCCATTCCTCCGCCGATGATGATGCGGTCGCATTTTTCCATGAGTTTTTCGATAACTGTGATTTTTGAAGAAACCTTAGCTCCGCCGACGATGGCAACAAAAGGTTTCGCAGGTGCTTTTACGATTTTTTCTTCAAGAAATTCAAGTTCTCTTTCCATAAGAAATCCGGCTACGGCTGGAAGATATTTAGCAACTGTTTCAGTTGAAGCATGAGCTCTGTGAGCAGTTCCAAATGCGTCGTTCACATAAACTTCGCCGTATGCTGCAAGTTCCTTTGCCATTTTTTCGCGCTCAGAAGCTTCCTTGCTTGTTTCTTCTTTGTGAAAACGTGTGTTTTCAAGAAGAAGGATTGCTCCGTTAGAAAGAGCGTCTACCATTTTCTTCGTTTCGTCGCCCATGCATGAAGGGGCAACTTTTACATCTTTTCCGATGAGTTTCGCAAGCTGGGCTGCAACCGGAGCCATTTTGTGGTGGTTGTTTACATATTCTTCTTCGTTGAAAGCTTTTCCGGCTTTTTCTGCCTTTTCTTTGTTTTTTGCAGTGTCTTTTTTAGGATCGCCGAGGTGGCTCATAAGAACTAGGGATTTCACATTCTGTTCAAGAATGTACTTGATGGTCGGAAGAGCCGCTTTGATACGGGTATCGTCCTGAATGACTCCGCCTTTGATAGGCACATTGAAGTCAACACGCATGATGACTTTTTTCCCTTTGATGTCAATGTCTCTTACTGTTTTTTTTGATATTGGCATATAATACTCCTTAACCTTTTTTACCTGTTCAGTACCTTCGTTTTGCGGAATGAGTCAAGATATTTTCCGGCATAAAAATGTAATTTCATTACTTAAATGTGAAATCTGAACAGCTGAATTCCTCAGTAGGTTCTATCGAATTATCTTGACAAAGGCTGTTTTGAGTTTTATCTTTGAATGGATTTATGAGACATAAAAGTGATTATGCGTTTTGCTGTTTAATGTGTGCATTTAAGAGTTCTATCTGATGGAAGGTATTATTGACGCTTCTTCATTGATGACTCTTTTGTGTGTGGGTATTTTTCTTCTTGAAAATATCATTCTGACATATACCTTTCTGAAGCCACGCCGCGGTATTATTTTTCAAGCAGTTGTGTTCGTATTGACATGGTTGATTTTATTGTCGGTAAGATTTATTGTTGTGCCTGTTTTGCCGGACTCTCTTTTGCGAACATATATACTTGGTTCAATTTTCTTGGTCCCGGTAGTTGTAATTTTCAAAGACAGTTTTCAAGCAAAATTATTTGTGTTTTATATGATATTTTCTCTGTCGCAATTCACACTTCTGATATTCTCTTATGCTGACCGGTTTTTAAAACCTCCAATGTCCGGAACGTATGTTTTGATTGGTTTACTGATTGAACTAGCCGCGCTTCCTCTGATCAGAAGATATCTTAGAAATCCCGTAAGAGATATTTTAACAATGATCGGCAGGAGGAATCCATGGTTTACTATTTTTCCGTTTATTACTTTTCTAATGCTGGTTAATATTGCTCTTAAAAGAGATTATTCTGTCAGTTCGTTTATATCCCTTATCTTATATACTCTGATTATATTTTTTTCATATTATCTGGTTTCAGTAGCTATCAAAGAATCCAGGCGCAGAGCTGAGCTGGATATTCTCTCAAGAACAGATCCGCTTACGGGTATATATAACCGTCGTCATTTGGAACAGAAAATACAAAATGAATGGGAGCGTTCAAGAAGAACCGGATCTGTTTTTTCTATATTAATAGCGGATGTTGATTTTTTTAAAAGTATTAATGACAGATTCGGTCATGACAGGGGAGATTTTGTTTTAAAAACAATCGCTTCGGATATCAGTCGTTCTGTAAGAGCCTATGATACTGTAGGACGATGGGGCGGTGAAGAATTTATAATACTTCTTCCGGATGCAGATGATTTAAGCGCTGGCGAAACTGCTGAACGAATAAGAAAAACTGTCGGATCGAGAGTTTACGAGGATGCAGATTTAAATGTCACGTTAACAATCGGATCAGCTGTTTCTTCAGAAAAAGACACATGCGCAAACATAATAAAAAAAGCAGATTCAGCTTTGTATTATGGAAAAAGAAAAGGCAGGAACTGTGTTGTCTCGTATGAAAAAATAAACAAATAAAGTTCAGCAGTGCGGGCATAAGCTCATCTATATATGCCTGACTTGCCGCTTAAGTGCCCGGCATTTATGTCCATTTATTATCATTAGATAGTGATGAGATAAGGTTATTCTTATCTCGCGAAGATTGTCAGCAGTGTTATCACAGTTGTGATGATGGTAACACCTATGCCCATTGCCCACATTATCAAGGTGAATTTTTTATTTGCGTCTTCAAAACGTTTGTCCATTTGATTGAATCCGAACTGCATTAATTCGCGCTGAGCTTTCAGTTCTTCTTCGATACGCGTCATTCGTTCTATCATCTGAATATCGTATGAGCGCAGCTGTATTACATTGCTTTTCGCACTGAACCGGTCGAAGTTTGATTCGATGAAAGAAGCTATTTGTTCAAGCTGTTCTTTTGTTAATTCCATTCTAACACTCATTATTCACCTCAATTTATTGTGAAAAACTTTCTCTGTCAAGGTTTTAAACATTAATATAAACGTAATTTGTCTGAGCTTTTTCGCGTAAAATTGAAAAAACTGATTCTTTTTATATTGTGCAGTATATTCTGAATTGATTTCAACGGTTTGGGGAAGCGCCACGATGGATTTGTTGCCATTACTAATCAATTCTATGTATATCAAAGTCTTGCGTAAATCCGTAAATGTTAGTCTGCCGCCATAGAATCTGTTTGCGGCAGGCGTAATGTTGAGGCAGAAAAATGCCAATATTTTACTGCAACAGGCAGTTTATTTCGGATTTGACATGCTTGATAATGTTATGTATTAAGATTTTAATTACTGCGATACAGAGTATCATATGGTTTGTTGAAATTCGTATTTTCTATTGAGATTGTGATTTAAAGGGGTTTTGAGGGAGCATAAGTCTAAAAATAGAGATGAAAGATATAATTCGCAAGTAAATGGAGTAAATAATGGCAAATGGAAAGGGATGGCTGGATTGTTTTGATTGCTCATATCATAGCAATAAAAAAAATAATAAAAAATCAATTTGCACAAAATATAATATTGAAATACAAGATCAGGAGTCGATCGATTTCAAACACCGTTTTTGTTCATTTTTCACTCCAACAAGCGAGAAGGTCATTCTGCTAAATGGTTCAATTCGAACTGAGGGTAATCGAAAGTTTTACTACGTGTACAAACCGGAATCTGATTATTATAATCAGGAAAAGGATAACAAGATAGAATTACAGGATAATATTCTGTATGGATACTACTACATGCAGCCTGATGTAATAAGTAAACTTGGCGATTTAGCGGATTGAACATTGACTTTCGGAAATTCTTCTGAAAGATCTCAGGTGATTTTTATTATAATGGAAGAGGTTATATGATAAAAAATATTCTGTGTTTAATTTCAGTCGTGTTTGTTATGCTTTTCTGCTCTTCGGTTGTTTCTGCTAAATCAGTGAAGATAGAAATTAAACCGTTCGCGGCGTCAAATATACCGAATTCGATGCAGCCTTTGGGTAAAATTATTCTTTCTCAAAGCTGGAATGATAAGAATGGTGAGAACATTCTGATTATTTCAATCAATGGCCCGCATGAGGAAAAAACAATTAAAATTACCGAAGGCGAAAGATATGCTGAAATATATGCATGTCAATTTATCAGAGAGAAAGATCAGTATAATCTCTTATGGAAAATTAAAGACTTTGAGCGTCATTGTCCTTTCGATCTATGGGTTGGAATACTTCCTGATTCTACAACAATTACTGATTTGGATAATGATCAAATAACGGAAACGACAATAATTTATAAATTAACATCCCGCAGTGACGTTTCTCCTTCAAGAATGAAACTTATTATGCATGAAAATGAATCTAAAATGGCTTTGCGGGGGACTATGATTGTTCTATCGCAAAATCCTGATTTTGATATAAACAGGTTTGAACCGGATCTTTCTAAAATTGATCTCAGTAAAATTAAGAAAGACGATCAGTATATAATTAAGCACGGAAGATATGAAAATGCTGATGACTTTATAAATTATCCGAAAGAATTTTATGAATATGCCAGAAAGCAATGGCTGAATTTTGTAACAAAAGATTCCTTCCTGCAGTTTTGATAATATGAGAAATAGTTTACTCACATATTGAGTATTTGGTATTATAAGAAGAAGTCTTTAGTTTGAAAATGTTGCCAATAAATTGAATTTAATAAGATATTGATGTTTTTGATGAAAAGATAAAATGACAAGGCTCGAGAGAAAGTTTTGTCGCGATGCTTGATGTTGTAAAAACGGCAGAAAAACTAATGATAAGCGGCGAAGTTATCAATTATAAATATGATCCTATGAATAATACTATTTTAGAAAAGTCATAAGGTAAAAATGTCATATATTATTTCCGAGGTTCCATGAAACTAACATTAAATAAAACAGTATTTGTCTGTATGCTTTTTGAAGCGGTAATCATATTGATATCTTTGTATATGGGTCATTATCGTTTTAAATGCCATGAACTAATTTAAAATGAAACAGCAAAAACACTAATAGAGATTCAGGGATTGATGTTAGTTCTATTGATTCCGGTTGGTCTCGTGAATATTGCCTTGTTTATATCATGTCTTGTTAAAAAGAAATGGAAGACATCATTGCTTGCTGCAATCGCGGGAATTGTTCTGTTGATTCTTTATCTTGTATCATTGGCGACTGTGTCGATATCGTTTTAAAAATTTTACTGATTGATTAATTGTACAATGAAGGTATTCTTCTGGCACATCTCTACTTCCATCTGCGAAGCGGAGATGTGATGACTGACAGCATTGGCGATTGCTTCAAAAAATGGATTTATTAATATAAGTGCAGATAAATGCGGGAACCATTTGTTGGGGGATGATTGATGAGGAAACATAATTGGGTAAGTGCTATAATGTTAGTTGTTTTAATTAATATCTTAAGTGCTTGTACAGGATATAATTCGGTTTTTTATGATGAAGAAGGTTTATGTGAGGACTATGTTAAAACCGGAGGTGATTATGAAGATCCAAGTTCGGATAAAAGAAAATATACTGTTGGTGTAGATTATATAGGTAAAAGAAAAATATTCTGGCCTTTTAGTGAAATGGAAATCTTGGAAACTGATGATGATGAATATGATTATGAATTAAATGGTGAAATTGTAGTAAACTTGAGATTTAGAGGATACAATGGATACAGTCTTAAATCATTTAAGTATAAACTTATTAATCAGGATACAAATGAAGAATTGAAAGAGAAATGTGTTTATATTTATGGCGCTTTACCTTTTATCAAGTATAATTCAATTGAAGAATCTGTTGCTGATGCTGGACAGTATGAAAATTGTTTTTTAGATGTAATTTATGAACAAGAACTATTCGATGATCTTGAGAATGCCGAATTCTATATGGAAGCTGTCGTTTCTGACGGTAAAGAAGAAATAACATTGAAGATGAATAAAAAACTGCATAAGGAATTCAGTTTTATTACAATATTTGATTGAATGGACTTGTGTGGTGTGTTCAATGATGGTATTCACCTGACACATTTTCACTTCCATATGTGAAGCGAAAATCGCGTAATAATATCATAAGATAAATGAAACTGGGAAAATCCAAAGTGCACAAAGCACTTCGAATAAAGATGAATGAGTATAAAAATAACCTAAACTATCTGCCGAAGGCAGATACAACTCGGGCGACCGCAGCATCCGGCAAAGCCGGTGCGAGGAATTCGCCCGACAAAAAAGCGTGAGGGGGTTGCAAAGGGGCGAGAGTCGGCGACTGAGACTTTCGCCCCTTTGATCTTCTGCATGAGACCATGCGAAACCGGATATCAAAGGCGAAGCCTTTGACGACAAGTTCGGTGACCGGACAAACGGATTTAAAAGGTGCGGAGCACCTTTTGATTTATCCCTGAATCTCGGGGAAAGAATGATTTCAAAGATGAAGTCTTTGGTGGTATTCCGACAATCGGAACAAAGGGCGTGGAACGCCCTTTGACATTAGCTGACAAGCAATCGTAATTTCCTGTAATCAGTTTTGCCGCTGCCGAGTTTCGGTATTTCATCAATTTTAATTGTTTTTCTGATGAAATAAATCGGTGAAAGTCCTTTTTCTCTGAGAAGTGAATTTGCCTGATTTCGCGTCAGATCAATTGTGTGAAAAAGAATTATTTCAGGATTTTCATCATCTCCGTTTGAATCAACCGCGATGACAACTTCGCCTTCATTTCCGGTGAATGAATCCGACAGTATTTCTTCAATGAGCGGAAGTGAAATCATTTCTCCTCCGAGTTTGATGAAGCGCTTCAGCCTGCCGGTGAAAAAAAGCGAACCATCTTCTTCTTTGACTATATCTCCTGAATTGTACCATTGAAGATTTTTGAATGTAATGAATGGTGATTTTCCGAAATAATTTAAATATCCTCCGAAAACGCTCGGGCCTCTCAAGAGCAGAATTCCTGATTCTCCTTCTGCGACTTGTTCGCCGGTATCAGGATTGATGATTGAATATTCGAATGAAGGCAAAAGCTTTCCGATGCTTCCCCGTACAGGATTTTCCTCCCTGTTTACGGAAACAACAGGAGAACATTCTGTAATACCGTATCCCTCAATAATTCGAAGTTTCGGCCAATTGTTTTCAATGAAGTCATACAGGCGCAATGGACATTTTTCCGCTCCGGCTACGACGAGTCTTAATGCCGCAAGATCCTCGGATTCGGCATTTTGTGCTATAGTATCAAGAAATGTCGGAGTTGCTATCATTACTGTGGTCTTGTATGAGTTTATAAGCTTGGCAATCATACGGCCTTCGGTCGGATTCGGATGGTAGCATGTTTTTAATCCGCATAGAGCCGGCAGAAGAATTGTAACAGTCAGACCGAATGAATGAAACGGCGGAAGTATTCCGATAAGTGAATCGTGATTATAAAGCGTAAATGAATTTATTGCATCACGGATATTCGAAAGAATATTTTCATGCGTAAGAGGAACAGCCTTCGGTGTAGACTCCGATCCGCTTGTGAAAAGAACAGCCGCCGTGTCGGGATATTTTTTCCCGTGAAGTAGGCCGGGAAAAAATCTCAGCTTTAACGCGGATGATATTTTTTCAGTTAGTTTTACCGATGCGGCGAAGTCTTCTGCAAAAATAAAGCGCTTGCTGATTGCAGAAAGATCCGTACCAAGAGACGTGAGTTTTTCCGTAAATGTGCGGGAAGTGACTATCGTGTGAACATTGAGCATGTCCATCATTTCAAGAACGCTGCGCGTACCTGTAGTCCAGTTGACGAGAACCGGAATTTTTCCGGAGAAGAGTATCGACAGATAAATAACCGGAAATGAAGCCGATGCCGGAAACATCAATCCGATATGGGTCTCTTTGAATTTCATGAATTTTTTTTTCAGAATGTAAATTCCGATTGCCGCTTCTCTGTATGAAATAGTTCCTCTCATCTGGTCTGATGATAAAGGGCTGTTTCCGGAATTGCATACCTGTTTGACGAAAAGTTCCTGAATAAATTTTCCGTCCGGAACGATTACTTTACCGGTGTGTTTTTTTTTGAACCATTTAGGATTAACCTTTATAGATTGAATAAATTCCGTCCCTGAAAATTTCCCGACTGCGGATTCAAATATATCGGATACGGTAATTATGCTTTCAGGGTCTGTAACGGGATATCCGGTTTCAAATTCAATCCAGCTGATAATTTCAATTTTTGAAAGGCTGTCGATGCCGAGATCCGATGATAAACTGCTTTTTTCGCTGATGTTTTCGGCTGAAATGCCTGAAATTTCTGAGAGTTTTGAAATGACAGATGTCTTAACCGATTCAGGAATTACATAACTTCCGTAATGATGCCTGCTGGTTATTACTTCAGGAAGGATTCTGTTTCCGCCTTTTTCCCAGATTGTGTACGGAACATAGGTGTTGGATTCAGCTTCTCTGTTGTAAAAACTTTCAAGATACGCATTTATTTCTGTTTTGTTTGCATCAAACGGAAAATCTTCGGGTTCATATAAGCTGACTGAGACGTTTCTTTTCGGCGTAAAGATGATGAATGATTTAATTGCTGATATAATTCCCGACATCATGGCTTTACCGAGAAGAGGGGGTGAGCCTGAAGCTCTGGAGAAAGAGCTTCCCCAGATGCCTTTTGTTGAAATGAGAACTATTCTCGGACGGCTGCAGTTTTTTAATATTGTTTCAACGGAACTATTTCCGCCGATAGCTTCCATTTTCGACCTGTAGATGCGTCCGGCTGGATATACGAGGACATTGTCTTGTGAATCTAGAGCTGCCGCGCATTCGAGCAGTGCATGGATTACTTCTTCTTTGACGGCTTTTCCGTATACAGCCGGATCCGGCATGGGAATTACCCTCATGTTTTTCAGGAATGAACTGATAACAGGAATATTTATTCTGTCGCTGTCGGCGAGAATTCTCGGATTGAAATATTTTTTTAGTATCAATGTAAGAATCACCGGATCAATCAGTCCCGGATGATTCGCAAGAAATAATATTCCATGATCTCCTTTGGCTTTTATTTCATCCATTCCATTGATTGTGATTCTATAACGAATATGTATAATTGCCAGGGCGATCTTGGCGGCAAGTTTCCATATCATCTGAGTTTGCTCCTGATTATATATATGCTGATTGCGGAAGTTGCTAATGCAGAAAAAATTCCCCAGTACAGGAATGACTGCGAAGGAAGAAAGTGCACATCCAGCTTGTTTGCAAGAAATCCAGACAGCATTATTCCTCCGAATGCGGCGAAATTAGCAGAAGCCCACACTGTACCCTTGAGTCCGGATGCGGGTCTGATCTGTATAAAACTTTCAAGCGGAATCATAAAAAGACCTGTCGCGAAACCCATGGATGCGGCGACTATGTGAAGTATTGGTATGGCTTTGACGAAAGGAATCAATATCATGGAAAATGACAAAATAAATCCAGCAGGGATGATGACTCTGTACCAGCGGGGACCCTTGGCGAATATCGAGCTTGCGATTCCGCCGAATGCAAGACCCAGGAGTTCGGTTGCGATTATCAAACTGGTTGATGTTTATGCTGTGTTCAATGACTAAGCGCAATTAATATAAACTTCTAACGGTGTTAGAAAACCAAGAGTTTTTCTCGGTCGGTTGTTCAGCTTATTTTCAACCTTTTTTATTTCTTTATTAGAAATCAAGGC
>Ga0255346_1001843_pt1 | contig 28173 bp, 25 predicted proteins | sample wastewater_treat_FD_194410 | JGI IMG/M metagenome (GOLD analysis project Ga0255346, IMG submission 194410) | Wastewater microbial communities from Lulu Island WWTP, Vancouver, Canada - plant22 | ecosystem: Engineered > WWTP > Wastewater > Unclassified | place: Canada: Vancouver, British Columbia...
CTATCGGTTTAAGATCGGTAGCCGCCCAGTACTTCACAGCCTGATCGGCGCCTATTATCGCTATCATCAATATTATAAGAAATAATGCCACAAATGACTCCTTTCAGATAAGACTAAAGCCTGCTGCCATAACCTTGATACTCATATAAAAGCTTTAGATGCATTTATCGGTGGAAACCTTTCTGAGGAAAGGTTCTCCCCCGAGCCCCCTTCCAAAGACTTTTAATAGAATTTTTCCCAATTATAGGGCGCACGTGAAAAAAATATAAATATTTAGTTTACCGGTGTGCGCCCTATAATCGGGAAAAATTAATACTGAAAGTTTTAGGAAAGGAGTTTGAGGAAGAACCCTTTTTCAAAAGGGTTTTCCTCAATAAACTCATGTAAAAACTTCTGTACGAGTACCGCAGTTAGGACAGCAGGCTTTTATAATTATAATTCAACTGCGACTGCACATCTCTCGCAGAGGTCGGGATGATCGTGATTTGTACCAACGTACTTGGAGTAGCACCAGCAGCGCTCGCACTTGCCGCCTTCTGCCTTTGCTACCTCGAATGTTGTAGCGCCCTCTGACTTCTCAACACTTACGCCTGAAACGATGAGGATATCCTTCAGCTGGTCAGCCAGTAAAACATATCTGTCGTAGTCAGCTTCGCCGCTCTTGATGATGATCTGAGCTTCCAGTGACTTACCGATAGTCTTGTCGTTTCTTGCGTCTTCGAGAGCCTTGTTTGCGCCGAGACGTGTATTGTAAATGAAGTCCCATTTATCCTTGAACTCATCGCTGAATACGATACCGCTCTTCTCAGGCATCTGATTAAGGAATACGCTTTCCTTGTCGTCAGCTGCTGCATGAGGCATGAACTGCCAGATCTCTTCAGCTGTGAAGGATATGATAGGAGCCGCAAGTCTTGTGATAGCGCTGAGTATGCGGTACATAGCTGTCTGAGCAGCACGACGCACCTCAGAATCCTCCTTCTCGCAGTACAGTCTGTCCTTGATTATATCAAGGTAGAAGTTGGACATATCTATTACGCAGAAGTTATGGAGCGCATGGAAAGCGATATGGAAATCGAATGCCTCATAGCCTTCCTTCATCTTGTCGATGAGAGCGTCCAGCTTCATCATTGCCCATTTATCAAGCTCTGTCAGCTTGTCATCGGATACGCTGTCCTTATCGGGATCGAAACCGTTTCCGTTGCCAAGGTTGCCGAGAATGAAACGAGCAGTATTTCTGATCTTCTTGTAAGCATCTGAAAGCTGACTGAGTATCGGCTTAGAGATACGGATATCGCTGTGATAATCGGAAGAAGCTACCCACAGACGGAGGATATCAGCGCCGTACTGGTCTGTTATCTCGCTGGGGTCGATACCGTTGCCAAGTGACTTGTGCATGGTCTTGCCTTCGCCGTCAACAACCCAGCCGTGAGTGCAGACAGCCTTATAAGGTGAGCTTCCCTTGTATACAACAGATGTAAGGAGTGATGACTGGAACCAACCTCTGTACTGGTCAGCGCCCTCCAGATAGAGGTCAGCAGGCCATGACAGGCTCGGGAAATCCTCACCTTCCATAACGGAGGTATGAGATACACCGCTGTCGAACCATACATCCATGATATCGTATTCCTTAGTGAATTCGCCGCATCCGCATTCGCACTTGACGCTTGCAGGGATGAATTCGCTTACTTCCTTGGTCCACCATGCATCGCTGCCTTCCTTGCGGAACAGTTCAGAGATAGCCTTGATTGTCTCGTCGGTGCAGATTGGCTTGCCGCAGTCCTTACAGTAGATAACAGGGATCGGAACGCCCCATGTTCTCTGACGTGAGATACACCAGTCGCTTCTGTCACGTACCATTCCCTTGATACGATCCTCGCCCCACTCAGGGATCCACTTAACGGACTCGATAGCCTTTACAGCCTCGTCCTTGAAGCCGTTTACAGAGCAGAACCACTGTTCAGTTGCACGGTAGATGATAGGGCTGTTACATCTCCAGCAGTGCGGATACTGGTGGACGATCTTCTGAGTAGCCAGCATAGCGCCAAGTTCAGTGAGCTTAGCAGCGATAGCCTTGTTTGCCTCGTCAGTGTCCATTCCCTCGAATTCGCCTGCTTCTGCGGTCTGCCTGCCCTTAGCGTCAACACATACGATGATACCGATATCGTCGTAGTTCTTGCAGACCTCAAAGTCCTCGACACCGTAGCCGGGAGCAGTATGTACGCATCCTGTACCGCTTTCGAGAGTTACGTGGTCGCCAACGATGATCGGTGACAGACGGTCATAGAGAGGATGCTTTGTCTTCATTCCCTCAAGCTCAGCGCCTGTGAAGATATGCTCTGTGGTATACTCAGTGATACCGGCAGTTTCCATAGTAGTCTTTACAAGCTCCTCAGCCATTACGTAGTACTCATCGCCTACGTGAACGAGGGTATAGTTATACTCAGGACCAAGGCAGATAGCAAGGTTGCCAGGGATGGTCCATGTAGTAGTTGTCCAGATAACGAAGTATACCTTTGAAAGATCAAGACCGAGGGAAGTGAACATACCCTTGTCATCGGTAACATTGAACTTTACATAGATAGAGTAGCATGGGTCGTTTGAATACTCGATCTCAGCCTCAGCCAGAGCGGTATTACAGGAAGGGCACCAGTAAACAGGCTTCAGGCCCTTGTACATATAGCCCTTCTTAGCCATTGAGCCGAACACCTCTACCTGCTTTGCCTCATACTCAGGACGGAGTGTGAGGTATGGGTAGTCGTAGTCGCCCAGTGAGCCAAGTCTCTTGAAGCCCTTCATCTGATTTGCTACCTGAGTCATAGCGTATTCACGGCAGTGCTTTCTCAGCTCTGTAGGAGGGATAGCACCGTCCTTTACGCCGATAGCTTTCATAGCTTTAAGCTCGATAGGAAGGCCGTGAGTGTCCCAGCCCGGAACGTATGGGGCACAGAATCCGGTCATATTCTTATATTTAACAATGAAATCCTTCAGACTCTTGTTGAGAGCGTGGCCAAGGTGGATATCACCGTTAGCGTAGGGAGGGCCGTCATGAAGAACATAAGCAGGCTTGCCCTTATTCTTTTCGATCATCTTGTAATAGGGTCTCTCGCTCTCCCATCTTTCGAGAGTTTCGGGTTCTCTCTTAGGCAGATTTCCTCTCATGGGGAATTCTGTCTTCGGTAAATTCAGTGTACTATTATAATCCTGTGCCATTTTCACCTGATCCCCTTCATGCATTGCAGGGGATCCTCCTTTCAAGCTTTTTATTCAGTTTTATATGATATAGCGATCATTCGCTAACGATGGTTTCCTCGATCTCAGTAACAGGGATCTCAGCTGTTGCTTCGATGGACTTCTCCACAGCGGGAGCGATCTCAGCAGCTGTTTCCTCTGCTGCTTCACCTGTAACAGCAGCAGCAACTTCATCAGCTGTTTCTGCCGGAGCAGCCTCTTCAGCTTCAGTCTCATCATCAACAGTCTCAGGCATAGATGAGATGAGTTCAAGGTGGCTCTTATACATATCGAAAAGGCTCTTCTTGAAATCAGCTACCTGACGCTGAGCTTCGATGAGCGCTTCCTTCTCCCTAGCGATCTCAGCACGGTTCTGCTCCATCTTGATAGCGTGCTGACGAACAGCTTCGTCTTCGAGAGCAGCAGCCTTTGCCTGAGCCTCAGCCATGATCTGGCCAGCCTTTTCCTGAGCATCAGCGATAACGAGGCGGCCCTGCTTCTGAGCGCCGAGAAGAGCGTCCTTGAGAGCATCCTCATCACGCATATATTCTCTTACCTTATCAGCGAGGACCTGGATCTTATTGTTAGCTTCTGCACGCTCACGCTCCATCTCGTCGAGTTCAGCTTCGAGCTGTGCAAAGAATTCATCGATCTCTTCCTGCTTGTAACCGAAAGCAGCCTTCTCAAATCTTTTGTTTCTTACGTCTTTTGAAGTAATCATATCTATTTCACCTCTATATATATTTTAATACTTCAACGTGTATGCGTCCCTTTCCTGACAGGCCGTTCACAGCGGAGAGAACGTATCTTCCGCTGCCTCTGACAGATATTATGTCCCCCTCATGCAGTTCCTGCGATATAGAGGAAGCGGTAAAATGGTTCACATCCACCTTATCCGAGCGGATGAGACCTGCCGCACTGTCACGGCTGATATGGGCGGCGAGACTGACGATGCAGTCAAGCCTGAGTGACGCAACCGTACCGATGATCTTTTTATATTCCTGTCTGACTTCCAGCTCAAAGGGGCGGTCATCGCTGACCTTAACGCCGACTCTGCCTATCTTTGATACAGAAGAAAGTATAAGCTTTGCGGCGACTTCCGTAACGAAGGCCTGCGTCTCTCCCTCGGCAACAACTATATCGCCGATAACTTCACGCTTCAGCTGCATCCCCATGAAAGAGCCGAGGAAATCCCTGTGAGTCAGCTTGTCCTCTTTCCGGTAGGTAAAGGTGAGACAGACGAAGGGATAATCCTCCTCCACGTAATCATCGCAGTAATCATGGTATATTGCCAGCATTTTCCTTCTTGCGTCGGGGAAGCCTCCCCACAGCCTGTACATCAGTTCTCCCGTATTTTTCCTGCACCACGCCTCAGCTTCAGCGCACTGTCTCTCATCAAGGAATGACGAAAAGGCATAGCTGCTGTTTCTGCGGGCCTGATCGGTCAGGTCTGAGAGTCTTGCGGCAAAGAGCTTGTCAGAGCGGTCGTTCATCAGATGAATACGCCGTTATTTTCCAGCTCGCCAACCAGGTCTTCACCGATGAAGCCTACGTTGTAAGGTGTGATGATATAAGTGAGGTTTGCAACAGGCTTGAGGCTGCCGCCGTTAGCGTATGCAACACCTACGAGGAAGTCGATGATCCTTCTCTTGTTTTCAGGAGAAGCTGTCTCAAGGTTAAGGACAACAGTCTTCTTAGCGATGAGGTGGTCTGCGATCTGCTTAGCATCTGTGAAAGCTGAAGGCTTAACGAGAACTACCTGAAGCTGTGCTGTAGTCTGAACATTTACGACCTTGCTGTTTCTTCTGCCTGTAGGAGTGCCGCCGACAGGAGCAGCTGTTTCCTGTGGAGCTGAAGGAGCTTCCTCACGCTCAACAGACTTAGGAGCACGCTCTTCACGCTCTGTACGTGCAGGAGCGTCCATCTGCTCGAAGTCATCTTCCTCTGCAGCAAAGAAAAAATCCTTGATACCATCAAAAAATTTCATAATAATTCTCCATTCTCCGCATTGTTATAAATGATTGATCATTGTCACGGAATAAATGCGGAGTATTCCGTGAATTTTCAGCATTCCGCCGGTAATTAGCTTTACTTGTTGTAATTTCTCGCACCGAAGAGGCCCGAGCCTATCCTTACGAGAGTTGAGCCGTACTTTACGGCATCGATATAGTCATGGGTCATGCCCATAGAAAGTATATCCATTGAGATATTCTCACGCTTTTCGTCTTTGAGCTTATTGAAAAGCTCGCCCATTCTTCCGAGGAAGATATCGCTGTCAGCAGGGGGCGGTATAGTCATAAGTCCCCTGACCTTTATATTTTCCATAGACGCAGCGGCTTCAAGCAGTTCATCCAGTTTATCCGGAGCCACACCGCTTTTGGATTCCTCTCCGCCTATGTTCACCTCACAGAGTATGTCCATGACCTTATTGTTTGCCTTTGCGAGGCGGTCTATCTCATGGGCAAGCTTTATGCTGTCCACGGACTGTATCATGTCCATCTCGTTGATGATGTATTTTACTTTATTTGTCTGCAAATGGCCGATGAAGTGGATCCTGGGCGGCTTTCCGCTTTGGGTTGACGCTGAATAGAGGTCCTTCTTTGAAAGGAATTCCTGAACTCTGTTCTCGCCCATAAGGTCCATTCCCCAGTCGAATATCCAGTTCACCACTTCCGCAGGAACTGTTTTCGTAACAGCCATTATATCGACTTTACTGCCGTCATTGCGGTATTTGTCATAAGCCTCGCTGATATTGGCGGCTATAACGCTTAAATTATTCTTCACAGTATCATAACTGTAATTATTTTCCAAGCTGATCAACACCTTCAATTATAATATCGTCATAGAGGGAAAGGTAATCACTGTCCCCTGTATGTTCGGCGGAGAGCACATAATCGGTACCCTCATAGATAACGTCGATCTTCTTGAAGTCCACCTGTTCGCCTTTGAGTATGTAAACGCCTTTGGTATTGACGATACCCTCTGATTTATTGCCGTCCTCGTCGTAGAGTTCCTCATCGAGGTCAACGAAACGAATGGCTTCACGGGGCACTTTAAGTCCTGAATACTCGCCTTTTATGAGTTCCACCATTTCGCAGCGGTGCTGGACCAGATCGTAGTTGAACCTGCTGCATGACATAATGATGATGCTTTTTGCAGGATCGCCTTCATCACGGATATCGTATATCTCGGCATTACAGGTATCAGCCGAAGAACCGAATCTCAGCTTGACCTTGTCGCCGATAGCGTACATTTTCTTTGAATTATCTGCGATCACCGCAAGGTACCAGGTATAGCCGTCAACCAGCTTGCCGACGATGTTATTGTCTGTCAGTTTTCCGTCGGCAGCACTCTCGATCTGTGCGATGGTTATAGTGCCAAGATTATCCTCGCCGAACTCCTCCTCATAGCCGTCGCAATAGCTTACGAAATAAGCGGAACGGGATGAAAGGATAGTTTCGGTAGGCTCCACCGAAGATTGTTCAAGAGATGCGAGCTGAGTTTTGATATCGGCTATCTGCGGTGAAAAATCCTCAACCTCATTGGTAATTATCTGATAGGTACTGAGGTGAACGAGCAGATCATCCATAGTTGACTGCATATTCTGATAGTCCTTCATATCACGGTAATACATCAGACTGCGGTAGTTCTCCTCAATGCCCTCGGATAATGTGGAAGGCTGAGCTGACTCAAGAGTACCGGGATTCTGTATCATTTCAAGTATATCCAGTTCACGGGTAAGCTTGTCTATCTCACGGTTGATGCTCACCTGATCGTCATTGGGATATACCTGAGCGATAACGCCGCCGCTGCTCAGACGGCCTCCGTCCGAGACATTGTAACTGAGAACGCCGCTGCCGCTGTATGTAACAGGTTCTTCTTTTCTGATAAAAACGCCCTTATACTCCTGTGAAGCTGTAGCGCTTGCTCTCAGGGCAGAGACAGTATCCCTTTCCCTGTTGCGGAAATGCAGAACGATGCTGACGAATACGATAAAAAGCAGGATCAGGACGATATTACGCAGCATTTTTACAAAAAAGCTGCCTTCCGATCTATAGATCCGCATTCATATCACCTGTCAGTCGTTTTTCTCGGAAGCGTCCAGTATAGAAACAGGTCTTGCAGGAATGATGGTAGAAATAGCGTGCTTGTAAACAAGCTGCTGCTTTCCGTCACAGTCAAAGATGGCAACATAGCTGTCGAAGCCTCTTACCAGGCCTTTGAACTGGAAACCATTTGTAAGAATAATAGTTACCATTATCCTGTCTTTTCTGCACTGATTAAGGAACACGTCCTGCAGATTGATTGTTTTGTTCATACACATTCTCCTTTTTCTCAATACTTTGATCGTGTACTGCCGCATCATAGGCGCACCTTAAAACGCAGATGATACTTTTAGATGGAAATACACACAATACATTATATCACATATGAAAGTATTTTGCTATAGCTTTTTCGCATTTTTCTAAAATTTCATTTTTTTTATCAATTCTGTCTAAAAATATCCAGTTTATACGGTCATTTTTTCTAAACCACGTTAACTGGCGCTTGGCATATCTTCTGGTTTCCTGTTTGATTATGCCGATACAGTCCTCCAATGACATCGTTCCCTCGAAGTAAGGGATGAGTTCCTTGTAGCCTATGGCATTGGCTGCGGTCTTCATTCCGCTCTGCTGCCACAGGTCACGGGCTTCTTCCACCAGACCTGCCCTGACCATTTCGTCAACACGCAGGTTTATGCGGTCGTAGAGTTTCTGTCTGTCCTCGAAATTGAGGCCGAATATCAGGGAATCATATGGGCTTTCCACCGCTTTGCTCTCGGCTTTCAGTTCACTGAACCGCCTTCCCGTTACGTGACAGACCTCGATGGCACGAACCACTCTCACCAGATTATTGGGATGTATACCCTCAGCTGCTTCGGGGTCAAGCTCAGCAAGCCTTGCATGGAGCGCCTCATTGCCGTTTTCACGGGCAAAAGCGTACAACTCCTCACGGTAAGCCTCGTCACTTCCGCCCTCGGAGAATTTCACATTCTCCAGGAGCGAGTCAATGTAAAGTCCCGTGCCGCCCACAACTATGGGAACTTTTCCACGGGAGAGGATATCCGCTATTTTCTCATGGGCAAGAGCCACATAGTCTGCCGCCGAAAAGCTGACATCACGGTCAAGGAAGTCCATGAGATGATGGGGTATCCCCTGCTTTTCTTCTTCCGTCGGCTTTGCGGAGGCTATGTCCATGCCCTTGTATATCTGCATGGAATCGGCAGATACTACCTCTCCGCCGTACTTTTTCGCAAGTTCCACGCCCAGCCATGTCTTGCCCGAGGCGGTAGGCCCCACTACTGCAAGAACAAAGGGCTTGTTATTCTTTCCGTTCATTATCAGTTTCTCCCGACTGTAAGAGCTTTTTCTTTCTGCGCTTGTTACGTATCAAATAAACCACGCCGAAAATGGTCATTGCTATAAATAGTATCCACATTCTGCTGTCTCTGAAAGGACTTACTGTTGCGGCTTTATAGCTGAGTTCATCCCCGTCTGCGTAAAGATCATATGAAACTCTCCTCAGAAATACAGGCATTATATGCTTTTCTTCTGTGATACCGAGGATATTTCCGTCCTTGTCACAGTAAGCTACTTTTATATACGGAAGATACTCGAATCTGCCTGTCCAGTCTTCAAAACATATCTTATTATCGGGCTGTGCAGGGTCGATCCTGTCTCCGGTATAATAGAATTCAGTATGGAACATCAGGCTTTTGTAACCGTCCTTGTCGTACTGTGCGATCTCGCAGTCGTGGCCACTGATCCCCAGAATGGGTTCATAAGTCATATATGTCGGACTTTCTCTCTCCCAGTCACCTTTCGCAAGAACATCCGCAAATACTGTGCCTTCGGGCATATTTTTGAGATGAAGATAAACAAGCTGGTCGCTCCATGCGCCGGTGGTGACCTTGCTTATTATCCATAAACCGATGCATCCCAAAAGAACAAGATATACTGCTATGAATACTGCTGAAAAAACCTTGGATAAGCGCTTCATGATTACCTCCTGAGTTACTGCTCTTTTCTCTCTGTCTCCTCATCCTCCTCCTCTTCCTCAGCTTCTTCAACTATATGAGTCGGCTCAGAGATAAGATTATCGTAAACCGTTACTATTGTCTTGGCGCAGATGGATGCCGCAAGCACTCCGGGGATGAAGGCAAGGGCGAACACCATAGCTCCACGCACGAACTTATTTTTACTTTTTACTATATCAGGACGTTTGATAAACAGTGTCATTACTCCGACAAATGCCACTGCAAAACAAGCCAGTGTATACCACACTTTTTCGCTGATATGGAAATGCATCGGACGATCTCCTTTCAATATAATGCGTAATTCGTAATGCGTAATGCGTAATTGTTAATTCATAATATTAACTACTAATTGAATCGTGAATTATCATATCAGCTTTGCTAACATATTTCAATCTGTGAGCGAAGCGAACACCATAATTACGCATTACGAATTATGCATTACGCATTTATCATCAGGTACGCTTGAACTGATGAGCGATGTTGTTCTTGGTCATGGTGAACATTACAGGTCTGCCGTGAGGACAGTGTCTTATCCTCTCGTCATAGTAGACCTGCTCGGCAAGGGACTGCAATTCAGCCATATCGTTCTTGTCATTGGCTTTTATGGCCGACTTGCAGGCAACCGTATGGAGCATATCGTCCAGCATATGGGACTGTGGGTTATGGGCATACATACGCAGATTTGACGCTATCTCAGATATTATATCCTCCACATCCAGTTCCATTACAAAAGTAGGCACAGCAGTAGCGATGACGCAGGGGCTCTCGGAAAAGTCAAACTCGAATCCGAGATCAGCAAGGAGTTCGGTATTCTCCTGGAGAGCGCTTACCTCGTCGCCTGTCATGAGGACTTTTATCCCCGTCAGCAGTTTCTGACTGTACTGACGGCAGTTGCGGCTTTTCAGCCTCTCGAATATGATGCGCTCATGGGCGGCGTGTTTGTCTATCATTATAACTGTGTTATCTCCCACTTCAGCGATAATGTACAGACCGAAAGCCTCACCGATAACACGTATCTTCGGCTTTTCCGTCCACACCGACTGCTCAGGCTCTGGAGCTGTCTCCTGCTTCACGGGAGCGCTGGCAAATGAGCTTGTGTTGATGTAGCTGAATCCCTCGATGGGCGCAGGTTCGGGCTTTTCCACAGGCGGCTCAGGCGCTTTCACAGGCTCAGGAGCACTCTGCACCACAGGTCTCACAGGCTCGGCAGATGCCGACTGAACTACAGGTCTCGCCTGCTCCGTCTGCAAAGGTGCAGGCTCAGCAACAGGCTCGGGCTTGCTGTATTCGGGGCAAACCTCGATATCCGCAGTTTCAAGAGGGATATCCTCCTCTTTCTCCTGCACAGGCTGTACCGCAGGCTTTTCCTCAGCCATGCGACGCTCTGTCTCGGCTATCTGAGAAACGGGAGTGAACATGAACTCCTGCTGTTTCATCTCAACAGGCTCAGGCTCTTTTTTCGTCCAGTCAGTGCGTGGTTTCAGCTCAAATTCGTAGATAAGGCCGTCCTTCATCATAGCATTCTTCACAGCGAAATATACCGCATCCGACACGTTTTTCTCGTTGGTGAAGCGCACTTCCGCTTTCGTCGGATGGATGTTTACGTCCATAGCTACAGGGGGAAGGTCTATCATAAGCACGCAGGCAGGGAATTTTCCTGTCATTATCATGTTGGTGTAGGCATTCTCCAACGCAGATGAACAAAGCCTTGAACGGACGTAGCGGCCGTTCACGAAGAAATTCTGGAAGGCACGGTTGTTCTTGGAATAAAGCGGCTTGATGACGTATCCGCCTACGTGGATGCCTTCGTATTCGTAGTCCACTTCCATGAGGTCACGGGCAAAGTCACGGCCGTAAACCGCATATACCGCAGAAAAAAGCTCGCCGTCGCCGCTGGAGTTGAACTCCACACGGTTGTCACGGATAAGCTTGAATGCCACATCGGGGTGTGACATGGTTATCTTCTGGAGGATGTTGCTGACTGCATTTGCCTCTGTTACGTCCTTTTTCATGAACTTCTGACGGGCAGGCACATTGTAGAAAAGGTCACGGATTATGATAGTCGTACCGTCGGGGCATCCGCTTTCCTCGTGTGCTTTTTCCTCGCTTCCCTCAATGGCGTAAAGCGTTCCGAGTGCGTCCTCTCTCTGCTTGGTGAGGACCTCCACTCTCGCCACAGCCGCAACGGAGGCAAGTGCCTCGCCACGGAAACCGAGAGTAAGGATGTTGTCAAGATCCTTCCTTGGCGGTTATCTTGCTGGTAGCATGGCGGAGAAATGCCTTTGGTACGTCACCGAATGACATTCCGCAGCCGTCATCGGTTACACGCATATAGGTCGTACCGCCGTTTTTTATCTCGACGGTGATATGCCTTGCGCCTGAGTCTATGGAGTTTTCCACCAGTTCCTTTATTACAGAGGAAGGCCTTTCTATGACCTCACCTGCGGCAATAAGCTCTGATATTTCTTTGCTGAGTATATTGATCGGCGGCATCGCCATGCTCCTTTCTTATTGATCGGGTCGCTGATTATCAAACAATATTGCGTTTTTTCGGTATCACTATAAATCCGCCTGCATTTATTCCCTCGGCATCATAGTCATCCTGTTTCAGCTGGCTGAACATTCTCTGTGAGACTATGGCAAAGGGATAAGCGGAAGGTGCTGTACCTGCCATTATTTCGTTTTCGGGAACGCTTCCCTCGCCCAGTTCAAGTCCTGTCTGTATAGTTCTTACCTCAGGCATTACCCAGAGGATACGTGCGAAGTCCTTCAGCTTCTGCACAGCATCTGCCTTGTAGCTGCCGTCTTCGTTGACAACTTCACTCTCGGGGATGATGATGTTCAACTCGAATTCCTTTTCCGTAGGATTGCCGTTCATGAAGAATCCTCTTACTTCGGAAAATCCGCCACACTCAAAGCAGAACTGCTTGTAATCGTTTGAAGCATCCTCAGTATAGCCGAGAACGTAATTATCCTCCAGTTTTTTCTGATTCCAGTCGTTTATCTCATCAACGCTGTTATCCTTGCTTTCATGGAATCCGCCCTTGAATTTAAGTCCTGCGAAATCAAGGTAACTGAAAAGCTTTTTGACTGTATCGTAATCCAGCTCGTATCTGCTGAATTCAACATAAATACTGAAATATGCGGGCATATGCGCCCCCCTCTCTTAATTAATTCGTAATTCGTAATGCGTAATGCGTAATTAATGGAGAATTGAGAATGTAGAATTGAGAATTATTGTGTCAGCTTCGCTGACAGATTTAAATGATTAATATTTTTATCGTCCCCGTAAGAGAACACCTCAATTCCGAATTCCGCATTCCGCATTCCGAATTTTAAGGGGATTTCATTCTCAATTCTCAATTCTCAATTCAAAAGCGCCGCCATGTCTTTGAGAAGTTCACGGCATTCGCTGTCGGTCAGTTCGTCTATATTGGTCTTTTCCAGCATTTCAAGAGCGCTCTCACGGCTTGCTCCGCCGAAGCTTAGCTGCTGACGCTCCTCGGCGACTACAGGCTTTTCGCTTGCGTGAGCGGCTTCCATCTCCGCAAGAAGCTCCCTTGCACGGCTTACCACCTTTGCAGGAAGTCCTGCCAGCTTCGCAACATCAATGCCGTAGCTTTCGTCTACTCCGCCACGGACTATCTTTCTCAGAAAGCGGATGTTTCCGCCGTGCTTGTTTACGGCGATACTGTAATTCTTCACGCCTTCAAGTTCGTTTTCAAGACCGATAAGCTCATGATAATGGGTAGCAAAAAGTGTTTTGCATCCCAGCTTTTTGGAATTTACGATATGCTCGGCAACTGCACGGGCAATGCTGACACCGTCAAATGTGGATGTACCACGTCCCACCTCGTCAAGTATAACAAGGCTGTCGGGAGTTGCGTTTTTCAGGATATCCGAGACCTCACTCATCTCCACCATGAATGTGGACTGTCCTGCTGTCAGGTCATCGGACGCTCCGACACGGGTGAATATCTTGTCCACAACGGATATCTTAGCCGAATCCGCAGGAACGAAACTTCCTATCTGAGCCATGAGCACGATAAGGGCTGTCTGACGCATATATGTGGATTTACCAGACATATTGGGTCCCGTGATAATGGACATACGGTTAGCCTTATTGTCGATGTAAATATCATTCGGCACGAACATCTCCTCGGTCAGCATAAGCTCCACTACGGGATGGCGGCCTGCCTTTATGTCAATAGCGCCGTCAATGGCGATATCGGGCTTTACGTACTGATTGCGGAGCGCCACATCTGCAAATGAACAGATCGCATCCACTGTCGCAACTGCCGAAGCAGTCTTCTGTACGGATTCCAGCTTTGTTGCAAGGAAGTCACGCACCTCTGCGAAAATATCAGCCTCCAGCGCAAGGGCTTTGTCCTTGGCGCCGAGTATGGCATTTTCGGCATTTTTCAGTTCCTCGGTTATGAATCTCTCCGCATTGGCAAGGGTCTGCTTGCGTATCCAGCCATCGGGGATGAGGTCATAATAAGAACGTGTGACTTCAAGATAATAGCCGAACACACGGTTATAGCCTATCTTCAGGTTCTTTATGCCTGTGGCTTCCTTTTCACGCTGTTCGATATCATCTATCATTTCCTTGCCGTGACCCATGATATGGCGCAGTTCGTCAAGTTCCTGATTGAAGCCCTCACGGATAACTCCGCCGTCCTTGACAGATACGGGAGGCTCGTCCATTATGGCATTTTCCACCAGCTTGACCATTTCCTCAAGAGTGTCTATCTCCTCATTGCACCGTGCAAGAAGCTTTGAACCGCTCAGCTTTGAAAGCTCCTGCTTGATGAGCGGAAGCTGAAGCGCTGTGGCTGACAGCGATTTAAGGTCACGGGGATTTGCGCTCTTGTACATTACCTTGGTCATAAGACGTTCAAGGTCGTAAACTCTGTCAAGAAGGTCACCGAGGTCGGCAAGGGTAACGCTGTTCTTATAAAGAGCATCAACTGCGTCAAGGCGCTCGATTATCCTTGCAGGGCTTTTCAGCGGCTGTTCTATCCAGTTTTTGAGAAGTCGGCGTCCCATGGAAGTCTTGGTCGAATCAAGCACCCACAGGAGAGAGCCTTTTTTCTCCTTATTGCGGAGTGTCTCGGTAAGTTCAAGATTTCGCCTTGCATTCAGGTCAAGTCCCATGAAAGCATCTCCGCCGAGTATCTCTATCTTTGTAAAGCGTGAAACGTTAGTCTTCTGCGTATCGTTTATGTAGTCGAAAAGTCCGCACACTGCACAGCAGTCCGCACCATTCTCAGTAATACCCAGTTCTGCCATTGACTTTACGCCGAAAACCTGCATTACAGCGGTTCTGCGCTCTGACGGCATGAAGCATTCCTTATCTCTGAGAGTAACGGCACATTCCAGTCTTATCTTGATGAAGTCTGCCACATTTTTCAGCGAAAGGAAGCTGTCGGTGAATATTACCTCCGCAGGCCTGCACCTTGAAAGCTCATTTATAACGCCTGCTTCCATGTCCTTGCCCTCGAAAGTGCTGAGTGCGGCTTCACCTGTGGATATATCCGCAGAAGCAACGGCGCAGGACTTGTTCTCCTCGTCGTAATAGATACTGCAAATGTAGTTGTTACGTCCGTCGTCAAGCATACTGCTGTCGGTAAGAGTACCCGGAGTTACAACACGTATAACATCACGGATAACGATACCTTTCGACTCTGCGGGATCAGTAAGCTGTTCGCAGACAGCCACCTTGAAGCCTAAGTCGATAAGGCGCTTTATGTACATATCCGCTGCATGATAAGGAACTCCGCACATGGGGGCACGTTCCTCGAGACCGCAGTCTCTGCCCGTAAGGGTGAGTTCGAGAGCCTTTGATACTCTTACGGCATCGTCGAAGAACATCTCGTAAAAGTCTCCCAGACGGAAAAAGAGAACGCAGTCCTCATACTTATCCTTCATCTCCAGATACTGACGCATCATTGGGGAAATTTTACTTCTGTCTATCTCCATGTGTTTACCTTCCTTTTCATAAAATAATTCTAAATGCATGATCATGGTGTCACAAACCAGTATTCGGGCGGATGATATCCGCCCCTACAAAGCAAGCCGGCGAGCGACCTGAAACTCATCGTTTTTTCAAAAGTAAGCGAGCTTGCGAGCGATTCGTGACTGCGCCGCCGCTAGCTCAGCGGCTTAGGAGCAGCCGCCGCAAGTTGAACATGAACCGCTGCATCCGCCTGTTGACGGCTGGCAGGTGTCGGGGTCTTCGCCGTTAGCGCAGAGTGAGATTATCTGCTGTACGTTGCTGATAAGTGACTCAAGTGCCTGCTGTGCGCCCTGGAATACTACCATGTTCTGATTCTTCATGATCTTCTGGTAGAGATCCTTGATCTCCTTGTCAAGTTCGCCGATCTTGTCCTTGTCAGGTTCTTCAGCGCTCATTGCACTGCCGAGTTCGCCACGAAGCTGTGAGAATCTGTCGATCTGCTTCTGAAGCTCCTCGTCGTTGTCGTTTACCTGCTTGGCAAGATTGTAAGCGATGTATCTGTCATCCTGCTGTATAGCCTTTCCAAGTTCTCTTGTTAATTCAATAACGTCCATTTTTTAATTTCTCCTTTATAATAATTAATAATTACGCATTACGTATCGCATTGTAGGTGAGTCCGTTCTCCCTTCATATAATCATGTCGGGATCACGGGAGGGCGAGGGCGCCCTCCCCTACTAATTCTGATTTTTACTTTCTGATTACTCCTGAAACCGCCCAGTTCATAGCGTCGGTTATCTCAACATCCACGAACTGTCCGATAAGGGAGCTGTCTCCCTCAAATTCAACTATGATGAACTCGCTGCTCTTTCCTGTCAGCCAGCCCTCACGCTTTTTTGCTTTGCCGTCCACCAGCACACGCATTGTCCTGCCGATGAAGCGTTTGTAGTGCTCCGAGGAAATCTCCCTCTGCACCTCGAGAAGTCTGCGCATACGCTTTCCCTTTTCTTCATCGGTGATGGGGTCGTCCATTTCCGCAGCCTTTGTGCCTGTACGCTTTGAGTAGATGAAAGAGTAGATGTTATCGTACTTCACGCGCTTTATTATGTCCAGAGTTGCCTCGAAGTCCTCATCCTTTTCGTCGGGAAATCCGACTATAAGGTCTGTGGTAAGCGAAAAATCAGGGTCACGCTGACGGATATAGTCAACTGTCTCCATGTACTTTTCGACAGTATATCTCCGGTTCATCCGCCTGAGAACATCATTGCTGCCGCTCTGCACGGGAAGATGAAGATGCTTTGCCACCTTCGTGCAGTCGAATATAGCATCTGCCAGTTCCTTTGTAGCGTCTTTCGGATGGGATGACATAAAGCGTATCCAGAAGTCGCCCTCTATCTTGTCAAGTTCACGCAGAAGCTGTGGGAAAGTCATGCCATTTTCAAGGTCCTTGCCGTAGGAATTGACATTCTGTCCCAGAAGCATTATCTCCTTGTAGCCGTCACGGACCAGTCCCCTTACCTCGTCGATTATATCCTGAGGCTGTCTGCTGCGCTCTCTGCCTCTGACATAGGGAACTATGCAGTAGGTGCAGAAATTATTGCAGCCGAACATGATTGGCACCGAAGCCTTGAAGCTGCTGTCACGTATCTGCGGCACAACAGCAGAAAAGTCGTCATACTCGCTGATATCCGCCGAGAATTTTGCTCCGTTGAGACATTCCAGCAGAAGATGAGGCAGTGAGCTTATGGCGGAAGTCCCCATTACGAAATCCACCTGCGGATAGGACTTCTTTATCTTTTCCGCAACATGGCTCTGAGCGGTCATACAGCCTGCAATGCCGATGATAAGGGAAGGTTTCAGCTCTTTCAGCTTCTTCATGCTTCCCACTATGCCGAAAACTCTGTCCTCGGCATTTTCTCTGACAGCGCAGGTATTGAGGATAATCATATCCGCTTCGTTTTCGTCCTCGGTAAAGGAACATCCCATAAGGCCGAGAAGTCCCTTTATTTTTTCGCCGTCGGAAACGCTCTGCTGACATCCGAAGCTTCTCACATATGCTTTCGGGCTTTTGCCTGCAAATTTTATTTTTATCTGCTCTATGGCAGCGGTATTGTCGTTCAACGCCTCGCCTCCCGTTCAATGCTAACACTTTATTATATCATATTCTTTCCGCACTTTCAAGCCCTTTTTCACTTGGTTAACTTATTCCGTTTTTCGTGGTGAGGCTGCCAGTATTACTGCAATATTTCCACAATCGGGAGCCCGAGGGCGGGCTCCCCTACAAATTTGATTTCTCTTATTAAATCAGGAACACGGTTTTATGATGAATCCATATTTGTAGGGGCTGCCTTTGGCAGTCCTCAATCTGACACATTTTTACGTAAACCAATGGCTCTCCCGAGTCTGCCGAAAAACTAATTTGGGGACGTCGAGGACGCCGTCCCCTACAAATCGTTTTTGTTGACTTATGTATGGGAACGTTCCGCTCACCCGATAATTCCACATTAAATCTGACTTTACCAACAAACCGAAGGGCGCCCAAAGGCGCCCCTGCATATTTCTTTTCACTTTCAAAAGCTACTCGCTTTTACGTATACCGAACATCACTCTCAGTATCCCCGAAAGCAGCTTCGGACTTCGTATGACTACGACTTTCATGTGCAGTCCCCCTTTAAGTATAGTTGTGGTTCATCCACTAAAACAGTATATTCAAAGGACACTGTTTTTGTTACATGACCGTCAGCACTATGAGGACAACTCCGCTTTTCAGCTTTATATCGGCAGTCGTATCCGTTATTTCATTGCTTACACCTATGGGGAATGACTGAACCATGCGGTAATTCTCCAGCGGATACTTCACTCCACGCATATACTCGATGTCTGCGCTTTCCGTCATGGCAAACACTGACAGGTATGTGCCCTCGTCCTCACGGAGATAGCATTGTTCTCCGTCCTCAGCGCCTTGCAGAAGAAGTGTGCTTTCACCGTATATCCCAAGTTTACAGCCGTGTTCACGGGCATACATCATTGCCTGTATATTTGCGACCGTATGCTCAAATCGCTTGCCGCCCAGTGCGCCGAAAAGGAAGAGTTCCTTATAGCCCAGCGATATGGCTTTTTTTATAGCCATGAGAGTGTCGGTATCGTCCTTTTCGGGGACGGTGCGGATCACCTCCGCTCCCTCGGGAAGTTCGCCGTCGTAGGAATCGAAATCCCCCACAATGACATTGGGAACTATCCCCAGCCTTTTTGCGTGTTTGTAGCCGCTGTCAGCACATATCACGCATCCAAAATCCTTGTAGTACTCAGGCAGATTGTACGGCATAACATCGGGCATATCACCGCCTGCAAAAATGGCGCACCACTTGTTCATTTCAGTTCCCACTCCTTTATCTGCTTTGCTTCCTCATACATAGCCTTGTAGCTTTCGTGGCGGCTTCGTGAAATTATACCTGCCTCCACAGCGGCTACCACTTCGCATCCCTTTTCGCAGATATGAGCGCAGTCCCTGAATTCACACTGACCGATGTACTCTTCCATTTCACGGAAACAGCCTGCCAGTTCCTCTTTGCGGATAATATCGTAGCGGTTTGTGTCGAATGTGGAAAAGCCGGGAGTATCTGCGATGTATCCGCCGTCTTTCAGTTTATACAGCTCGGCGTGGCGTGTGGTATGGCGTCCACGGCCCAGCTTTTTGCTTATCTCGCCTGTGGGGATATTGAGGGTGCTGTCCACCGCATTCAGCAGAGTGGACTTGCCTGCACCTGAATTTCCCGTAAATGCGCTTATCTTTCCTGCCAGCAGTCTGCGGACAGCTTCGATAGTCTCCTCGCTGCCGTAATCAACATCTATCACATCAATGCCGATACCGCTGTATATCCTGTGTATCTCCGAACTGTCGCCTAAATCCGTCTTGGTTATTACCACTACGGGAGTTATCCCCTTGTACTCGGCTATAGCTATGAACTTGTCAAGTATAAGGAAATTCGGGGCAGGTGAACAGGTAGACACCACAAATATAAGCTGGTCAAGATTTGCAAGAGGAGGTCGGATTATGGAATTTTTCCTTTCGCATATTTCCGAGATAACACCGTTTTCCAGTGTTACACGGTCGCCTGCGCAGGGGCTTATTCCCTTGTTGCGGAAAACTCCTCTTGCTTTGCACTCATAAATACCATCAGGGGACTCTACTGTGTAGAGTCCCCCTAAGCATTTTGTTATTATTCCGCTTGTTACTGCGTTACTCATCAGTCAGCAAATCCGGGATAAAACTGCCAGTTTCCGTTTGCATCGTAGAAACCTGTCTGGCCCTCTACTCTGCCCTGGTGAACGAGGTTATCCTCTGTAGGAACTTCTTCCTGAGGCTGTTCCTGTGGCTGTTCCTGTGGCTGTTCCTGTGGCTGTTCCTGTGGTGCTTCAGTAGCAGGCTGATCTGTGAATCCGCCGACTGCTCTGAATGCGCCCTCTACGTCCTCGGAGTTCTTTGTTACGCTGTTTGTAGCAAAGTTGAAGGTGTAGGTACCGATATTAGCTCTCTGGTTTGTGCTGAGGTTTGTAAGAACTACTGTAACGTTTACGTTCTCGCCTGAGCCCTTTACGTTCTGAGTATGATTGCTCATTTCAGGAACGAGGAGTGTTGGTGAAGAAACTGTATCTGTCTTGCCGTCATCGCTCTTGAGGATGAAGTCGATAGCGAAACGTCCGTTTGCTCCCTCAGGGAAGTAGATAGTGAATGGTATCTCACCGTCAGGTGTTGTACCGTCGCTGACATAGAGTACGATCTCTGTGCCGCTCTCTACCTTTTCGTCCTTCTTAGGCTCCTGATCTACAACAGTTCCTTCCTTCTCATATGAAGGTACAGGCTCTGTTCTTGGCTTGAGTCCCTTGTAAGATGCCATTACAACAGCATCGTCGGCTGTTCTGCCTGTGTAGTCTTCTACAACTACCTGTTCAGCGTTTGCACCCATACTTACGTAGAGTACTACCTTTGTGCCCTTGTGGACTTCTGTGCCCTCGTCAGGCTCAGACTTGATAACATAGCCCTGCTGAACTTCAGCGTCTGAAGTCTTGATAACTTCGCACTCGAGGCCTCTCTCCTTGAGCTGTGCCTTGGCAAGCTCCTGATTGAGATCTCTCAGACGTGGGATCTCAACAGTTTCCATACCCTTGGAGATCTTTACCTTGAGGGTATCGCCCTTGTTGAATTCCGCACCTGGTTCTATGCTCTGTTCGATGATCGAGTTTTCGTCAGCTTCGTTATACTCGGAGCTCTCTACCTCAAACTTGATGTTGTTTCCGTACCGGCTTACTGCGATGTTGTAATCCCAGCCGTAGAAGTCAGGCATTGTGAAGTCGCTCTTCTGGCCTGTTCCCTTGAGGAGTCCGCTGAGGATAGTTGCAACGAAGATAACAGCAACTACCAGAACAACGATAACGATACCTGTGAGTACAGGCACTACCAGTGAAGAACGCTCTTCCTCTTCATCATCATCATCGTCGTAATCATCATCGTAATACTCGTCGTCGAGATAATCCGCAGGAGTTTCATCGGCATATCTCTTTGCTGAGCGGCCGCCGCCCATTGCCATAGCGCCTGCGCCTGCACCTGCATAAGCGGGAGTCTTTGCAGCGTAAGCATTCTGTACTTCCTCGGGGCTTTCCGTCTCAACGTCGTTGCCGTAGCCGTCAGAGATTAAGCTGTCGTCGGAATCGCCTGTATCCTCGGTGTAGTAACCGAAAGTGATAGACGGGTTAGCCTTGAAAGCTTCTATATCAGCGATCATCTCGCCTGTTGACTGGTATCTGTCCTCGGGCGCCTTTTCCATAGCTCTGAGTACGATCTCCTCGAGGCCGTCGGGGATATCGGGATTGAGGGCTCTCGGACGCTCTGGGATGTCGTGCATATGCATTACTGCGATAGCAACCGGGTTATCGCTGTCGAATGGCTTTCTTCCTGTGAGCATCTCGTACATCATAGCGCCTACTGAGTAGATATCGCTCTTAGCGTCTGTAACGCTTCCGCTTGCCTGCTCGGGGCTGATGTAGTGAACGCTTCCGATAGCCTGATCGGTAGCTGTCTTACCCTGCTCGCTTGCGAACTTGGCGATACCGAAATCCATGACCTTGATAGTGCCGTCTGTGAACATCATGATGTTCTGGGGCTTTATGTCACGGTGAACGATGCCCTTGTCGTGAGCGTGCTGGAGAGCACGGAGGATCTGGATAACGAAGTGTACCGTATCCTTCCATGTGAGCACCTTTTCCTCTTCGATATACTCTTTAAGAGTGATACCGTCGATGTACTCCATAACGATGTACTGGATCTTCTCTGAGAAGCCCACATCGTAGATCTTTACTATATTCGGGTGTGAGAGAACGGCGATCGCCTTGCTCTCGTTTCTGAATCTGCGGAGGAACTCCTCGTTCTCTGCAAACTCCTTCTTGAGTATCTTTATCGCAACAGTCTTGTTGTCGATAACGTCGATACCCTTGTAGACCTCGGCCATACCTCCGACGCCTATCAGCTCGGTTATCTCATATCTTCCGTCGAGCTTTTTGCCAATGTTCTTATCCATATCCTTTCCTCCTGCGTTTAGTCAGAAATTACCGCAACAGTTATATTGTCACGGCCGCCCTTGCTGAGAGCTAAAGTAATAAGTTCGTCTGCAACGTCATCAAAAGTAGAGCGCATGATGACGTCATATATTTCATCGTCGCTGCAATAGCCCGAAAGGCCGTCGGAGCAGAGCAGCAGACTGATCTTATCCTCATAGTCAAATACGAAAGTATCCGCAGAGACTGTCTTTTCTACACCGACAGCCTTCACGAGCATATGCTTCTGAGGGTGAGTTTCGATCTCTTCCTCGGTAATTTTACCGTGCTTGTAGAGATCCATTGCGTAGTTGTGGTCCTCGGTTATCTGAACGAGGCCGTCATTTGTGATGAGGTAAGCTCTGCTGTCGCCCACATTGGCTATAACAGCGGAGTTTTTCCCGACAAAGGCAGCGACGCAGGTAGTACCCATGCCGAAGTTCTTGAAATCGAACCTTGCCCTTGTGTATATAACGGAATTAGCGGCTGAGACAGAAGAAATGAGAAGGGTCCTTATCTCCTCATCATTCAGTCTTTCGGAATAGCCTGCTGAGAACCGCTGGAAGAATTCCTCAACAGCGATGGAGCTTGCTTCTTTGCCTGCTCTTTCACCGCCCATGCCGTCGCACACGACAGCGAGTATATTGTGGCCGAAATACTCGCATCTGACCGAGTCCTGATTTTCATCTCTTGCCAGACCGATATCCGTACCGAAACGGTATCTCAAGCGTCCGCACCTCCGTTCTTCTCACTGCTTTTTGCCGCATCCCGTCTCAGCTGTCCGCAGGCAGCTTCGATATCGCTTCCGAGAGTTCTTCTCACAGTGGCATTGATACCTCTTTTGCCGAGCCGCTTGGCGAAATCGGCAACGCCTGAACGAGCTGTCCTGTAGTTTCTCTCCTTCACCTTGTTGACAGGTATCAGGTTCACATGGCAGTTGATGCCACGGAGAAGGTCAGCCAGCTTGTCGGCATCGGCATCGGTGGAGTTGACTCCGTCGATAACGGCATATTCAAAGGTGATGCGGCGGCCTGTTGCGTCTATATAATCTTTGCAGGCCGTGATAAGGCTGTCTATGTCATACTTGTTGTTAACGGGCATTATCTTGCTTCGTCCCTCGTTGTCGGGGCAGTGAAGCGATACGCACAGGGTAACGCCCAGCCGTAGCTTTGCCAGATCATAGATCCTCGGGACTATACCGCAGGTAGACAGCGATACGTGTCTGAGGCTCATATTATTGCCGTTCTTGTCTGAGAGGAGGCTGAGGAATCTCACAACGTTTTCATAGTTATCGAGAGGCTCGCCTATGCCCATGAGCACCACGCCCGAAACACGGACGCCCGAATCTCTTTCAGTCTCATAGATCTGCATGAGTATCTCGGACGGCTCAAGGTCTCTGACATAACCTGCAATAGCTGAGGCACAGAAACGGCAGCCCATTTTGCACCCCACCTGAGTGGAGACACAGATGCTGTGGCCGTAGTTGTACTCCATAAGAACAGTCTCGACAAAGTTCCCGTCAGAAAGCCTATACAGATATTTTACAGTATTATCCATACAAGATTCAAGCTTTTTTTCTATAAATAGTCCATTTATACAAAATTTTTCTTTCAGGACCGTTCTCAATTGGACAGATATATCAGTCATTTTATCAAAATCGGTGGCTCTTTTTACATGAAGCCACTGAAAGATCTGTTTTGCCCTGAATTTTTTCTCTCCAAGTTCAGTTAAAACATTTTCCAGTTCAGTCAGACTGAGACTGAGAATGTCGATTTTTTCCAACCGCTCACCCCTTTCTATCAATTCATAATTCATAATTCGTAATTCGGAATTGCGGTGTCCACTCCGTAGACAGCTCAAAAATCTTTGAGCGCAGAATCGATAACTACTTTCTGATTTCTGCTCTCTTCTTTCTGATTTCTGATTTCTGCTATCTGCTTTCTGCTTACTGCTGAATTTTGCGCAGTTTCGCAATAAAGAATCCGTCACTTCCGAAATGATGCGGGAAAATAGCCGCCATGCCTCCGCTGAACACGCTTCCCAGCGGCTGAGGAAGTTCCACAAGTTCGAGTTCGGGATGATTTGCCAGAAGTTTCTGCACCACATCTTCATTTTCTGCCTTGCGTACAGTGCAGGTGGAATAGACCATCTCGCCGCCCTCCGCCAGATAATTCAGCGCATTCTCGGCGATTTTGTACTGTATCTCAGGCAGGCGCTCAAAGTCCGAAATGCTCTTATAGCGTATCTCAGGCTTTTTCCTGATGACTCCGTAGCCCGAACATGGCACATCACAGAGTATTTTCGTGGCTTTCGGGATGTCATCGTAATACTTCGTCGCATCCCTTACCTCAGCTTTGACATTACTTAGTTCAAGACGTGCTGCGCCTTCCTCTATCAATCCCACACGGTGCTTATGGAGGTCAAAAGCATATATCTGTCCTTTGCCGTCCATCATCTCCGCCATAGTAAAAGTCTTTCCTCCGGGGGCGGCGCACATATCAAGAACTATGTCATTTTCCGTTGGTGCAACAGCTGCACAGCAAAGCTGCGATGCCAGATCCTGCACATGGAAAAGACCCATAATGAACATATCGTTGCTTTCCAGATTGTACAAACCAACCTTGTCATTGACCTTGTAGCAATGAGGCAGGAGAGGAGACTTCTCGAAAAATGATCTGTCGCCCCACTTTTCAAGAAATTCCCTGTCCTCGTCAGCTTCGTCATCACCGATATTGTTGACACGGATGAAAGTAGGAGCTTCACCGAGAGAATCCACAAAAAGGTCTTTTGCATTCTCCATACCGTAGTCATTCACAACGCTCTCTATCAGCTCGGGAGGTATTGAGTATTCCACAGACATACGCTCTATTTCGTTCTTTGACATATCATACTTTTTACCCTTTCTGATAAAGTTCCTGAGAACCGCATTGACCATGCCCGAAGCGCTGGTCTTGCCGAACTTCTTGGCAAGCTTGACGCTCTCGTTTACAGCAGCGTTGTCTGGGACGTTTTCCATGTAGAATATCTGGTAGATACCGCACCGCAATATAGTTATAATTATGCTGTCCAGCTTGCTCAGCGGACGGGAAGAAAGTCCTGTCAGAATATGGTCGAGGGTGATCTTCCTCTCGATGACGCCATAGTAAAGCGCCGTGCAGAATCGCTTATCCTGGGGCGAAAGGTCAGAGTTTTTCAGCCCTGCGTCAAGCTGTATGTTTGAGTAGCTGCCGCTCCTGAACGTCTTGTCCAGAAGCTTGACAGCGGTATATCTCGGATCAGCCATCATCTTCTCCTGAACGGAGCAAGAAGACGGAGCAGCTGCATGATGGATACTATAAGGCCTGCAACGTATGTGAGCGCTGCTGCTGTCAGTACCTTTCTTGCCTTCGGAAGCTCATCAGCTTCAAGAATTCCGTCTCTTTCGAGGGTAGCCATCGCTCTTCTGCTTGCATTTATCTCAGTGGGGAGAGTGACCAGCTGGAACAGTACAACTGCCGCAAACATGACGATAGAAACAAAGATAAGATTGGTTCCGATGGTCATATTGCTGAGGAGAACACCTCCCAGAAAAACCAGATACCACAGCCTTGAACAGATATTTGTAACAGGTACGATAGCAGTTCTCAGGCGGATCGGAAAATATCCTTCTGCGTGCTGGCAGGCATGGCCGCACTCATGTGCAGCAACTCCGATAGCCGCTACGGATATCTGACCGTATGTGGAATTTGAAAGGCGCACCACATTTGCCCTCGGGTCGTAGTGATCGCTGAGAGAGCCGCTGATGAATTCCACCTTTGTGTCGAAAAGTCCGTTGCTGTCGAGGATCATACGTGCGACTCTGTCGGAGGTAAGTCCACGGGAATTGCGGACCATGTTGTATTTCTTGAAAGTTACTGTAACGTATATCTCCGCAAGTATCGGGAGAATGAGCATTATTATGAAAGTTATCACATATGTGTAGTTCGGGTTCATTTGGTTCCTCCAAGTATTTCGCCCTTTACGAGCTTTTTGCCTCTGAGGAAGTCCTCAGCGGCCATGCGCTTTTTGCCTTCGGGCTGAACTTCGGTAAATACAACAGCTTTTCCGTCGCCGCATTTCACAGCGAAACGCTTTTCATCGACTATGGAGCCGTTCTCTGCATCGGGAGCAATATTGTCCGAAATCTCAGATCTGAACACCTTCAGTCTCTTGCCGTCAAGCATTGTGAAGCCTGTAACGCCACAGATGGTATTGTGTACCTCAGCGGCAGTTTTTGAAAAGTCCAGAGCGCTCATTTCCTTCTGTATCATAGGTGAATAGCATGAGAGCGAATCATCCTGCTTCTCGGGAGAAAGAGTGCCCTTTTCCACAGCTTCGAGAGTCTCCGCAAGCACCTCGCCGCCCATGACAGCAAGTCTCGCATAGAGCTCCTCATATGTCTCGTTTTCGCCTATTTTTGTGGCTTTTTTGATAAGCATATCGCCTGTGTCAAGGCCTTCGCCCATCTGCATTGATGTCACGCCCGTTTCTGTCTCGCCGTTGAGGATCACCCAGTTTATGGGAGCGGCTCCTCTGTACTTGGGGAGAAGTGAAGCGTGAATGTTGATACAGCCGTATTTCGGCAGTTCAAGCACCTCTTTCGGCAGTATCTGTCCGTAAGCGGTAACTACTATAAGGTCGGGAGCGATGTCTCTCAGCACCTGCATGGAGGTCTCCGCATCCTCGCCTTTTCTCAGAGAAAGGGGCTGATATACCTGATAGCCGTACTCTAAAGCCGCAGCCTTTACCGCAGTCGGCACAAGCTGATTGCCTCGTCTGCCTCTTGCCTTGTCGGGCTGAGTGAACACAGCCGCTACTTCGTGCTTGCTCTCGGCCAGCACTTTAAGGCAGGGAACTGAAAATTCAGGGCTGCCCATAAATACTATTTTCATGTCATTCCTCCTCGGGAACGAAGAATTCCTCGACTATTTCTGTGAAAACATGGCCGTCGAGATGGTCATTTTCGTGGCAGGTACACTGAGCGCCGAGACCTTCAAAGTCTCTCTCGAACCAGTTGCCGTTTCTGTCCTGAGCCTTCAGATGGCATTTCATAGGACGTGTAACATATCCCCATACATTCGGGCATGAGAGGCAGCCTTCCTGAACTCTCTGCTTGCCTTCCTTCTGTGTAACTTCGGGATTGATGCACTCGAAGCTGCCCTCCTCAAGATGCATGATGAATATTCTTCTGCACAGTCCGATCTGAGGAGCTGCCAGTCCGAGGCCCTGAGCCTTGTCGAGAGTCTCGTGCATATCATCAAGAATTACAGCCAGCTTTTCGTCGAATTTATCAACGGGCTTGCAAACCTTGTGAAGGCTTTCGTCTTTGTCAGTCAGAATTTTTCTAAGTGCCATTTAGCTCTTCCTTTCATATTTATCATACCCCGACATCGCCGTTCATATCAGCGTACAGGGCAACGCCTTTCATTTCTTTCAGGTTGGCCGCTTCCGTCAGAAGCGAACTGATGAAACCACGTATCTCGGCGTTATTTTTGCATTTCATTATTATTCTGTATCGGAATTTGCCGTTTATTCTCCCGTATGAGGCTCTGACAGGGCCAAGCACACGAATAGGAGTTTTCGGCTGCATCCTGTCCAGTTTCTCCTTCATCAGACGGAGCACAGCGTCTGCGCCATTCTGAACGGACACTTCATCGTTTGCCGCAAAACAGAACACCGCCATATCGCAGACAGGCGGAAATATCATAGCACGGCGGATGGCTATTTCTTCGTTGTAGAAGCCCTTGTAGTCCTGCGCCGCAGCCAGATTCATTATGTAGTGCTCGGGCATGAAAGTCTGAAGTATCGCCCTTCCCTGTCTTTCGCCACGGCCGCTTCGTCCCACCACCTGAGTGATAAGTGAGAAGGTACGCTCGTAGCTCCGGAAATCTCCTGCAAACAGGGCTTTATCGACGGAAAGCACTCCGACCAGCGTAACATCGGGGAAGTCAAGCCCCTTGCCTATCATCTGAGTGCCTATCATTATGTCATACTTCCCGTCACGGAAGTCTGCGAAGTTCTTTTCGTAGGAATATCGGGAGAAAGTGGTATCAGCGTCCATGCGGAGAACTCTCGCCTGCGGGAAATATACCGCAAGTTCCTCCTCCAGCTTCTGAGTGCCGAATCCCATATTCCTCAGTCTTTCCGAGCCGCAGCTTGGGCAGACCGTTATTTTCTCGCTGACGTAGCCGCAGTAGTGGCACATCAGCTTGTCATTTTTCTTGTGGTAGGTAAGCGGTACGGAGCAATTCGGGCAGTATACGGGCTGATAGCAGTCGCAGCAGCTTATGACCGTGTGATAGC
>Ga0255346_1001850_pt1 | contig 28118 bp, 16 predicted proteins | sample wastewater_treat_FD_194410 | JGI IMG/M metagenome (GOLD analysis project Ga0255346, IMG submission 194410) | Wastewater microbial communities from Lulu Island WWTP, Vancouver, Canada - plant22 | ecosystem: Engineered > WWTP > Wastewater > Unclassified | place: Canada: Vancouver, British Columbia...
AGCGGAGCTCGTCCTCCAAACGCTTCTTTTCCTCGTCAGTATCCACAAAATCGCTGAGCGGAACGCCGAATTTGAGAGTTCCCACCAAGAATGTGCTTGCCTGCCCTTCTGCCTCGCCCTCAAGAATTTTCACATTTGCGAGTTTGCTTATAATGGGGAAAAGTTCGGATGGCAGCCCGCCGGAAATATAGAGTTCCAGTTCCTTTTTGGGGGATATCTGCTTTTGAGCCCTTATTGCACGCACTCCGTTCACAGCGCCTTGTGCCGAAACAAAGTCCTCAAGGAAGTTATCATCTACGGGACCTGCAAGGGGCGTACGCTGGAACATGATGGTCTCGCCCTCTCGGCGCTCTTCCATGCTTTGCCAAAGCTCTTCGCTTATAAAAGGCATTACAGGATGGATGAGTTTGAGTAGTTTGTCGAAGAATGTAACCGTAGCCTCATAGGTGTGTCCGTCTACGGCCTCTCCATAAGGGGGTTTTACAAGTTCGAGATACCAGCTGCAATAGCTGTCCCAGAAAAGGCGGTAAATGGTCATAAGAGCATCGGAGATGCGGAATTTTGCATAATAATCCTCCACCTCGGCTATGCTGCGGGAAAGCAGATTGTCGAACCATTTGACGGCCACTCTCGCAACTTCCGGCTGCGTAGCGCGCTCATCTACATTCCAACCGCTTATCAGCCTCCAGGAATTCCATATTTTGCCGCAGAAATTGCGCCCCTGCTCGATTTGACTTTCATCATAGAAAATATCGTTTCCTGCAGAAGAGCAAAGCAACATGCCTATGCGCACGGCATCTGCACCGTATTTTCCTATTAGGTCCAAAGGATCGGGGCTGTTGCCCAACGTCTTGCTCATCTTGCGCCCGAGCTTGTCGCGCACAATACCTGTGAAATAGACATTATGGAAGGGCTCCTCATTCATGAATTCATTTCCCGCCATAATCATTCTTGCCACCCAAAAGAAAATGATGTCCGGCCCGGTTACGAGGTCATTGGTGGGATAATAATAAGCCAAATCCCTATTGGGCTTGTGATTGGGATGGCCGGGGCGCTCGGCATCAAACACGCTGATAGGCCAGAGCCAGCTGCTGAACCAGGTGTCCAGCACGTCTTCGTCCTGGACAAGCTCGGCAGCACTTATGTCTTTTTGAAGTTTTTGCGCCTCTACAAGGGCCTCTTCAGGGGTTTCCGCCACCACAAAGCGGCCGTCCGGAAGATACCATGCCGGAATGCGCTGACCCCACCACAACTGACGGGAAATGCACCAGTCATGGGCTGTTTCCATCCAATGACGGAAGGTGGCGCGATATTTATCGGGAATGAGCTTAACCTTGCCGCTTTCCACGCTTTCCAAGGCTTCAGCGGCAAGAGATTCCATCTTAAGGAACCACTGGGTGCTGAGTTTCGGTTCGATTACCGCCTTTGTGCGTTCGGAATAGCCCACGGCAGAAGTATAATCTTCGATACGGTCCAGATTACCTTGCTCTTCCAACATTTTGACAACATTCCTGCGAGCCTCGAAACGGTCCTGCCCTACGCATACCTGAGCGTCTTCGTTAAGACAGCCGTGATCGTCTATAATGTCCACCACAGGCAGATTATGCCTAAGGCCTATTTCGTAGTCGTTTATATCATGGGCCGGGGTGACTTTGAGGCAACCGGTACCGAAAGTCATATCCACATAATCGTCTTCTATTACCGGTATTTCCCTGTTTATAAGGGGCACTAATACCTTTTTGCCGCGCAGCCAAGCGTAGCGCTCATCTGCGGGATTTATACAGACGGCGGTGTCGGCCATTATGGTTTCGGGGCGGGTGGTTGCAATGGTGAGATATTTTCCGCTGCCATCTGCAAGAAAATATTTTACATGATAGAGATGGCTTTTGGTTTCCTGACGGACAACCTCTTCATCGCTTACTGCAGTAAGACCTACAGGATCCCAATTTACCATACGCACTCCCCTGTATATCAACCCTTTATTATAAAAATAAACGAAGGTATTGGTAACGGCCCTGCTGAGGTCGGGATCCATGGTGAATTTGGTACGGTCCCAATCGCACGAGGCACCGAGTTTGCGGAGCTGTTGAAGTATTATCCCTCCATGCTCTTCTTTCCACTCCCAGGCATATTCTAAAAATTCTTCACGGGAAAGGTCTTTTTTATTTATGCCCCTTTCCTTAAGCCTCTCAACCACCTTGTTTTCGGTGGCAATGGAAGCATGGTCGGTGCCGGGTACCCAGCAAGCGTTTTTGCCGTCCATGCGGGCCTTACGGATAAGCACATCATTGAGCGTATTATTGAGCACGTGTCCCATATGCAATATGCCCGTCACATTCGGGGGCGGAATCACTATGGTGTAAGGCTCACGCGAGTCGGGCTCAGAATGGAAAAAACGGTTCTTTATCCAATAGCCATACCATTTGTCCTCCACTTCGGAAGGATTATATTTTGCGCTTATCTTATTCATATCCGATAAATTTAAGCAATTCTTCATAAACCTTGTGCACAGGAAAACCCATTACATTGTAAAAAGAGCCTTTTATCCCCGTGCAGGCGGCATAACCAATCCACTCCTGTATGCCATAGGCGCCTGCTTTGTCATAGGGGCGGCAGGTATCTATATAATAATCTATTTCCTCTTGGGTGAGTTTGCGAAAAGACACAAAAGTGGTATCTGTAACAGTCTGCTCATGAGCGCAATCCCTGAAAGTTACGGCGCTTATCACCTCGTGGGTGCGACCGCTCAGTTTCTGAAGCATGTCCACGGCTTCGGAGCGGCTGTGGGGTTTGCCCATGATAAATTTGTCCAAAAGCACCATAGTGTCAGCTGTAATGAGGATTTCTCCCTTTTCCAAGGGACGCCAAAAAGCGCGGCTTTTACCCACGGACATAATCTCCGGCACCTTTTCGTGAGGGGTGTCGGGATCAATGCTTTCCGTAAAACCATTGCGGGCATCCACCTCGAACTTAACATCCAGGCCTGCAAGCAGTTCGCATCTGCGCGGAGAGGCGCTGGAAAGTATCACTCTTTTCCCCTTGAGGTCCATCTTTTTATCTAAAAAATCTTCTCGAACACCTCATCCGGGAAATCCCATTTTCCTGAGGCGCGCAACACCTTTTCTACGAGCTCTCTCATGCAACCCTGTCCTCCTGCGGTCTCGCATACATAATCAGCCTCTTCCAAGACATCTACCGCTGCATCGGCAGGGGCGGCCCCTATTCCGGCAACCCTCATTATCTGAAGGTCAGGGATATCATCGCCTATATACAGCACCTCTTCCGGCTTAAGGCCGTGCTTGGCGCAGAAATCCTCCCATACCTTGATTTTACCACGGCAGCGCATATATACATCTTCTTCCGGCACTGAAGCGGTGCGCATACGGTCCGTAATGCCCTCACCAAAGCCTCCGGTGAAGACTCCAATCTTATAACCGTACATGAGCGCCGCCCTTATTGCAAAATTGTCTTTGACATTGAACCTGCGCACATATTCTCCATCGCCAACGGCAAGAAGGGTTCCATCGGTAAGCACACCGTCTATGTCGAAAGTAAAAGCGCGGATTTTTTTCCAGTCTGTCATTATGATGTCGGTCCGTCGGGATTGAAGTCTGCAAGATTAAAAGTGCCGGCAGGCTGCTCCGGAACGATTTCTATCTTACCGAAATGGGATTCATACTTACCTATATTCTCTGCTAAGGCATTGAGCAGCCTTTTGCAGTGCTCAGGGCTCATTACCACCCTACTACCCACCTTGGGACCGGGAAGACCGGGGAGGTTAGCCGCGAAATCGATGACGAATTCGCTGCGGGAATGGGAAATGATTGCCAGATTGGAGTAAACTCCACCTGCCACCTGCGGATCGATGCTGATTCCGACTTTTTTTTCTTCTGCCATAACTCTATAATTTAAGTTTATTTAAAATTTTTCGTACATGCGAAATTAACTTACAAAGTTAACATAGAATTCGATAATACACAAATTTGCTAATTCTTAAAAATAATGTATCTTTGTAGTCCTTTTGGTGCTTTGGCCGAGCGGTTAGGCACAGGTCTGCAAAACCTGGGACAGCGGTTCGATTCCGCTAGGCACCTCGAAAAAAGGGCGGCTATTTCTGGCCGCCCTAAATCAATATATTACCCAATTATTAGCTTGCTGGAACAATTGTTCCGGTTATGTTTTTAACGTTTGTCGCGTCAATTGTGATAGTGTAATCACCTTCTTCGGCAACTTTATATACCACCTTGTCGGCATCGCTTTTTCCGTAAACAATTGATTTACCGTCTTCGCTGAACATCAAGCAAGGCCACCATACATTTGACTGCTTCTGGAGAGGGAAACGGAATTCATCAACTGTAAGATGACCGGTCCATGTAAAGATAGTTCCATTCTTTGTAAAAGCCTCCATTGCATCAAGATTCCAGCCGGTAGAAGTAGCTCCGCCAAGAATGTAAAGTTCATTTACAACGATTTCCTGCACGTCTGCATCAATGAACTCAACATTCATTGTAATAGCATTGATATCCTTAGCATTTACGGTAATGGTATACTTGCCTTCGGTTGCAACTTTAAATTTCTTATCAATACCCTCACCGTCTGCAGGAGCATATACGGGCTTATGTTCGAAAGGATCTGAAGATGAGTTCACAATAGCAGGCCAGAAATTCTTAGAGCAGAGGAATTTGAATTCAGCATTTTGGAAAAGATGTCCCGTCCATGTGAAAACACCATTACTGTTCTCAAAAGCAACAGTGTTGTCAATGCTCCATCCGTAAGGAGTAGCTTCACCAATAGGATAAAGCTCAGTGATTACGATGCTAGGATCAACTGCAAGAATTCGTGTAGCTACTGTTACAATATTTGATATTACAGCGTCCTTGCCTTCTGCTGTGCAACGTACGCGCGCAGCCATATTAAAAGAATCATCGGCTCCAATCTCTTTTGCGATGTTTGCAAGTTCAGCTCCGGTGAAAGAGATCTTTGTGCCAGGTACTGAAATAGAAGTGCCGCTTGCGAATGTCGCATCTTTGGAAGTTGTAATCTGAACACTGTAGGAAGCATCCTTTCCAGCAGATGTCCAGCTAAGGTTAAGAATTGCATCTGTTCCATGCATATAAGCATTAACAGAAGTAACATCAGCCGAAAGTACCGGAATAGTTAGTACTTGGGGCTCTTTTTTGCATGCGCTCAATACTATTGCAGCGATGCTCATGAATGTGAAAATTTTTTTCATTTGATAATGGCTTATAAATGATTAATAATTGTTTATTGCTTGGAAATCCATTCTGCAATGGATTCAGTTTTTACTTTGAACCAATTATTTTTCCCATAGGACAAAATCCTATACTCGGGATGATTGCCCCAAGACGCAGGTCTATCCTTAATTTCCATATCTTCTCCTGTATCGTTTGGGACATATGGCTGAATAAGGTTGATCCATGAATTTATTCGTGTTTGACTGGCTTTCCAGCCGAACAATGGTCCTTGCAGATCTGTGAAATCTTTGAGATATTCGGTGTAAACAGCCTTGTATTCAGGAACTTGCAATATTCTTTTTATCAAAGGACATTGATCCATCCCCCAATTATAGGGGTCGTGACGGCCGGAATCTGTTTGAACACCACAATTATGACTGGTTCCAAGAGTATTGTCCAAATCATATGGAATCATAAAAAACTTATATGACGATTTATCTCTCGAGTTAAAAAATATGTAATAGTTATTCATGTCATTCCAGTAATCATCCCAATGTCCAACGGCCACCAACATAGCATATGTTTTTAAGAGGAAATCGACATCACATACACTTGAAATCCATGAAGGGAACTTTGCATCAGGAAGAGTATTAAGCTTTGTAATGAAGTCTCTAATCTGTTCTTTTGCTTTATCGAAATGTTTCTTTCCGGTCTTTAACTCATATGCCCTTTCATTCGAGCTATTATCGTCTACCTTAAATAGGTCATCATTCAAGTCCTTGAGGTTTGACCCCCATTGGCATTTCCATAAAAATCCCTTATCCGATTTAAAGAAATCCTTTCGATCTTCCAAGTATTGGTCTCCTATGTGCTCAATCATCAGATAAACACCGAAATAAGCAGGATGTTTATCTCCTTCCACATTGATATACAGACGACAATATGAACTTTTAGTGCCAGTCCATATACCATACCTTTCGGCTAAATCCCAACAATAATGCTCTCTAACGTATGTAGGATCTTCATGTGCGTATTTCAAGATTATTTTGCCGTTGTCTGAACGTAGCATGAAATGACAATGTTGCCATTTGGTTGAACCGGAAAGATGTTTTTGCCCGCTATTTCCGGCTTCCGGTCTGCGTCTTGATGTTTGACCTCTCAATCTTAAACCTGCTTCAGAAGTATTGAAAACATCATTATCTCGTGTTACCGAGACTTCACACTTGACATATTCCTTTGTCATATGATCGGCATCATACAAGCTTAATAATTTATTCCACTCGTCAAGACTAACGGAAACCGTTATTTCGGGAAGAATAGAATCATCAAACATCCCACGTTCTTCCTTATTGTCTTCGTTTATGTTAGACTTTTGACAAGAAAAGAGGGCTGCAATCAGCACAAGAATTTCTATTAAACGTTTCATTATTCAATTACTATCATAGTCCAGTACTTAAGCGAAGGAACCATAATGCTGACCTTAATTCCACTACTTTTAAATGAGGCTTGTTTGGGAACACCACCATCTATGTCCGGAGATGCAATCCACACTTTGTTCACGTCTTTTGCGGTTCGTACAGAAATATCGAACTCTTTTATTTCATTTGGTTCTTTCTGTGTCCTTGAATCATCTCTCCAGTCCAAATGAACAGCATCTTTAAAATTAAGCAAATGAACTACAATTTTTCCATCCACCTTTCGCGTGAGAACATTGACGCTACCTTTTATCGGACCAAACCCCGAAATAGAAACTTTGTCGGAAGAGACCGTAAGATTAACCGGTTCCACATTGTCTCGAAGAATATTCTCATATCCGGTTAGAAAATCATAGTATGAAACTAACGAGTTTTTAAGAGTTTCATCCATTTCTAAAGAAGCATCAGGAAAATACTCGTTTCCTAGCATATGCTCCCCTAATTCGATATGAGCTCCTCCCATTGCAAAAATGACTGCATCCGTTAAAAGCACCGCAGGAGTATTAAAGAATCCGCTCTGCTTATAGTTTACATAGCCGGCAATGACTGTATTTTTTTCCGGCGCTAAAGAACGGTTTTCCGAAAACACTTTGGCTAAGGCCGAAAACCTGGTATCCCATAATTCAACATAAAGGAAGTCAGAAGGTGCGGAAGCTATGTATTTCTGTCCGTTCAGAGAAACCGCATTAAAGGCCAATTTCTTGTCCGGAGAAACCTGTTTCATTTTCGAGATGAATGCACCGAAGCCCTTCTCCACATCCACCTCTGCGCCGGAATAATCATATCTCACCCCTCTATACCCTAACTGGTCAATATGGAATCCATCGAAATCAAAGACTTTGTACACATCCTGAGCTTGGGCGCTGAAATAATTTAACCACTGCGCATTACCAGGATTCATTAAGTAAATATTACTTCGAAATGGCGCAGAGAGCGGGTGATAGTCCCTATTATTATGTGAAGGATCTTTATAAATTGCCCATTCCCAACTAACCCCATCCTCAGATGCCCACTCCATCGCCCCATAACATAGGTCATACCACATTGAAGCGATATTGAGCTCGTGCCCCTTTGCGATATAGCTTCGTATTGTCTCCAAAGAATTAATATCACCAATAATACTTGGCCAGTCAGAATCAGGCTTTGTCACAGATCCTGCAAGCGGATGATGATGGTCATACATCCAGTCGTAATACTGCAACGCATTAATATGATATTTCTTCAAATTTGTCAGCACAGCGTCTATCCTTCCTGAAGTAACCATCTCTCCAAACTTTGACAAAAAACCATACCGAGGAAACCGTGTCCAGTCGCTAGAGGCATCTACAGCCACAGCTCCGACTGTACGTATTTGTCCATCAGCATTCTTTCCTATGACTTCAACATAATAACCTTTGAAATCATCATTGGGTAACGTCCAAGTCCAGTTGTCTTCTGATAGAGGGATAATATCCAAAAGTTCACCAAGATGCCAATACTTTATCGCCAGACCTTTTTGTGCCCTGTCTGCCTGAAAATACACTATGTCTCCAGGGTTGTAACGAGCTTTGTCTGTAGTGATTGAAATGGAGCGTAAAAGCGTAGATTTTGGAAGCTTATCCTCAATATTATCGCTTACTTCCTCCACCTTGGTGCAGCAAGGTAGCAGCACCAAGGCAGAAAAAAATGATAAACCAACTAAAATGCTAGACAAATTCATCAATTAATTCTTTTTAATGATGACCGTTTCTTTATTCTGATCAAGAGTAATTGAATAACTGCCAGCCTCAGAGATAAGCCACTTCTGGTCAAGTTCCCTGATTCCCATTGCTCCAACAGCAGCGCTGGCCTTATCAATGAAGATAACAGGCTCTTCAACTCCTTCAGGTGCTTTATTACTTGCGCTTGCAAGATACCAAGCGCCAAACCAATCCAAATTCTTATCACAACTGAACTTGAGTTCTCCTTCTTTGAGGTTACCAGTCCATGTTTGAACATAATCGCTTGCTTTTGTCATCGGAAGAGCATCCTTAAGTTCCCAACCGACAGATGTTGCACTGCCAATCAGATAAAGAGTCTCATATGGAGTAAATTCTACAAAATACGCTTTCTCTTTGCCTTCTTTCGCAAAAAGATATATGTGATAAAGAGCGTTTTTTGTGAAATTCCAGTCATATCCGCTAGTCTGTGAAACAGCTGTTTCATCAAGACTCTGGTCGGCAGATGCCGCATAATAGAAATCTCCTGTGTTATCTTCCGAAACAGAGAAATGAGCGCTACCTGCCTTCGTTGAAACGCCTGCAAGGAAAGCATAACTGCTACGGAACATCTTCACAGTCTTATCTACAGCAGAACCAATGAAATACATTGAAAAATATTTAGGTCCACCGGTCTTTGTGATAGTGATAGTAAGTTGCTCAATGTTGAGAACAATCTTATAATTAGCTTGTTCGGGAATCTCAAACTTATTGTCAGGAGTATCTATGTGAGGAAGAGATTCATCTGTTACAATATTTCCTTCAGAATCTTCCCAAAGGTGATCACGATAGTACAGTGTCGTCCCTTCATCATTTCCTCTGCCATAGCAAGGTATCCAATCTTTGGTACTTACAAGGAACTTAAGCTCTCCTTGGAACATTTCTCCACTCCATGTAAAACCACCTTCTTCACCTTCAATAGGATCCATTGGAATAGCATCTTCAAGTGTCCATCCGGCAGTTGTTGCGCTTCCTATCATATAAAGAACAGTTACCTTAGGCTGAAAACATGAAAGCGAAATAGTGATGACATTTGATATCACATCATCAACCTCCTCGCTCATGATTGTTGCATATATGCAGATATCAATATCCGCATTATCTCCAACGTTATAGCCGAATTGCTCTTCGAGAATGGTGTTTAACTCGAGACCGGTGAAGTTATGCGAGGTAGCATTTGTCCCCAAATCAATTTCATATGCCGTCTCAAAATTGCCACCCTTATTATCCATAAGGATGGAATAATTTACCCGAGCACCTGTTTCCATATTGGTAGTGGTATTCCAAGTCAAACTGAGAACCTCGCTGTCTTGAGTTTCTTTTGACATTGAGGGAGAGGTAGTATTAGCTTTAAGCACAATAGGAGTGTTTTCAGCTTTCTTCTTGTCTCCATTGAGATTCTTGGTACAAGATAAGATTGCAAGCGCAAATACTGCGAAAATTGCAAGTGTTTTGATAATTTTCATATTAATTAAATTAATTGTTAATATCCTGGATTCTGAACAAAAAGAGGGTTAGAGTCAATTTCAACCTGTGGAACAGGGTATAGAAGCCTCTCTTTGGTAACATTGTTTTTGCCAATAGATTTTAAGAAACTCACAGCATAATCTCCTCCGTCAATCCTAATCAAGTCAAACCACCTATGTCCTTCAAACGCAAGCTCCATCCTTCGCTCATGAATTATTTTCTCCTTCATCTCCGAATAGTCAGTCAATTCACATGCAGGAAGTCCGGCGCGACTGCGCACCTTGTTCAATGGAATTTGTGCTTCTTCAGTTTTTCTCAATTCGTTGAGAGCTTCTGCTTTCATAAGAAGGACATCGGCAAAACGGTACACGACAATATTAGCCGGACAATTAGATACCTTATCACATAATGAGATAGGAACACACCACTTTCGAACGTTGTGACCGGTCGTAGACCAATTTGGGTCATACTCAATATCTCCAAAGTCGGGACAACCTTCATAAAAGATGGTCACATCCTTTCTGAGATCTCCAGGCTCATACTGGCTTACGAACTCTTTAGATACATGCTGCCAACCATAACCACCACCGCCGACCATGTTTGAATTACGAGGAGCCATGAAACAATTGAGCCACTGAGATTGGTTGTCGTTATCACTAAGCCAGTTTGTACATGCGGCGGGGTCTCCGGTATATTGAATTTCGAACAGTGATTCGGGACCATTCTGATTTAGTACTCCGGTTTCAGGATTATACCAGTTATCCGCATAAGCCATCTTACTCAAATCATAGCCCTGGTTCTCAATATTCTGACATAAATCAACCACTTTGTCATAATTATTGCCTAATGTGAGGTATACTTTTGCAAGCATACATTCTGCTGCTTCTTTACATGCTCTTCCAACTTCAGTCGAACTATACTGAGCCTTATATGGTAAACCTTCTATTGCAGCCTGGCAGTCCTCAATAATAGTCTGATATACTTTCTCTTTTGGAGTGCGGGCAATATTCAATTCATCGCCAGCAAATATCGGTTCTGTTCGAAGAGGAATATCTCCAAAAAAGCGAACCAGAATAAAATGATAATGAGCTCTTAAAAAATGACACTCTGCCATGAGTCTAAGCTTCAACGCTTCATCAATATTTGTTTTTTTCAATTCACTCAGTGCAAGATTGGAACGAAGGATACCGGGAGTGCTTCTCCAAATATCCGTTGCGGCAGCATTAGAAGGATCCGCGGTAAAGTTAGAAAGTTGAACTGTTTCAATACCATCTGTTCCGCCGCCGGCGCCAACAACACTCTCTCCGGCAACAACATCGGTAGACCATATTCTCATATTATAAAGCTTTGGCCATTGAAGCGGTTGATATGCGGCATTTACCAACGAAACAGCATCTTTTTCAGATAGAGTTGAGCTGGTGCCGATTGAGTCATATGGTACTTTATCAAGAAAGTCATTGCAACCACATACAAACAGCAGTGCTGAAACCAAAATTAATATATGCTTAATATGCTTATGCTTCATAATTGAATCCTCCTCTAGAATTTAATGTTTAACCCAAAACTAAACGTACGCGTTACAGGATATGTTCCCCAATCGATAGATGAATTACCGACTTCCGGATCAAAACCGGAATAATTAGTTAAAGTGAAAAGGTTTCCGGAATTGAAATAAACCCGAGCGGAACTCATTTTGATTGCGTTTGACATATGACTTGGAAGCGTGTATCCAAATGTTAAACTCTTAAGTCTTAAATAACTACCATCCTCAATATATCTGTCTGAAGGTCTTGTATTATTGTTCGGATCACCATAAACGGCTCGCGGCATTGAATTGGAAGAGCCTTCTCCGGTCCATCTGTTTTTGACTGTTGCATACTGATTACATACCGTGTTCATACTTGTCATATCCACAGCTGTTACATTGAAAATCTTATTGCCATAAACTCCCTGGAAATAAAGTTCGATATCAAAGTTTTTATAGTGAAGATCATTTCCAAATGACGCTGTGAATATTGGTTGTGGGTAACCCAAAATGGTGCGGTCTTTTTCATCAATCACACCATCAGGCTTTACATCCTTGAATTTGATATCTCCGGCAGCTGCTCCAACTTGAGTCGCATATGATTCCACATCGTTATTAGTTTGAAATAGTCCGTTAGTTTTCCAGCCAATAAAGGCTCCGATTGGTTCTCCAACCATATTTGTGCAGAAATACTGACCAAAACCAGAATCATTGTAATTGATGGCATCTGCTGTGCTCAGTGATTTGATTTCGTTTTTATTAAACGAAATGACGAAACTACTTCCCCAATAAAACTCTTTTGAGATTATATTGTCAGAGCCCAAGCTTAACTCTAAGCCGGTATTCTTAATTTTACCCTCATTGATATATGGAACATCTATATCAGAATAACCTGTGCTGATAGGCACTACCATTTTTACAAGCATTCCATTGGTATTCTTGATATAGCCATCAAGCGAAACGCGAAGACGAGAATTAAACAAGGATAAGTCAAATCCGACATTATATTGTTCTACTTCCTCCCAACGAATATTCGGATTGGAAAGTTTATTTGCGACTAAACTCTGAACAACATTTCCGTTAAATGAATACTGACCGGTGTTATAAACTGACGCAAAAGTATAGTCGCCTATCTCCTGATTGCCTGTTACGCCATATCCGACACGGATCTTCAAATATGTTATAGTTTTATTTTTAGGAAACCAAGGCTCCTCGCTTAATCTCCAAGCACCAGCAAAGGAAGGAAAATAACCCCAACGACTGTTAGGCCCGAATTTTGACGATCCATCTGCTCGGAAAGTTGCAGTAAACATATATCTGTCCAGATAAGTATAGTTGACTCTTGCCATGAAGGAAGCAATAGCCCAATCGCTTCGGGTCCCATTTAAACTTTCTATATTGATTCCATTATTGAACTGACTGGCAGTATCACTAAGAAATCCTTTCTTTTGCCCATTGAAATAAAAATTATTTCCCCATTGCAATGAACTTCCGGCCATTGCTGTAATGCTATGACTGCCAAATGTTCCATCGTATGTGAAATAGTTATCGGCAAGAAAACTCATGTTTCTAGAATATTGCGCCCACCTCTCAGATTCAAGAAGAGGATCCGGAGTCCAATTATAAGCAGGGCGAAAACTCTCGGATTCAACCAAAGTCGCACCAACACTTTCTACGCTTTTGAATTTCAATCCCTTACAGAGGAATAGCTCAATTCCTTCGCTCAAAAGGAGATTATACCCTTGTACTTGATTTTTGTTAACGGTTGACTTACCTACCTGGTTTTGTTGATCACCAAACCAAAGAGAATTAGCCGTTGGGCCATTGTATGTTCCATCTTCACGATAAATTGACAGGGCTGGGACACTCTTAAGAACAGCGCTCATTGAGTAGTCTCCATTTGTCTTATTGTCATAACTACACGTCAGGTTGGTAGAAAATTTTATCCATTCCTTAACTTGATTGTCCAAATTAATCTGAAAGGTTAGTTTCTTATAAGCGACAGAATTAACAATCCCATCATGGTCTGTATAACTTCCTGAAACATAATATTGGTTCTTGTCGTTTCCTCCGTAATATGAGAGATTATAATTCTGAAAAAATGCCGGATGAATCATTGCTTTCAACCAGTTGGTGCCTTCTCCCAAAGAAGCAGGATTTGTCCAATCAGGATTAGGAGCATTACTGGAATTTAACATCATATCGTTATTCAAAGAGGCATACTCTGAAGCATTCAATAGTTCTGGCATTGAAGTAGCAGTATCGACTCCTAGGTTTGTAGCGAAGTTTAATGTTCCGTCTGCGTTCGTTCCTCTCTTGGTAGTAACAATCACAACACCATTTGCTCCACGCGCTCCATAAATAGCCGTCGCCGAAGCATCTTTTAGAATATCTACGCTTTCAATATCATTGCTGTTCAAATTATTTAAACTCATATTAACCATAGGAACACCGTCAATAACAATCAAAGGATTGGAATTGTTAACCGTTCCTAAACCGCGAATCTTGATTGAAACATCGGATTGGGGATTTCCGGAATCAACAATATACACGCCGGACATCCTTCCCTGAAGTATCTGACCTACATTCGATGTCGCTTTATCCGACAGTACTTTCGAATTTACGCTTGCAACGGCTCCGGTCAAATCGCTCTTCTTTACAGAGCCATATCCAATGACAACAGTCTCTTCCAACATAGTAGTGTCTTCTAACAAAACAATATCAATGCTGGATCTACCGGAAAGGTCGTACTTGGCATCCATGTACCCGAGACAACTTACTGTAATTGTCCCATTAAGATTTATTTTCAATGAGAATTCGCCATCAAGATTTGTGATTGCTCCATTCGTACTATTAGCAGAATCAATCACATACGCACCAATAATGGGAACCCCATTAGCATCTTTGACTGTTCCTAAAAGCGTTTCACTCTGAGCTTTTAATGGCAAGGCTGACAGCATTACTGACAGAGCTGCAATAAGCGATTTTAACAGTTTTCTTTTCATATTGGTAATTATTTCAGATTGATTGTTCCTATTTTCGAAATTCGTTCTTCGAACTCAGCTCTTTCGCAGTTTGAATAATTCCTCAATTTGGTTCGATAATTATAAATTGTTGATAATGAAACTCTTAAAAAATGCGACATTTGTACACTATCTGTTACACCAAGGCGTATTAATGCTAAAATTCTTAACTCTGTATTCATTAATCTGTCTGCTTTTGGTTGAAGTTGATAATCTGGTACAAGCAAACTGTTCACATCCTGTATGAAGTTAGGAAATAGGTGCAGAAAAGCTTCATCAAAACTTTGGTAGAATTTGTGAATTTCTTCCTTGATATCAAAAGGTTTCTGAAGCTCTTCTGCCAACATCTTTTCTCCGAATTTTTTATATGTCAAATACAGTCCTCGTCTATATTTTTCAAGTTGATCTATATAATTTCCTGTATATTCCATAAATCGGTACAAGTATTCTTCTTTAATTTTTCCGGCTTCTTGAAGCTCTAATGATATTTCAAGAAGCTTTTCATCAGCGATTTTTAAATCCGAATATGATTTATCAAGTTCATCTTTTGATTTCTTGATTCTTTCCCTTTGACGAACCATTTTTATCGAAATCCCTACAATCAAGGACAATAGAACAGAAAGGATTATCAAGCACAACGATAGTAGAGAGTTTTTCTTGTTCACTTCCTTTTGGTAAGCATCAGTAATAATAGAAAACAGCGGATAGAATTCATCTGCACGGACTTTTACATTACTGTTTTTGAAGTCTTCCATCGCACAGGAGATGTACTTATATGCCCTCTCCATTTCTCCATCTTCAAAAAGCATATATGCCAATAAATGCAAAGAGCGATAATCTCTTATACAATATTGAATATCAGCAATGGCGCTCATGGCATAGTAGGTCTCGGCCATTTTTCTATTTCCCATGCCTTGATATGCTACCGCCAAAGAAAAATCAATTGCAGGCTTTGAAGATTCCGGCGTTGAATTATCGTTTTTCTTTTCAATAAGAATAGCTATAGCTTCGAAGAAATTTCCTTGCTCATTGAGTTTTTCACTTAAGGCAAAGACGTAACCAACGTCACTTGCCGGAAGAGAAGAGATGAGTGAGTCGCGATACCTACACATCTTTGAATGATACTCTTGCTCTTTGTCTTCAAGGGCAGAAGATTTTTGCAGCGCAGAATAGAGAGCATGCAAAACATGATAATACATCGCATCATGATTTGAAACGCTTTCTGCCGCTTTTTTTGCCTCAGAATACATTCCAGCCAACGTATATACATCTGCAAGATTTAATATTGACTCTTCATAGTCTTTTTTGTTTCCTTTTTTCTTAGCAATTGCTACTTTCTTTGTGGCGTAGTAATATGCAGAGTCTATATCGTACTTATAGTATTCCTCAAACAGAGCATGACATACATCATAAGAATCCAAACCGCCCTCCATAAGAGAAGCTATTCTTTGCCTTTTCAGGCTTGAATATTCATTTTTCTGTTCTATAACTCTATCCAGCTTTTTCAAGAGGGCATGAAGATTCTGAGCTGAAGCCGGAAAGCATAAGCTCAGATATAGAAATATGACAAAAAGACGCTTCATTCTATTTGATTTTTTTTATTGACGCAGCATATCCCCCACCAGGAGCCATACGAATATTAAGGCTATCTTCTCTATTGATAACTCTAGTTTCTATATAATAAGCTTGAGGATTTGCAAAATAATCCGCATCCTCTGCATCACAATATATTGATGCCTTATAATATGCACCCGGCTCCAGAAAACTACACTTAACATTAAAATTGCGAACTTGTTCGTCAGTTACTGCACCAAGATACCAATCATCACTTTGTTTATCTTTTCTGACAATAACTACATAATCTGCCGGCTCAGCATACAGATAGACGCTTTTTGACCAGTCGATAGGTACATCTTTGATAAACTGAAAAGCTTCCGGATGTTTGCTATAGTGTTCCGGAGTATCTGCAGCCATCTGCAAAGGTGAATACATCGTTACATACAAAGCTAATTGGCCTACGAGAGTGCTTCCGAAAGTGGAATTGTTACCACACCAGCTTTTAAGATCAGTTTCAAAAATTCCCGGAGTATAATCCATTGGACCGCCATTAAGACGAGAGAAAGGAAGCATAGCGGTATGACCCGGTTTAATTCCGCCGAATGCTTGATACTCATTACCCATTGCTGATTCATTGCCTATAAGGTTAGGATAGGTTCTACATACTCCTGTAGGGCGAACCGCTTCGTGTGCATTAACCATAATATGATGTTTTGCAGCCTCTTTCAGACAATACATATAATGATTTACCATATACTGGCTGTAATGATGCATTCCTTCAGGAAGGATATCTCCAACATAACCGGATTTAACCACATTATATCCGTATTTGTTCATCAACTCGTATGCGGCTTCCAAATGTCTTTCATAGTTGCGAGGACTTGAAGATGTTTCATGATGCATAACGAGTTTGATGCCTTTAGAATGAGCATAATCATTAAGAGCAGCAATATCAAAATCGGGATATGGAGTCTGGAAATCAAACACATAATCCTTATTGCAATTTGCCCAATCTTCCCAACCTATATTCCAGCCTTCTACGAGAAGAGCATCGAATCCATGTGATGATGCGAAGTCGATATACTCACGCACTCTCGCATTGTTTGCGCTGTGACGACCATTCGGCTTAGCCTTTTCGTAATCCGTCTCGCCTAATTTTACTGAATTAAAATCATCTGTATAATGCCAACTGCCATACCCTGCAATCATCTCCCACCATACTCCCATATACTTAACCGGATGAATCCAACTGACATCATCAAGTGCGCAAGGTTCATTTAGATTAAGTATTAAACGACTGGCGAGCTGATCTGTAGCGCTGCGAACCACCTGTACCGTTCTCCAAGGAGTATGGAATGGGGTCTGAATTCTACCCTTATAACCTTGAGCGTCAGGTGTAAGGTATGACCTCATCGAGTGATTCTTACAATCAACTAGAAGATGCATACAAGGAAAATCAACAAGCGCAGCTTCGTGAATATTCACATATATACCGGAATCCGACTTCATTTGCAGTGAAGTCTGCACGCCTTTGTTGCTGAACGGCGTCTGACTGGAATTTCCTCTTAGTGTCGAAGAGTAATTTTCCGCAATCTCACTTAGTCGCGACTTTGTGTATTCATATTCTTGAGTATCAAAATCTCCGGGAATCCACCATACAGTATAATCTCCAGCCATATTGAACTGTGTAAGCTCTTCTTTTACACATAGATATTGATCAGCTTCGCAGCATGGGAACTCATATCTAAAACCAAGACCATCATCAAACAATCTAAACCTAATATCCATCAGGCGGTTTTCTTTCTTCAAATGGACCAAAACCTCATTGTAATGATTCCTAATACTGCTTTCTTCTCCCCATACAGGAGTCCATATCTCATCAAAAGAAGAAGTATCCACTCTTATCACTTCAAATCCATCATACAAAGAGTAAGAAGGCTTATTATCTGATTTTGTGATATTTCCATCTTTTTGTATGTCAAGTTTCTCTGCTTTGATGCTTCCTCTCATCTCAAAACCAAGACGGCTAGGTAATAGAATCGTTTTTTTATCAAGAATAACATCATAGAAAATTTCCCCTGCGGAGTTGGTGGTAATGTGACTTATAATCGTCCCGTCAGGAGAAGTCAGTATAGTAATATTTTCCTGTTCCATTTGTTTTGTGCATGAAACAAGAAAACAAAGCGACAATGCATAAATTAATCTCCTTCTCATATATTATTGCTCAATTTGTATTTCAATTCTTCTTCCATCATCAGGAACAGAAACACAGTACATACCTGTTTGCCTATCTGCCTTGAGTTTTATTTTTTTCCCGTTTACAATACATTTCTTTGGATTAGTTTCAAGGACTATACGGAATATTAGGTTTCTTTTACCAATCGCACCATTAAAAGATTCTGTCTTTGCCGGTTCGGCAACAACAGTAAGCAAATTGTCTTTCAGCAAAGCCGAAATCGTTCTTTTAGAACAAATGCCCCTTTGATAATCTAATGATTCCCCATCATCTTCATACAGGGTAAACTGTGCTTTTTTACCCCTTTGCGGATAAACATCAATATTTATGTCTGCTTCAGGATTTTGAGAAGTATATTGCATAGGAGCACAAGTAGGAACTATGGAACCGGCTCTAACAAACAATGGAGTCCTATCTAAAGGAGCCGGTACTTCTCTGTATGAACCTCCGTCAATAATCTTGTGAGTATAATAATCATACCACTTTCCCTTCGGAAAATACACCTCACGAGTAACTTGACCCTCCTCAATCACAGGCGCTACAAGAAGTTCCGCCCCAAACATGAATTGAAAATCAGTACGAATACATTCACTATCCTTTGGGAATTCCAGCATCATTGCACGCATTAACGGCAATCCTAGATCATAAGCCTCTCGCGCATACGTATAGATATAGGGCATTAGAGAATACTTCAATTCTATTGCCTTCTTAGCTGCGGACATTGCCTCATTACCAAACATCCATGGTTCCACTGCCGTATCACCTTCGTGATGAGAACGACTAAGCGGAGTGAAAAGGCCGAATTGCATCCATCGAACATATAACTCCGCTGCGGCTTCATAATCTTCAATGGAACCACAGTATCCCGTAATATCTCCGGTTATAAATGGAACACAAGCAAGACCGGCAGAAAGCATCATGGGAATTTGATAAGAGAACTGTTCCCAACTGTCTGTCATAGCCTTGGAACTACCGCTATCTCCAGTCCATGAGAAAGCATACCGTTGCATTCCTGAAAATGCCGAACGCGTCATTTGAAACAGTCGTTTGTTTGGGTTTTTCTGATTGAACTGTTCTGTAACAACTTTGTCCCAATATAAACCGTAAACATTATGAATCTTGTCGTGAGGGCCTTCTGCATGAATCATATTCAAACGGTCTGTTTCTTCCTCATTACTCCATGCAGGTTCTCCCATATCTGTCCAAAATCCATCCACACCATCATCTATGGCTTTTTGTTGATAGTCACCCCACCACTTGGCAGAATTAGGATTTGTAAAATCAACAACAGCACAATTACCTCCCCAAGGCCACGGCATATCATATGTTTTTCCGGTTCTAATATCTTTAACAAAAAGGCCAAGACGATTTCCTTCCTCCCATTGAACCGAGTTTTCCTGAGAAATTACCGGATTTTGAGAAACGATAATATGGAAACCCATGTCGTGAAGAGTTTTGGTCATATCCGTAGGATTTGTGTAATTTCCAGGCCTCCATTCGAAATTCTGAAGGAACTCTGTCCAGCCAATATCCTGATAAATAATATCGCAAGGAATCTGAAGTTCTCTGAATTTAGCGGCGACTTCACGAGCTTGATCTTCACGCGTATACAATCCTCTACATTGAGAAAAACCCAATGCCCACTTTGGGGGCATAACTGGATGACCTGTTAAGTCGGCATACTTGGTTATAATATCTTTGTATTCTTTTCCAACGATAATATAGTACTCCATTTCTCCTCCCGGGGCAGAAAAAGAATAACAGTTCTGCTTTCTGTCACCAAAGTCAAAAACAGTTTTATAACTATTGTCAAAGAAAATCCCATACCCACGATTACTTAAAAAGAATGGAATACTTTTATATAAAGGATCTTCACTGATGCAGTAACAAGGTTTATCGCTATTCCACATCTTGAATGTTTGTCCTGTTCGACTTAATCTTCCGCCCTTTTCTCCTAATCCGAAAATTTCTTCTCCTTGCGCCAAAATTTTTGAGCAAGTGATATTTCCATTCTCATTCAGGTAAGCTTCATCGGCATCTGAAACCAAAAGTTTCTGGTAAGTATCGTATAATTTCAGTTTGAAGGGAGATTTATCAATACATATTCTTACTTCAGAGGTAAATATTTCTAAATTGGAATTGCTTTCGTTGATTTCAAGCGTAACAGGGACAATCTCCTCTCTTACAACTGCCGGAGTAGGACGAAACGTGCCTTCTATACAACCCTCAGGAAATGATCCATCAAAAGAACGATGAATTTTAATAATAGAAGGAGAGCAAAGTTTAATAAGTAATGAACCTCCATCATTAGTCTTGATTACGGCTGCATTGTTTGAAACCTTATCATATCCTGTCACTGAAACACCTGTTGATGCCAATGAAATAACAGACCCGCTCAAAAGCAAATAAAACGCAAATAAAATTCTTTGCATAGATATTGATTTAGTGTTATTCTCTCTATGCAAAAATATTAAATTATATTTCTATAATTATTACAGCTTTTCAAAAAGTAGTACTATACTACATTTAACATTTGCGTATTGCTGTTTTTGGATAAAAATAAGGAGAAAATAAAAGTGCGATTTTCCCAAATTTTGCCGTTTTTTGTAGTTGATTTTTGAATATAAAAATCTACTAATATCCCCAAAAAAAATTGTTGATTCTTTTTAATACCTTGCTTTATAATAAGTTATAAGTAAAAATATAGCATATTGATTTGAATTGATTCACCATCTTTTCAATCTGAATACAATTCAAAACTATATGAATAGAGGAAAAAGATATTTTCCTTCATTTCATCGAATTTTCGCCTAAACGTATCTATGATAAAATCTTCTAGAAGTACAATGGAAATAAATGCGAATCTACAGAAATTTAAAACTATCTGACTACTTCTTTTGCAACTCCTCAAGGGCGAGTTTCATATTGGATATTATGGCTTCGGAGGTATAGGTGGCGCCGGAAACGGCATCGACTTCGGTTTTATAGGCTTTGGAGATGGTCTTGCCGAGCCATTTGTCTTTGAGGCCGTACATGACGCGATTAAGATAGCGCGGAGTCTCGTCGTTAGGCAGTACACGAATATCCGCTATTTTTCCTTTTATTACCACCACTTCCAACGGAACCGCCCCTCTGTAGCCTTCGATTGAGGCTCCGAGAACTTCGGTATTTACAATTAGCGAGTCGCCTGCCATGCGAACATGCTCGGAATTTACTTTCGGGTTCGTGCCGCAGCTCGAAAGCAATAAAACAGCAGCAGCGATGGTTATAAAGGACTTTCTCATATTTATAGCTCTAACAAATCAAATGCCAGCACGGTAAAAAAGGGGAATAATTAAAAAATTTTCAAAATTTTTTTAAAAAAGTTTGGATATTAGAAAAATTGTTGTACCTTTGCATTGGGTTGAGTCAGCGATAGTTCTTATCCGTCAACCTATTGGTTATTAGTTTTAGTGTTATTAATTATGTGGTTAGATGAGTTGTTGCCTGAGAAGGTCACAGCTCATTTTTTTATTTTACTTTCGTGAGAAAATCAAACTGAAGGAATAATCCCGGTCTGCCCAAACGCTGCGGTCCGGCTCAGGTTTCGAGCCCCAGGAGTTATAGCCTCCCACTCCGGTCATAAAGCCATCTAAGCAAAGCTCCACATAGGGACGCAGCGGAACTTCGTTCACATGCCCCCAAATGCGGCTGCCATCAGCTTCCCGCGGATCCAAATCTTCTATGCTGCAACGCAAGGCATTGAATTCGAAATCCTGAGGAGCGCTTATTCTCACAGGACCTATCTTCAACCATTCCACACCGGTATGATGGCCGCTTTCCTGCGGACGCACATAAGGATAAAGCTCCTCGCTTGCGCGCGATTCATAAATCCCTACCCAAGAAGAAGCGAAGCGGTCGGAATAATTCTCATGAGGTCCTCTTCCAAAATAGCTGAAGCGGTCGTATCTCGCTTTCATACGCGTGCGGAAGCCGATACGAGGAATATCCACATGCTTATCTCCCTTATGGAAGGAAGCATCTATCCTAAGGATGCCGCCGGCCATCAATTTATAAGATACATCCATGCTGCAACCTTCCGGCAGGCCATAGCTCACTAAAACCGCTGCGCCATACTCATCTTGGGAGCAATCGACTTTCAATATCGAAAGGGAGTCTTTCCATGCGGCATAACGGCGTATAGGACCGCCATTCCCCCATTCATTGTCGTTGGGAGCACGCCAGAAGTTGGGCCTTAGGCCGAATTTCCTGTCAATAACATTTCTCCAACCGAGCCTGTATTGCTCGACAAAGCCGGTAGAAGTATTCACCACCACCTTGCCCCTGCATCCCCTAAGCACAATGCGCTCGCCTTTATGGGTAACTTTAACCTTATAGGCGACAGGGGCAGCCTCGGGTTTAACGCCTTTCTGAAGAAGAATTTGGTCGGTGGCAATAGGATAGCCTTCCGGAAGAAGTTCATTCGCACTTAAAGTAAGAGTCTTGAAATTAATGTAATAGCTCTTTGTCGGATTCATCTCCGGAAGAACCACAGCAAAAAGTTCGGAACTTTGAGGAGCAGTGACAAGATGTGAAGAGCCATTCCCAATCACCTTGCCGTCCTCGGTAATCTCCCACTGCAGCTTATGGTCGAGAGGAATGAAATAATGGCGGTTGAATACCCTGAAGCCATCCTCTGCTTTGGTAACGCTCACTTCCTGATAAAAATGCTTTATCTCCCAGGAGCCCGGATGAACAGAAAGGTCCGGGTTAACCATGCCGTTGCAGCAGAAATTGCGGTCTTTCCACCAACCCTTGGGGTCTTTTTCCGGATCGCCATAGTCACCGCCATACTTCCAGAACTTTTTACCCTTAGCATCAACTGCGGCTATGCCCTGATCCATCCAGTCCCAAACAAATCCTCCCTGCAGATTGGTGAATTTATAGAATTCATCCCACATATAATCGAAAGAGCCGTTGCTGTTGCCCATGGCATGCGAATATTCGCACAGCACTACCGGTTTTTCAGACGGCAGAAGCCCCTGATTACGCAGCCAGGCGGCATCGGGGTACATGGGGTTCAAAAAGTCGGTATTGCGTCCGCCCTTTGCCCTTTCATACACCACAGGTCTGTTCTGACCATCCCGTTCAAAATCCTTGAGTATATCATAAGTCTTGTCGAAGTTAATGCCATCCCCGGCCTCATTGCCAAGCGAAAGTATATTCACGCAAGGATAATTGGCCGTGCGCATATACATATTCATAACGCGGTCGTGATGCTTTGCATACCAAGCAGGGTCTTTGGCAAGAGAGCGCTCGCCATAGCCCATGCCGTGGCTTTCGATATTGGCCTCGCTGTATACATAAAAGCCAAGACTGTCACAAAGTTCATAGAAAAAGCGCGGCTGCGGATAATGGGCGGTGCGGATGGCGTTTATGCCGAGCTCCCTCATGCGCTTTAAATTATCCAGCATATAGTCGCGCGTTATATAATGACCGGTAAACTCGTGATGCTCGTGGATATTAACACCCTTAAACTTAACCGGCTGCCCGTTAAAATAAAACACATTGCCCTTTATCTCAAGCCTGCGGAAACCCACATTGAAACGGGTGTATTCCTCCCCTATCTTAACAATAAGAGTATAGAGTTCGGGGCTTTCGGCGCTCCAATGGCGGACATTGGGAATTTTGAGTTTATCCACATCTGCAAGGCCTTCGGCAAGCACCGAGCCGTCTTTGTCGAGAAGTTTGTAATATGGTGTGAGAGAAGAAGATACCTTCAAGCTGAAAAGGCCGTCGGAAAGATTCTCATCCAGGGTGGAAACAATCTTTAAATCAACATCGTCCTTTATCTGCTCGGTCGATAAATAAACATCCCTTTCAATTCCGCTTACACGCCAAAAATCCTGACATTCGAGATAACTGCCGCTGCTCCAGCGATAGCATTTAAGCATCAGTTCGTTTTCGCCCTCTTTAAGGACATCGCTTATATCATAGCGGGCCAGATTCTTGCTGTCCTCGTTATAACCTATCTCTGAGCCGTTCAAATACACATAAACACCGGATTTTGCACCGCAAACATTTAGATAAACCGCTCTGCCCTTCCAAGCATCGGGTAGGGAGAAAGTCCTCTTGTAAAGGCCTACAGGGATTTCATCTGGTATATGAGGGGGTTGCGGGTCCTCCGTATTGAATTCATATGGATGATTTACATAAACAGGGATACCGAAGCCTTGGAATTCCCAATTGCCAGGCACCTTTATGCTGCTCCATTCCACCGCATCGAGAGTCTTTTCCGAATCGGCATACTTAAAATCCCATATGCCATTCAAACTCACATAAAAGGGGCTTTGCTCAAATGTCTTTGTAAGCGCTTCCTGCTCGGTCGTATAGAAAATAAGCTCCGTGCGCCATGTGGAGGCGTTTACCTTGGTGGCATTCACATCCCTGTGAAAAGGAAGCTCCTGAGCAAGGGCCAAAGTGCAAACAGCAGCAAGGCCGAGGGTGGAAAGAAGTTTATTAAACATGTGCTTGGGTTTTATAAGAGTTTTAGTTTTATTTAAGGGAGATTGCAAAACCGCCGCTTCTGGCAAGATGCATTTCGAGCCTGTCGGTAGAGCTCACCTGAAGGGTCCTGATGCTGTAGCCGGGATTGAAAGAAGGAGACTCCGCTATTCCATCGGCATCGGGAGCATCCTCATAAATGGTTGCTGTATAAACCCTTCCGGGCTCAAGGAAACTTAAATCAAAGCTTAAGTCACGGGCATTTTCATCGGTAACGCCGCCCACAAACCATTCGTGACCATCAAGGGCAAGATTCGCCTTGCACTTAGCTCCGGGCTTGGCCTGACGGGCAATCACAAGATAATCGCCGGGCTCGGCCAAAAGATATTCGCTCCTCTGCCAGTCCACCGCCACATCTTTTATAAATTGAAAAGCATCCATATGAGCCTCGTAATGCTCCGGCAGGTCGGCTGCCATCTGAAGCGGAGAATACATGGTAACATAGAGAGCAAGCTGCTTACCTATGGTGGAAGATATTACACTCGAATCGCTTGGATTGAGTTTGCACATATTCATTTCAAAAATACCGGGTGTATAGTCCATGGGGCCTCCTTGAAGCCTTGTGAAAGGCAGGATGGTTACATGATTCGGGAGTATGCCGCTGCGGAATTCTGTTCCGCGAGCCGACTCGTTGCCTATCATATTGGGCCAGGTGCGGCAAAGGCCGCTGGGACGCACCGCCTCATGGGCGTTCACCATAATGCGGTGTTTGGCCGCTTCGGTAATGGCATAGAGGTAATGATTTATCATGAACTGGCTGTAGTGATGTTCGCCTTCCGGCAGAATATCCCCCACATAACCGCTTTTTACTGTATCGTAGCCGTATTTGTTCATGAGTTCATAAGCCGCCTTCATATGACGCTCGTAATTGATTGCAGATGAAGAGCTTTCGTGATGCATGACAAGCTTGATGCCCTTGCTGTGGGCATAAGCGTTAAGTCCCGGCAGGTCGAAATCGGGATAAGGCGTAACAAAGTCGAAAACATAAAACTTCTGGCAACCGAACCAATCCTCCCAGCCTTCATTCCAACCCTCTACAAGCAGGGCATCAAAGCCATGTGCAGAGGCGAAATCGATATATCGTTTTACATTGACAGTGGTTGCGCCATGCCTGCCGTGAGGCTTTGCGGTGCTGTAATCGGTTTTACCAAGCTGAATGGAAGAAAAATCATCGGTATAGCTCCAAGAACTCTTACCTGTTATCATCTCCCACCATACGCCCATGTATTTAACCGGATGCACCCATTCTTTGGCGTCCGGAATAGCGCAGGGCTCATTAAGATTGAGGATGAGCCTGGATGCCAATATTTCGCGGGCATCATCTGTTACCATTACGGTACGCCAGGGGCTGGTGCAGGGAGCCTGCATGCGACCCTTCCAACCTTCGGCGTCAGGAGTAAGCCAGCTTACGAAAGTGCGGGTTTTAGGCTCATAATTAAGGCTCATTGCGGGATAATCCACCACCGCCGCCTCATGGATATTGATGTAAAGGCCGTCATCGCTTTTCATCTGCAAGGCAGTCTGCACTCCCGTGGGTGAAAAAACTTGTTGAGAAGCATTGTAATCAACTATTTGGCTCATGCTGGACTTTATCTCGGAAAGGCGGGTGACCGCATAGCTGTATTCCTGGGTATCATAGTCGCCCGGAATCCAGCAAGCAGTATGGTCGCCGGCAACGCGGAATTGCGTAAGCTCTTCTTTTATAACGAAGTAAGTAAGGTTTTGCCCCTGCTCGGGAAATTCGTAACGGAAGCCGAGACCATCATCATAAAGACGGAAACGCACTACCATAGTATATTCCTTATCCTCTTCGGCGCCCGGCTTACAGAGCTTTACTGCAAGTTCGTTATAATGATTGCGTATGTTGCTTTCCTCTCCCCAAACGGGCTCCCAAGTTTCATCCTTAGAGTCCGTAGTCGTGCTTTTCAAAGAAAACCCGCTATGGAAATCCACCTCGCCCTCGTAATCTTTTTCTTCCCAATTGGAGAAGTATCTGGTTCCCCTTTTGCCGCGAAGTTCGTAACCAAGGCTGCTGGGCAGCACGACCGGCTTGTCGCCGAAGTCGAGGCTGTAGGTGGGAATGCCGTCCTTGGTAAGACCGAAACTAAGAGTGAGATTGCCATCCGGACTCTTGAGAGTTTGTATTTCAGATAATTGCTGTTCTTTCGGGCCCCCTGCGCAGGAGGCGGCTGCAACAAGCAGAAAAGCGAGCGCTAAACGTTTGATTTTCATATGTTTGATAGATGATAAATTGTCAACATGTCGGAGTGTTCGATAGGCTTGAAACTTCCCACGCTGATGGTTCTGCCTCTTGAGCAACGCTCTGCCATAAGGGCTATTTCTTCCTGCGTGGCTTTGCGCCCTATCAATTCGGGTATGCTTGTAGGCATGCCGATACGCTTAAAGAAGGAGCGCATGGCGTCTATCCCCTCTTCAGCGGTATCAACTTCCATAACATCTTTGGCAAAAGATAAAAAGCGGGAAGGATTCTCGCTCATTACATATTTTGCCCAATGGCACCAAAGCGTGGCAAGACTGGCTCCGTGCGCAACATTGTAAAGGCTGCTGAGTTCGTGCCCTAACCTGTGTGTAGCGAAGTCAGAGCGCACGCCGCAGCCGGTAAGGCCGTTGTGAGCAAGGCTGCCCGCCCACATTATGGAAGCTCTTAAATCATAGTTGTCTGGGTCTTCAAGCAGTTTTTCACCCGTTATTCTGACATCTTTTATAAGAGCCGAGCAAAGAGCATCGGTAATGGACATGGGGCTGTCGGGGGTGAAATAGCGTTCGATGCTGTGCATCATTATGTCTGTTATACCGCAAGCGCTTTGATATGCAGGTAGGGAGAAAGTGCGTTCTGGATTCATCACCGCAAATTTGCAACGGCAGAAATCACTGTTGCAGCCCCTCTTTTGCCCTTTTTCAATATTTGTTATTACGCAACTGTCGCTCATTTCGCTGCCGCTGGCAGGAATGGTCAGCACCACTCCTACCGGAGCAGAGCCGGAAGGTTTTGCCTTGCCGTCGAAAAAATCCCATACATCTCCATTATATTCAAGCCCATAGGCGATAGCCTTTGCAGAGTCGATTACGCTGCCGCCTCCTACTGCTAAAATAAAATCCACTCCTGATGCCTTGCACAAGTCTATTCCTTCATACACAAGGCTCAAATGAGGATTTGGCACTACTCCTCCAAGCTCCACATAGGGAATGAAGGCATCTTCCAGCATCTTCCTAATTTCAGGAATCAGCCCGCTTTTTATTGCGCTGCCGCCTCCATAATGAATCAGCACCTTGCCGGCGTTATATTTTTTTAATAAAGGGATTATCTGTTTTTCGCTGTCACGGCCGAAAACGACCTCTG
>Ga0255346_1001852_pt1 | contig 28115 bp, 22 predicted proteins | sample wastewater_treat_FD_194410 | JGI IMG/M metagenome (GOLD analysis project Ga0255346, IMG submission 194410) | Wastewater microbial communities from Lulu Island WWTP, Vancouver, Canada - plant22 | ecosystem: Engineered > WWTP > Wastewater > Unclassified | place: Canada: Vancouver, British Columbia...
CTGAATACAAAAAGGTATTCGTTTGTAGAATACCTATGAGGGATTGAAACAACATAGGTTCTAATATATTAAGCCCATTCAGGATGGGTTTGTAGAATACCTATGAGGGATTGAAACACATTTCCCATCTAATTGATAAGTTACTTCTTGAAAGTTTGTAGAATACCTATGAGGGATTGAAACACTAAGTTTTGATAACTATCTTCCATTATTTCGTTCAGTTTGTAGAATACCTATGAGGGATTGAAACACTTCTCTATCGTAAAACCAATGTGAGCCATACTTGGTTTGTAGAATACCTATGAGGGATTGAAACATTGGTATTTACCATAAACTTCAAGTTTATGTTTATGTTTGTAGAATACCTATGAGGGATTGAAACATATTGCTCGTGATGGAGAATTGTATTATCTTGATGGGTTTGTAGAATACCTATGAGGGATTGAAACGCAGTTAAAGCATCTTTCTTTTGTTTCTTATAAGATTTGTTTGTAGAATACCTATGAGGGATTGAAACGGAGTTTCTTCCACTTTTGAAACTCCATACCTGATATGTTTGTAGAATACCTATGAGGGATTGAAACAAAACTCTTTTATATATGAAAATATTGTCAGCATAAGTTTGTAGAATACCTATGAGGGATTGAAACGAAGTTTCTTTGTTTCTTCTTCGGATAAATTATATTCGTTTGTAGAATACCTATGAGGGATTGAAACGTTAAATCTCTCCATGCACAATAAATAGCATCTTTAGTTTGTAGAATACCTATGAGGGATTGAAACAATTATAAAATCTTAAAAGCGATGAGACAAGAAGCAGTTTGTAGAATACCTATGAGGGATTGAAACTATTTCCATCTTTGTCCAATAAAATCCAAGTTCCCTGTTTGTAGAATACCTATGAGGGATTGAAACTTTTTCTTCTTTACATTCTCAGCTTCTTCTGGTTCAAGTTTGTAGAATACCTATGAGGGATTGAAACAGTAAAACTTTTTCCTCTCTTTGCTTGTAAAAAATAGTTTGTAGAATACCTATGAGGGATTGAAACTGAAGAATTCTTAAGGGATAAACCACCTGATGTAGAAGTTTGTAGAATACCTATGAGGGATTGAAACTGAATTAAGCATTAAATATTATGCAGCAAATGATATAGGTTTGTAGAATACCTATGAGGGATTGAAACGATAACATTGTAAGTCAACTCCTGAAATTTAGGCAAAGTTTGTAGAATACCTATGAGGGATTGAAACTTTTATGAAAGCACAAAGAGAAGATGCAACAGAAAAGTTTGTAGAATACCTATGAGGGATTGAAACGTTGAAGAACCTTACTGGCGGAAGCTGGGAGTTTAAAGTTTGTAGAATACCTATGAGGGATTGAAACTAGCAATCAAAGATGAGAAAGCAAAAGAAATAACCAGGTTTGTAGAATACCTATGAGGGATTGAAACTGGTATACTTCAAATTCCCAGCTTTCATTATTCTGAGTTTGTAGAATACCTATGAGGGATTGAAACCCTTATGGATTTGAATGGCGAAGACCAAATAAAAATTGTTTGTAGAATACCTATGAGGGATTGAAACTGACTAAAATTTTATACATAATGGCAAAGATTGTTTCGTTTGTAGAATACCTATGAGGGATTGAAACATATTAAACAAACAGCAGTCGCCACAATGAAAAACAGTTTGTAGAATACCTATGAGGGATTGAAACTTCAAAAACACCAAAACACCAAAACTCCATAAATAAGTTTGTAGAATACCTATGAGGGATTGAAACAAATTTTTATAGTGGAAGGCATTACCGCGGGACTCTGTTTGTAGAATACCTATGAGGGATTGAAACGAGAATGAGGAACATCCATATCTATCGCTCCATACAGTTTGTAGAATACCTATGAGGGATTGAAACTTTTCCCTTATAGCTCTACTATAGGCATCTTCTATAAGTTTGTAGAATACCTATGAGGGATTGAAACCATCTAACTTTGTAACACTTTTCCATACCATAAAAAAAGTTTGTAGAATACCTATGAGGGATTGAAACCTGGTCTATCAAAGAGCTTTTCTATATCGTTTCTTGGTTTGTAGAATACCTATGAGGGATTGAAACCGGTCATATACTTTATAGTCCCATTTCTTACTATTGTGTTTGTAGAATACCTATGAGGGATTGAAACTTGTCATATTCGTCAATATAAATATAAGCTTTAGCAGTTTGTAGAATACCTATGAGGGATTGAAACTGAGATCAAAGATAGAGAAGGAACCAAGCTAATTGTAGTTTGTAGAATACCTATGAGGGATTGAAACACATAATTTATCCCCTTTCTTCTAAACATTCTTTGAGGTTTGTAGAATACCTATGAGGGATTGAAACGAAAGTATTTGAAGATGGAAGGATTGGCTGGGAATATGTTTGTAGAATACCTATGAGGGATTGAAACACAATTAATTATAGTATTAAAACTTCAGAAGGAATTGGTTTGTAGAATACCTATGAGGGATTGAAACATGTATCTGCTTTTGATAGCTGTGAGTTTTTTAGAAGGTTTGTAGAATACCTATGAGGGATTGAAACAAATATCTTGATTACTCTTTTTTATATATATTCCTAGTTTGTAGAATACCTATGAGGGATTGAAACGAAGATTAATAGATTTCAACTTTTCAAATGTTACAGAGTTTGTAGAATACCTATGAGGGATTGAAACAAGATTTGAACAGTGGATATTTCGCTCTTAGCTTAAAGTTTGTAGAATACCTATGAGGGATTGAAACGAACTTTAGGCAAAAAGAGTGGTTCGGAATCTGCAAAGTTTGTAGAATACCTATGAGGGATTGAAACTTGCCTTTATATAGTCTTTCAGAATAATGACATCCAGTTTGTAGAATACCTATGAGGGATTGAAACCTGGAACTAAAAAGCTTATAGTAGCTATTATAATCACGTTTGTAGAATACCTATGAGGGATTGAAACCAAATATTACCCATCTTGATCCTTATGGAACATGGAAGTTTGTAGAATACCTATGAGGGATTGAAACATCGCTAAGCTGCTCATTTAAGACTTCCTCATCTAAGTTTGTAGAATACCTATGAGGGATTGAAACTTTTTTTAAACTATTTATTAAAGTTGTAAATACTTATGTTTGTAGAATACCTATGAGGGATTGAAACCACGAATATGCAAAGTTAGACAAGAATGATAATCCAAGTTTGTAGAATACCTATGAGGGATTGAAACATCGCAAAGCTAATAAACAACTTCAAGAATACCTTAAAGTTTGTAGAATACCTATGAGGGATTGAAACCTTGATGAAGAATTTGTAGAACTTCAATGTGCTTTAGGTTTGTAGAATACCTATGAGGGATTGAAACTAGTTCCATACTTGAAGTGATATGTCCTTGTTCCTGTAAGTTTGTAGAATACCTATGAGGGATTGAAACCCCGCAGAGCAGAACTAACCAAACAGCAAGAAGATGGTTTGTAGAATACCTATGAGGGATTGAAACACCAAACTACATTCACCTGTTCCTTTTTATAAAGAAGTTTGTAGAATACCTATGAGGGATTGAAACCTGTTATGCAAAACAGATTGCAAAAAGATTTGCAAGGTTTGTAGAATACCTATGAGGGATTGAAACCTTGTTCATTATTAAAATATTGTCTCTGACATTTTTGTTTGTAGAATACCTATGAGGGATTGAAACGTTGATAGATTCTATTGCTGACTTTTTTGAAAGAAGGGTTTGTAGAATACCTATGAGGGATTGAAACGCATACATTTCAACCTTAATAGATGATGTAAATTTTGGTTTGTAGAATACCTATGAGGGATTGAAACTAAGTAACAATAAGCTGTATCAATTCTTGCCTTATTTGTTTGTAGAATACCTATGAGGGATTGAAACATCTTTATGATAAAGAAGGTAACCTTATAACAAATGAGTTTGTAGAATACCTATGAGGGATTGAAACTATTTTGTTACAAGCTCCATACTGATTTTAGGATATGGTTTGTAGAATACCTATGAGGGATTGAAACTTTTATCAACCCTATGAGAAATAGTATTTTCCATTTTGTTTGTAGAATACCTATGAGGGATTGAAACTCTCTCCTGCAACTCTAACTTTTTCAAGCAAATAAAGTTTGTAGAATACCTATGAGGGATTGAAACATTCTTATTCGTCTTTGCGAGCTTTCTTCTTTCCTAAGTTTGTAGAATACCTATGAGGGATTGAAACCATCATTGTATTTATCAGTTGTTTCAGTTCCATCTTTGTTTGTAGAATACCTATGAGGGATTGAAACCATTTTTGGTAGGCCTTATTTTAGGTGTAATTATAGGTTTGTAGAATACCTATGAGGGATTGAAACATTCCTATACCTTTCATCTTTTGTTTTATTTTATCAAGTTTGTAGAATACCTATGAGGGATTGAAACCAGCTTCAAGCATTACCTCTTTATCAAGAATCTTTAAGTTTGTAGAATACCTATGAGGGATTGAAACTCCGCCTTCGGCGGATTTTTTTTTTTCGTTTTTTAGGTTTGTAGAATACCTATGAGGGATTGAAACTTTTTCTTTGTATTATTTATTACAGTTTTATGTATTAGTTTGTAGAATACCTATGAGGGATTGAAACCATAAATAGAAAGAGAAGCAATTATTACAAGAAGTTTGTTTGTAGAATACCTATGAGGGATTGAAACTCAATACAGAATAGTTTAGCATGCATTATGTTCCAGCCCCCTAATTAATTGGACAGTTTGTAATAAAATTAAGAGTATAAATAAGGGGGTAAAAAATGGAAAAGAGGTTTTGGAGTAAAGAAGAAAAGATTTCGATTATCACAGAAGTAGAAAGATCTCCAACAATTGTAGAAGTCTTAAGAAAGTACAATGTAGGTAATTCGATGTATTATAAATGGAAAAGGCAGTATGATGCATATGGAGAATCTGCATTTGAAAATAGGCATTACAGAACAAACCCAGAAATTAAAAGATTAGAAGTTGAAAATCAGAGGCTTAAAAAGCTTTTAGCTGAGAAAGAACTTGAAAATGAGCTACTCAAGGAATGTTTAAAAAAAAAGTGCAGGTAATAAAGAAAAGATGGAATTAATTCAAATATGGAAGGAAAAGGGATTACCAGTGTCAAAAGGAGTTAAGCTTCTCTCTGTTCCAAGAAGTACCTACTATAGTAGCTTAAGCTTAAGAGGAGATCAGACTATAGAAAAAAAACAATCTAAAGGAAGACATGAAACTAAAACTACATTTAAGTTTATCTGTTTAGATGGAAAGCCAAAAAAGATAACTGTACCAGATGAAACTGTCAATGAAGAGATTATAAACCTTTTCTCTAATGAATTTGTCTGTTACGGATATCATAAAGTAACATGGTTTCTAAGAAGAAAGGAATACATAATAAACCATAAAAAGGTCTATAGACTTATGTTAGAACTCCATCTCTTACGCCCTAAGCTAATAAAGAGAGGAAATAATGTAAAAAGAGTTAAGGATAGAATAGTTATTGCCACACAGCCTAATGAAATCTGGGAAATAGATATTAAATACATTTACATTCATGGCGAAAGAAGAAATGCTTTTGTATGCAGTATAATTGATTGTTTTACAAGAGAGATTATTTCATATCACTTTGGAAGACATTGCCTAAAAGGAGATGTCAAAAGAATTATTGATGAAGCCTTAAGAGTGAAGAAGATTTCTCTTGCAAACATTAAATTAAGGATTCGTTGTGATAATGGCTGTCAATTTATATCTACCCTTATTAGAGAATACCTTTCCTCTATAGGAATTCAGCAGGAGCATATTCACTTAGCTTCGCCTCAAGAAAATGCTTACATTGAATCTTTTCACTCAATAATACATTTTGAATTTACTCAGAGGTTTGAATTTGATACCTTTGAAGAATGTGCAGAGAAACTAAAAGAATGGGTAAACTTTTACAATAATGAGAGGATTCATTCTGCCATTGGCTATAGAACTCCAAGAGAATGTTATGAAGAGTATGAAGAAAAGCATTTAAAATTAAAGATTGATTCTTTTAAAAGAAGTATATAATGACTTATATAAAAGAGCTAAAAAATTATTTTAAATTTGATAACAAATTGTCCAGATTTAGGGGGCCAACCCAATTATTTCCCTTTGTTTGTAGAATACCTATGAGGGATTGAAACTAAATTTTGTTATTATCACCTAAATCATCCCATTCAGGTTTGTAGAATACCTATGAGGGATTGAAACCTCTAACGATTGTCCCTGGTGTTTTCTGTACATTTGTAGTTTGTAGAATACCTATGAGGGATTGAAACTCTGCATACCCTCCTACTCCTTTATGTTTCCTTTTATGTTTGTAGAATACCTATGAGGGATTGAAACGTGATACCCTTTTCTTTGTCCGTTGATTATATTTAAGTTTGTAGAATACCTATGAGGGATTGAAACAAGAAAGTAAAGACATTTTCATTTATTGTTCCACCAGTTTGTAGAATACCTATGAGGGATTGAAACCCGAGATACCTTGAATTATCTCAATATTTTGCTTGATGTTTGTAGAATACCTATGAGGGATTGAAACGCAAATGATTTGGTTTATTATCTATGTAGATATTTAAGTTTGTAGAATACCTATGAGGGATTGAAACATTCCAATACCCTTCATCTTTTGTTTTATTGTATCAAGTTTGTAGAATACCTATGAGGGATTGAAACGTAATGTTTGTGGATTATTAAAGTTTGTAAACAATCGTTTGTAGAATACCTATGAGGGATTGAAACAGTGTTGTATTTTCAAATAATACATTATTGGTGGATTGTTTGTAGAATACCTATGAGGGATTGAAACATAGACACTGTTAAACTCACATCAGAAATAATAAAGAGTTTGTAGAATACCTATGAGGGATTGAAACAATTTTTTTAAAAAAAGCTTTTATTTTTTATAAAAAGTTTGTAGAATACCTATGAGGGATTGAAACGTAATGTTTGTGGATTATTAAAGTTTGTAAACAATCGTTTGTAGAATACCTATGAGGGATTGAAACTTGCTTCTATAATCATATTCCCTTCCTTTCGCCACAAGTTTGTAGAATACCTATGAGGGATTGAAACGACATATAAATTTTTATCCTATACATCTTATGCCTCCGTTTGTAGAATACCTATGAGGGATTGAAACAGCTTGTATATATTGCTTTTGCCAGATATCTTTGCAAGTTTGTAGAATACCTATGAGGGATTGAAACCCTCCTAAAGTTCTGTTTAACCTTGCTAACTGATTCCGTTTGTAGAATACCTATGAGGGATTGAAACCAAAAACGAAAAAGACGAAGAATTAATTTTGGATAAAGTTTGTAGAATACCTATGAGGGATTGAAACCATCTAACTTTGTGACACTTTTCCCAACCTTAAAAAAGTTTGTAGAATACCTATGAGGGATTGAAACACAACTATACAAAATGGTAAATTAAAGTGTCTACAAGTTTGTAGAATACCTATGAGGGATTGAAACTTGCTTTCTTTGCAAGCAAATATAATTGGTTAGGAGGGTTTGTAGAATACCTATGAGGGATTGAAACAATAAACTCGGTATTCTGATTCTATAGTGAATATAAGTTTGTAGAATACCTATGAGGGATTGAAACGGAATTTCTACTGGCTCATCAGGGGACACATTATTCGTTTGTAGAATACCTATGAGGGATTGAAACATTTTTCGCTACCTGCATAACAGGTCAAGGTGTTATGTTTGTAGAATACCTATGAGGGATTGAAACGTGTATATCTCTAAGGTCTGTCCTGCTAATATTTCATGTTTGTAGAATACCTATGAGGGATTGAAACAGAAAAAGAATTACTATCTAACATATTTTGTAATTCAGATATTGACTCAATTCGTCCAGTATTATAAAATTAATTGAAGTGAAGTTTGTTGATTGAAAAATGGTCTACATCACCGAACTTAGTGGTTGAATAAAACGAAATATATATATTACTTTAAAGTGGTTATGCACGACTTATAAACATAATTCTTTATTTAAGTAAAAAAATACCATCTTAAAAATTCAAATAATTATAAGTTGAGGACAATTAAATTATAAGAGAAAGAGCAGAAAGTTTTGTTTTACAACCACAGGGATATAAAGCATTCATTCCGGAACTGTTGCCGCCCATACCGCCAATAAAATTTGATTCTGAATTGCAAAACCTGCTTTCTGAAGCTTCTAAGTCTCTGGCGAGGCTCTTTTAGAGCAAGTACCGGTTGAATTTTGAGTGTCAGTAAAACGAACTGATCTATGAAGACTTAAATCAGCCAAAAGATAGTAAATATTTCAAATATCAAATATGTTTGTAGGGCATCCGAATTTTAATAAAATTGTTAATATAAGTATTTATAGGTTTAACGGAGGAATTAATGAGAGAGTATAAATTTTCAGTAGTAATTGAAAAGGATATAAATGGTTATTTTGCATTCTGTCCAGAACTTCAAGGTTGCTATACTCAGGGAGTTTCTTATGAAGAAGCTCTTGAGTGCATCAAAGATGCAATAAACCTGCATATAGAAGATAGAATTGAAAATGGAGAAGAAATACCACAAACTGAATTAGTAACTCTTACTATGTTGGAAGTAGCGGTGTGAGCGGGAGACTTCCTCGAGTAACTGCTGCTGATGTTATAAAAGTATTAGAACGAATAAATTTTTCTTTATCAAGACAGAGTGGAAGCCATAAAATATACAAAAATAAAGAGAATAAAAGAGTAACGGTCCATTTCATACAGGGAAAATCCTTCATCCTAAAGTTTTCGAGAGTATTCTAAAAGATGCTGATCTTACTGTAGAAAAATTTAAGGACCTTTTAAAAAGGTAGTTTGTAGAATACCTATGAGGGATTAAAACGATGTATAATGTCTGTAATTCCAAATTTACGGACATTTACTTTTTCTTTTTCTTGATTAATTCAGAGAGAGTAAGGAATTTTAGGTTTGTAATTGTTCTTCTCCAATAGGTCTTTAAAGGGTGAAAAGGTTTAAGCTCTTATCTGGAAATTATGGTGAAAAACTTACTTGCTATCGATTATTTTGAAATCTAAAATATAAATAGAGTAAGGGTTTAATTAAAATATCTTAAGTAGAAAATGAAATATTTTTAACTTAAAAACCTATTGCTATAATTTATATTAATTTATGTCTAAAGAAATGGGAGAAGTTAACAAAACTTTATCAATTGAGTGGAAAAAGTTAGGAGAATGAGTTATGTTTGTAAAGTATGAGATATTTGGTCTTAGTATTTGGTTCTGGATTTTTATAATTCTACTAAATGGTATTATCTTTGGTTCTTTCTGTTCTAATTTAGCTGACAAGAAAGGGTATTCTCCAGGAACTTGGTTTGCAGGAGGATTCTTCTTTGGAATTATTGCTCTAATTGCTATTGCAGGTTTACCTGTAAAGTGGGAAGAATTTAATAATCTGAAAGAGTGTCCAGATTGTAGAGAAATGATAAATATTTACGCAAATGTCTGTAAATACTGTGGATATAGGTTTACAAAAGAAGAGCAACAAGAAGCGCTCCAAAAAAAGATAATTAAAGCTTATTCTGAAACTGAATATACATTGAATGATATAAAAAATCTAATTGATTTAGGAATGACTGATACATTAATTAATGAACTATTAAGAATATTTAAAGATAATGACAATAACGATTTCATTAGTTTTATTCAAGAAGTAAGCGATTTAATTATTGAGAAGGGGGATAAAAAAATTATTCCCGCACTTGAAGACCTTTTAAAGGAGTTGAAAAACAAGAGAGTTATTGAAATTGTTAAGAATATTATTGAAAAGCTTAAGTAGATTTTATGATAGAAAGGAGGGTAAGCAATTAATGATGAATGAACATAGAAAAGAGTTATTTGTAAAATTCATTGAGCTTAAGGAAGAGATTGAAGAAGAAGTAGTTGCAAAATTTAACATTTATGGTGGCAAAAAAGGCGAAGAATTGGAAATTGAGTTTAAAAATTCGATACAGCAGTATAATAAAATTCCTGGTCCAATTGTAATTGGAGAAGGTAGTAGTATTGAAACGGAACGTAAATTTGGATTATTATTGGGAATAGATTTAGCAAGGAAGAAATGGAAACAATATTTTTCCTCGATAAAATTTGCTATCTCCGATTTAATTAATTTTTATTCAGGAGCAGTAGCTTCAAATAAAATCTCAGAAAATGAAACAGAAATAGAATGTAGTTATTGGAAATTTAACATAAGAAATAGTTTGATAAAAGAGATTATCCCGTATTATTTCCGAATCCTTGACTACATTAGTTTCATGATTAATGAACTTTCAAAAGAAAGCATAATTAATCCAGGCAAAACTAATAGAGATTTAAAAGGGGTTGATTTTAAGGAAATGACAAAAAGATTTCAAGAAGATAAAACAAAAGAAATATTACTTAAAGCTAAATTTAGCAAAGAAGATATTTCAAAATTAAAGGAAATCTTTGATGATAATAATGGTTTACCATTTAAAGATATAACTAATAAAGAAAAACAAATTATTGAAAGATTTAGAAATGTTATAACCCATCGATACTACCCTGGTATAGATATACCCACTCTTTTTCATTATCCTCTTATGTGCAAGGTCAGAGCCAAAATTCTTAGTCCACATGAGTATTTACAAGAAATCTCTATACATTTTCTTATACGTTATGTTGATGAGAATTTAGTTTCTTCAGAGAATTTCGACAAATTAAGAAAGGAATATCTTGATAAGTTACAGAAAAACAATAAGGAAAAATCAGATAATGAGAAAGTAATTCTTGAATTTATTGATAAATTGGACAAATTAGCTCCCATAAGAGAAGGCAAAAAATTCAAAGATTACATTAATGAGGTAAGCGTGTCAAACAGCGAGCCAGAGTTTACATTTATTGAACTCGAAAAAATTTGTAAAAAGCTTTTGAGTAATATAGGAAATATTATGTGTAAATTAGTTTCTTTAGATTACTGGAAAACTCTCCTTCGAGATATTAACAATATGTAAAAATTAGCTTATTTTTCTTACTCGCTTTTGTGTAAATAAATTAACTGGTGAAGCTAACTGATGTTGCTTCTTAAGGTCATCAGTAGTTAGAGCCAAATACCTCTTGTTTATATTTAGTTTTGAGTACTCTTTAAGAGATGGCAATTAAGATATGTATATTTTATCAATTTAAATCTATAATAAAGTAAATTGTATACTTATTTAGAAGATAGTTTATTTGAAAAATAAAAATGTTGGTATGTTTCACAGTTCTACATTTAAAACCATTCTAAATTTATATTTTTATGGAGGAACAAATGAAAAAAGACAAGATTTATTTGCCAGTAATAGTTTTATTAGTAATTGTAATTATAACTGGTTTTATAATATTCCAAAGTCAAATAATGAACTTTCATCATCAGTTAACTTCTGCTCAAGAGCAAATAAAAGTGATTCAAAAGCAGGTGAAAAATCCTATTTTGTCTGAGATAATTGTACCAGAGGATGGATTATTATTTAAAACTGAGGATGGAAAAATCATTGCAAAAATTCGGGAAGGTGAAGATGGTGGAATCTTTGGACTTTTTAATAAGCAAGAAGACTTGATTGCTCGTATATCAACAAGCTACTATGGTGGAAGTTTTGAACTTTTTAATAAGCAAGTAAACTTAATTGCAAGAATAGAAGTGGATAGTAATGGTGGTAATTTTGACCTTTTTAATAATCAAGAAGAATGGATGATAATGATGGAAGCAGATAAATATAATGGAGATATTCGTCTTTTTAATAATAAAGGTAAGATGATTTTATTAAAACCATAATATGATTAGGATTAGCTATTTTTGGTTTATTAAAATTACTATGAAAGGATAATTTATGAAAAAAAGAGAACTTATTATTTTTCTTATACTCGAGGTTATAAGTGGTTTCTTTTTAGGTGTTTATTTTGGTTTCTTTCTTCAGCAATTTGCTAAGGTTTCTTGCGAAATTTCCTTTGTTTTTCTATTTGCAGGATTATCAATTAATTTAGTCAATGTTCTCGTTTATCATAAAAAATATGAAAATCTTATAAAGTCATTGAATAATAACTGAGCGGTGGTCATATTAAATATTTCTTACCCTTTTTGTGTAAATAAATTAACTGGTGATGCTAACTGATGTTGCTTCTTAAGGTCATCAGTAGTTAGAGCTAAATACCTCTTAGTCATATTTAAATCTGAGTGTCTCATTGTTCTCTGGAGTGTAAAGACATTTCCACCGCTTCTTAAGTAGTAAAGTGCAAAGCAATGCCTTAAGGAGTATGGAGTTATACTAAAGTTTAGTTTCTTTCTGTATTTCTTAAGTTTGTGTCCCCAGCTTGTCTCTAACATAGGTTGACCATTATAGGAACAGAAAATAGGGACATCATCATTCCAGTTAGATGGTCTTACTCTTATAAGTTTTCGAAGGTGTAAAACTACTATAGGAGAAATTGGTAATGTTCTTGATGTTCTTGATGTTTTTGTCTTTGCAACTTCTTTTCTAACTGTAATTTCCAAAGAAGAAAGCTTTATATCAGTTGGAAGTAAGTTTAAAGCTTCCTTTGGTCTAATACCTGTATCTAAGGTTAAGAGAATTAAGCAGTGATCTCTAAGTCCTGAGAATGTATTTTTATTTGGAAGAGATAATAACTTCATTAAAACTTCCTCTGATATGTTATAAATCTTTGCTTCTTCTTTTCTTTTTGGAAAATCAATTGGGTTCTTAGGTATTATTTGCTCCTTAACAAGATAAGAAAAGAATGATTTAAGGTATGCTCTTTTAATATTGAATGTTGCAGGAGCACAATTCTTTGAAAAGTAATTCTTAATTGCTAAAGAAAGCTCAGCAAAACTTCCAATGTTAGGATATTTTTTAAAAAATAGATTGACTTTATAAATATAATCTTTTATTGTTTTTTTTTAAACCTTGAATTCTTTTTGTTAAGAGAAAGTCTTCAAAATATCCTTTCCAAATGAAAGGTTTATCCATAAAAACTTTTTCTTTAAAATTAACAATTTTTCCCAATTTTTTACACCTTTTTAATAGCAACGCTCTCAAGGTTTAAATTGGAAAAAATTAGTCGTAAAATATACTCTGGTAGCCCCGAGGAGAGTCGAACTCCTATTGCCGCCTTGAAAGAGCGGTGTCCTAACCGTTAGACGACGGAGCCATATGAGCCGTACAGGATTCGGACCTGTGACCCCCTGCTTAAAAGGCAGGTGCTCTACCTGCTGAGCTAACGGCCCGGCCAACTTTTATATATTATTGAAAATACATATTTTGTCAAATAATTTTTAAAAAATTATACACTTTTATTTAATTAATATTTTATATTTAGTATAATAAATAAAAAAAATAATTATGGATACATTATAAATTAAATTTTTTATAAAATTTTATAAAAGTGGAGGAACTATTATATAAATGAACATAAAAAAAATCTTATATGGTTTAATAATTTTACTTCTTGTAATTAACATTTCAAGTTGTGCAAATCTTCCAGGAACAAAAAAACAACCTTCTTCTCCTGCTAAAAACACACCCCAGCTTACTATAAAAATACCTATTGGCAGTAGTACGGTATATGTAAACGGAGAAGAGATAGATTTAACCTCTCCGCCTGCCTACATAGACGAAGAAAGCCAAACAACTATGGTCCCTTTAAGGTTTATTTCAGAAATAATAGGTGCTAAAGTTGAATGGATACCTGATACAAAAGAAATAGTTATTACTCAAAATGAAAAAGTTATATTAATGTCTATAAAATCAATTAATACAACTGTCAATGGAAAAGAATTTGCTCTTCCATGTAAACCACAAATTAAAGAAGAAAGAGCATTTGTTCCTTTAAAATTTATTGCCCAAAATCTTGATTTTGTTGTTGACTGGATACCAGAAAGCAAGACAATCGTTTTATATAAAGGAAGTTAGTTTAAAAAAACTAAATAGCCTCAACTATTTCGAACTGTTTTAAGAATTGATCTCTAAAAGCTAATTCCTCTTCAAAGAGTTTTTGTACTTTTGGATTTTCTAATATAAATTGAGCAGCTTTTTTTGCTTCATCAAGTAAAGGAACATCTTTTGAAAGATCTACTAATGACCTTACAAAATAACCATGTTGCTTTTCGCCAAATAATTCTCCAGGTCCTCTTAATTCAAGGTCTTTCTCTGCAATAATAAACCCTGAGTTTGTATCCTCGAGTATTTTTAATCTCTTAGAGTTTTCTATATTGTCCACCAAAAGAAAACAATAAGAATCCTGAGATTTTCTTCCAATTCTACCACGTAATTGGTGAAGTTGAGCAAGACCAAACCTTTGGGCATCCTCTACAATTATTACTGATGCATCTGGAATATCAATTCCAACTTCTATAACTGTAGTTGAAACTAATATATCGCTCTCCTTTGAAAATTCTCTTATCGCTTCTTCTTTTTCTTCTACGTTCATTCTTCCATGAAGCAAAGTTACTTTAAACTCGGGGAACACTTTTTTTAGTTCTTCAGCTTTTGCAATCGAAGAGGCTAAATCAATAGAAGAAGATTCCTCAATTAATGGACATACTACATAAGTTTTCCCACCCTCTTTTATTTTTTTTCGAACAAATTCATATACTTCTCCGTTGTTCTCTCTTAATACAATTTTTGTTAAAACTTTTCTTTCTCCTTTTGGCATTTCATCAAGAACGGAAATATCAAGATCTCCAAATCTTGTCATTGCAACAGTTCTTGGAATTGGTGTAGCACTCATAACAAGCATATGAGGAGTCAATCCCTTATTTTTTAAAGCTTCTCTCTGTCTAACCCCAAAGCGATGTTGCTCATCTACAATTACTGTAGCAAGCTTATTAAAGAGAACATCCTCCTGAATTATAGCATGTGTACCAATAACTACATCAATTGTTCCATCTCTAAGACCTTTACATACTTCTTCCTTCTTTTTGCTCTTCATCTCACTCACAAGCAATTCTACATTAAAACCAAATTTTGAAAGAAGGGTTTTTACTACTCTGTAGCTCTGCTCTGAAAGTATTTCTGTAGGAGCCATAAATGCTGCTTGAAACCCACTTTTTACCGTTAAATAAATTAGTGCTCCCGCTACAACTGTTTTACCAGATCCAACATCCCCATGTAATAATCTATTCATTGGCTTTCCTGAATTCAGATCATTTATCAGTTCAACAATTACTTTTTTTTGAGCTACTGTTAATTTAAAAGGAAGAGAATCTTCAAATTCTTTAATAACATTAGGGTCAATATTAAAAGAGATTCCCTTTAGAGAACCTAAAAGATTCTTTGCTTTACACAACTTATACTGACCAAGGATAAACTCTTCAAAAACAATTCTTTTTCTTGCCTTTTCAAGATTCTCAAAATTAATCGGGAAATGTAATTCATAAATTGCTGTAGAGCGAGGAGGAAGACTGAGTTTTGAAAGTACTTGATTTGGTATAAACTCGTAAAAAAAATCTTTGTAATTCTCAAGGTTTTCCTTAATTATACTCCTTAAAACTTTTGGATAAATGCCCTGCGTAAGCTTATACACTGGAACAATTCTTCCTGTATGGATTGTTTCTTTTTTTTCTTCTAAAAATTCGTATTCGGCATTATCAATCTCGTAACTACCATAATTAAAGGATACTTTTCCAGAAAATATTACTGATTTTTCAATATGCTCCTCAAAAACTTTCTTAAGAAAACGCTGATTAAAGAAAACTCCTGTAATAGCAGATGTACCATCGTATATTGTAACTTTCAATATAGAAAATTTATTTTTACTAAATTCCTGAACCGAGACAATTTTTCCACAAAAAGTTTGTATTTCCCCCACTCTTGCAGACCTTATTGGGATAATCTTACTTCTATCTATGTAGTCTCTTGGAAAATAATAGAGTAAATCAAAAAGAGTCGATATTCCAAGTCTTTCAAGTAAACTTGCTTTTTTGGGTCCTACACCCTTAACAAACTGAATTGGCTTTACTAAAATTGAGCGGGCTGTCTCAAGATTTATCTCTAATTTATCATGGATATTAGTATTTTTTTCTTTAATGTTAATATAGTCCTCTATTGATTTTATTTCATTTAAAATCCTTAAATAAAGTTCTCGTGAGGGATTTCCTTTGTAACTCGAAAAAGTCTCAATTAGATGCGATAGCGTTGCTGCTATTTCATTGTCTTCAACAAAACTTTTTCTAACTTCAGAGAGTCGTTTTAGAGCAAAATCAGAAAAACCTCCAATTACGGAATTATCTTTAAAATTGTTTTTAGGTTCATAAAATAGGGGTCTTTTTATATCATCTAAGGCTTTCTCTAATTCTTTAAACATTCTAAATCTATTTTATAGACTTTTTCGGTGTCTAATTTTAACCATTTTTTAATAAATCTCCCAAAGGATTCAATATCACCAGAAGTATAAAACAGGTCTTCATTTTGAGAATTAGATACAGGTTTTTCGGTCCTAATTTCTGAATATAGCTTAAGTGTTTGCTTTGCAACAGCAGTAGCAGGGTCCAGAACTGTAAAAGTATCTCCAAACATTGAAATTATAATTTCCTTTAAAAAAATAAAATGAGTGCACCCCAAAACTATCGTATCCACTCCCATATTCTTTAGTCTTTCGAGTTTATCGAACAGAAAACTTTTTATTGAGGTGATTTCTGTCATTCCATCCTCGACTAATTTTACAAGGAGAGGAAATTGAATAGAGATTACATTTACACCATTAGCCCATGTTTCGATGAGCTCTTGATACTTTTTTCCTTTAGATGAAGCTTCAGTTAATAATACTGCTATTTTACCACTTTTTGTGGATTGAACAGCTGGTTTCACAGGAGGCACAATACCAACAAAAGGCACCGAAAAACTATTTCTTAAGTAACTTATTGAGGATACTGTTGCAGAGTTGCAAGCTGATACAATAAGCTTTGAGCCCTTATCTATTAGGAACGAGCTTATACAATATGCATAAGCTTTAATTTCCTCTTCACTCTTTTCTCCATAAGGAAAATGGGCATTATCTGAAAAGTAAATATAATGAGTCTCGGGGATCAAAGTTTTAATTTCTCTATAAATTGATAGCCCTCCAACCCCTGAGTCAAAAATACCAATCATTACACCACGCTCGGCTCAACAAAAAGTTCTCCTCTATCAAATCTACCAAGATCAAGTTTTGTCTTTACTTCAGGTATAGAAAGCTCTTCACCGCATATCATTTGTGCTATTAGAGTAGAGGTCATTGGAGATATCATAAAACCATGACCCGAGAAGCCACAAGCCATATAGAAATTTTTAAGTTCAGGCGCCTCTCCTATTATTGGAGTCTTGTCTGGTGACATATTATACAACCCAGACCATTGTCTTAAAAGTCTTGCTTTGCCTAATGGTGGAAGCACTTCAATCACTCTTGTAGTAACGTTTTCTAAAAATTTATAAGTATGACCTTGATTAAAATCTTTTGGTTCTGTGGGATCACCAAAACCCATTAAAATTGCACCATTCGGCTCCTGCTGGGTATAAAAGTTATGATAAAAAGACATTACCATTGGTCTAAAAAGTGGCTCTATTGGTTCAGTAACAAAAATTTGGTGTCGCTCAGAATATGTAGGTATCTTTACCCCTGCCATCTGTCCGATAATTTGTGACCAACCACCAGCTGCGTTTACAATAATGTCACAATCAATTTTTCCTTTGTTTGTTAAAACGCTCTTAACTGTGTAACCATCTGTTTTTATACCTACAACCTCAGTAAATATGTTTATCTCTACTCCTAATCTTTTAGCCGCTTCGGAATATGCATATGTTACATGAAAAGGATTGCAATGACCATCTTTATCATAAAAAGTAGCACCAAGCAAACCATTTGTATTTACTATAGGAACAACATTTTTTGAATCTTGTGGAGTTAAAAATTCAACTTTTAATCCAAACTTTTTTTGCAGTTCAATATTTTTCTTGAATTGTTCTACCTGCTTTTCAGTATAGGCAGGCATAAAATAACCTGTTTGAATAAATTCTATATCTTTTTCATAACCCAATTCTTCTCTTAATGTCTCAAATCTCTTTACCGATCCAATAGAGAGCTTTAAATTCATTTCTGTTCCCCACTGTTGCCTTACACCTGCTCCACACCTTCCAGTGGCACCTGAAGTTAAATATTTTCTCTCAAGGAGAACAATGTCTTTAACACCCCTCTTTGCTAATTCATATGAAATTGCACAACCTACCACTCCGCCACCTATGATAACTACCTCTGCTTTATTTTTCATTTTTGCTCTCCTCAACAATTAATTTAAGAGGAACTGTGACAATCGGTGGTCTAAAAGTAGGAACATCAATCTCCTCCATAGTTTTGCCTGTTGCCTTTGCTATTTCCTGCATTATTAATGTTCGGCAGGTTTTGCCCTCACACTGCCCCATCCCTGCCCGAGAAAGCCTTTTTATTTCATCTAAGGTTGTATAGCCTTTTCTGATTAAATCTCTTATCTCTTTAAGAGTTACATCAGAGCACCTGCATACTGTAATTTTTCCTTCTTCTTCCCTATTCACTCTTCATCCACCACCCTTATATTCCTTACCTCCATGCAAAGTTCTTTAGGTACTTTTATCCAAATAATCTTGGTCTTTGAGTTTGTTTTTAATGATTGAATTTTTATAACTTCTCCTGTTCCAACTATCTCTCCTTTTCGGTTTAAAACATCATATTCTTTGCCAACTTCTGGCAAAGGTATGAATTCATAAGGAATTTTAACCAAAGCATTATTATCACTATAGTCTTCCCAAACAACAAAAATAGCTAAACCAGGACATTGAGCGATACATACACCACAACCATTGCATTTCTCAAAATCTATTAAAGGTAGATCAACGATTTTTTTAAATTCCTTTATTGCTCCTCTATTACATGCTGATTGACAGGGATTACACGGAATTTCCTGAATACACTCTATTATTGCAACTGGACCCTTTTTTAGCCTTTCCTTTGATGGGATTCTTTCTTTAAGTTCTTCTAATTCTAAATAACCTTTTTCTTCATACATTTTATTCTTCCTCTAACTTTTTAATTCCTGACAGAATCTTTTCTCCTGTAGGACCATTTCTAAGATCAAATAGTTTCTTAAAAGCTTTGTCTCTCAATTCTAATAACTCTGCACTAGCACAATTAAGAGATTCTGAAGCAGAGACAGCAGCAATTGTTCCTTCAAGCATTGCAGATGTAGCCTCTTCAATTGATGCGACATCTCCCGCGATATATACATCTTTGTTTGTGGTCATTAAATTCCCATCTCTTATTGGAATATGCCCCCCTAATTCAGGAATGTATCTCATCTTACAACCAAACTGCCATAAAAGCTCTGTTAAAGGTGATAAGCCAACAGCAAGACAAAGAGTATCACAGTCGATCCTTCTCTCAGTTCCTTGGATTTCATTCCAATCTTTATCAAGAGAAATTAACTCAACCCCTTCAAGTTCATCTTTCCCAAAAGCTGTTTTTACTGTAGTTTTTGTATATATGGGAATCCCTAATCTGCTTACCTTAGCAGCGTGAACAAAATAACCTCCTACTTTCGGGGCAGCTTCAACTATGGCTTTTACTTTAGCTCCTGCCTGAACGAGCTGATAAGAGATTATAAGACCAATATTTCCTGAGCCAACCATAACCACTTCTTTGCCTGGTAAAACCCCATAAAGGTTCATAAGTGTCTGTACTGCTCCTGCACCATATATTCCTGGAAGGTCATTATTTTCGAAGAGAAGCGCCCTCTCTGATGCCCCCGTTGCCACAATAACTTTTTTAAATTTAATTCGAATTAATTCCTCATCATTGTGGACTGCTAAAAGCATGTCTTCTTCGTTGTAGTAGCCACATGCAGTAGTATTAAGTGAAATTTCCATATTATTAAACTTTTTAACGCTCTCAGAAAGTAAATTACCTATTTCAAAGCCTCTAACTCCTGCATATTCCTCTCTGGAACCAAAAAACATATGAGTCTGCTTAACAAGCTGACCACCTAAAAATGGATCTCTTTCAAGAAGTAAAACTTTTAAATCTGTTTGACCTAGAGCAAGGGCTGCCGATAGACCGGCAGGTCCACCGCCAATAATTACTACATCTGTCTCTTTAATCATTTTTTACCAACCTATCTGTCTCTACAATCATACCTTGCCTTGCTCTTTTAACACATGTTCTTACATTTGGTTCTCCATTAACTTTCATTAAGCAAGATGAGCAATTACCTATACAGCAAAATAACCCTCTCGGTTTATGATACTTAAGACTATAAGATAAAGTTTTAATTCCATTAGCATAAAGGGATACAGCTATTGGCTCATCGTCGTAACCCTCTATCTCCTTACCATCAAGGAAGAAAGTTATCTTATTTCCTTTGTTGAACTCAAGGATTGGGTGATTTTTGATGCGCACTTTCTACCTCCAAATACATCATTTATATGATTTAATTTCATCATTTTAGTTAAGTATACCACAAATATTTGGCAACCTTAAGCACATTTTAGAAGTAAATAAATATGTCATTAACATCACACAATGAGGATATTCCTTCCAAAAAAATTTCACCAGCCCTTTACTTCAGCTTAGGATTGCTTTTTTTACCAGTGATGAAAAGTCTTCTACCAACATGTCCTCCTGAGCTGAGGAGTATCTTTTTATCTATGAAATATCTCCTCTTTTTACGCTTCGATAAAAGATTTCGAGGATGACAGTAGTGATGTCATTCCGCACTTGATGCGGAATCCAGGAAGTGTTTCTTTTCAAATAGAAAGTAAAAATGAAAAAAGAATGGATCCCCAATCGAGTTGGGGATGACAAGTTACTTGGATCCTCGATAAAAGATTTCGAGGATGAAAGTGGGCGTACTTTCGAGGATGACAGATACTGTGGATTCCCGCAATCGCTCTGAATGACAAACACTCACAAATCTTCCTGAGGTAGTATATCTATATTTTGCTATCGTAAGGATCTATTCTTTTTATAATACTTATAAAAATTGGGCTGGATCCTCGATAAAAGATTTCGAGGATGACAGTGGGTGTACTTTCGAGGATGACAGTAGTGATGTCATTCCGCACTTGATGCGGAATCCAGGAAGTATTTCTTTTCAAATAGAAAGTAAAAATGAAAAAAGAATGGATCCCCAATCGAGTTGGGGATGACAAGTTACTTGGATCCTCGATAAAAGATTTCGAGGATGACAAAAGTGTTGTCATTCCGCACTTGATGCGGAATCCAGGAAGTATTTCTTTCTTTTAATATTAGTAAGAAAAAGAATATGGATTCCTTAATAATTGATTTCAGGAATTACAGGGAGTGTAAATTTGGGAATGACGCCCATCTCCTACTGTCATCCTGAGGAAGTATTATTTCAGCAACTGAAGGATCTAATCTTAATTATTCTAAAACTTTGTAAATGTGTACCAATTTTAAAGCCTCAATATGTTATTGTGACTCAAAAATCCTAAAAATCATGTTTGAGATAATATCTAAGAGTATATATACTTCTTTCGGTGATAATTTACAATTCCAAGAAATAGAGATATATGTTTATTTTGGATAGGACAATTGATATTTTTCTTATAAAAATATAAATTATTAGAAATGAAGAAAAAAAAGAAAATTGAATTAACTTTATTTTCTCAAGGGGTATCTGCGGGTTTTCCTTCACCAGCAGATGACTTTATCGATAAAAATTTGGATTTAAATGAATTTCTTATCAAGCATCCTGTTGCCACTTACTTACTTAAGGTCTCTGGCAACTCAATGATAGATGCAGGAATAAATTCGGGAGACATATTAATCGTTGATAGGTCTATCGAACCAACAGACAATAAGATTGTTGTTGCTATAATTGATGGTGAATTTACATTGAAAAGGTTCAGAAAAATAGATAATAAAATATACCTATACCCTGAAAATTCTAAATATACCCCTATTGAAGTTAGTGAAGGAATGGATTGTCAAATTTGGGGAGTTGTTACATTTGTTATTCATCAGTTTGAAAATATATAGAAATGAACAAAATCTTCGGATTAGTTGATTGTAATAACTTTTATGTATCCTGCGAACAAGCATTTAATCCAAAGTTAAGCAATAAACCAGTTGTTGTATTATCAAATAATGATGGTTGTGTAATATCGCGATCACAGGAAGCAAAAGATTTAGGAATTACATTGGGGCAACCGATATTCAAATGTATGGATATGGTTGAAAAATATAATATACAAGTTCTATCATCTAATTTTAGTTTATATGGAGATATCTCAAATAGAATTATGTCAACACTTTCTCAAATCTGCCCCGATATTGAAATTTATTCTATTGATGAAGCTTTTATATTATTAGATAGTAACCAAGCATCTAATTTAGAAGATTATTTAAAGATTATTAGAGATACTATTTATAAATGGACTGGAATACCAGTATCAATAGGAGCAGCTACAACAAAGACTTTAGCAAAGGTAGCTAATAAAATAGCCAAAAGAAATAAAGACCTTAAAGGAATATTTAATTTAGTTGATAAACCAAATTTAGAAGAATATCTTGAGACAATAGATGTATCAGATATTTGGGGCATTGGAAGAAGCTTTGTAAAACTTTTAAATAAGCATGGTGTATACAATGCAAAACAACTAAGCACTGTAAACGACTCCTGGGCTAAGAAATATTTAAAAACACCAGGATTAAAAACTGTTTTGGAGTTAAGAGGCATACCTTGTATAGAACTTAATGACGTAGTTCAACCAAAGAAATCAATAATAACATCAAGAACTTTTGGAAATGATATTTGTAATATTCAGGAAATGACTGAAGCAATTTCAACATTCACAACAAATGCAGCAGATAAATTAAGAAAACAGAACTCTGTTGCATCATGTGTGCAAGTATTTGTAATGTCCAATCCATTTAAAGATGGAGAAAAGTATTTCAATTCAACAATTATACCTACCAAGATACCTACTGCCAATACTTTAGATTTAATTAGATATGCATTAATTGGACTTAAAAAAATCTACAAAGATAAAATAAAGTATAAAAAGGCGGGAGTAATGCTATCGGAAATAATTCAAAATGAAGGTGCAAAATCATCTTTGTTTGATGATGTTTACCCTGAGAGTAAAGATGAAAAGTTAATGAACGTTATTGATAATATTAATTTAAGGTACGGAAGAAATACTCTTTACCCTCTGTCAAATGGTATAGAGCATAACTGGAAAATGAAACAACTCAGGAAATCTCAAAGATATACGACTAATTTAAACGAACTATTAACTATAAACATTTAATTAATTGGATCTAATAGCTCTTTAAAGTCATTTTTGGGATTGTTTACTTTATTTGATACTCTATACATTATCATATTACCAGCATCATACGGTTTAAGAATATTAGTAAGTGTTTTAATGCTATCAATATTATTATCCAACCATATTTTCTCTTCTTCCAGCTTTAATATTACTGGCATTCTATCATGAATACCAGATATTAGCGAATTAGCCTTTGTGGTTATGATTGTAAAAGATTTATATTCTCTATTATTTAAAGGGTCTTTCCAGATATCATAGAGACCAGCAAATGAAAATAACTCCATGTTTTTAAAAGATATGAAAAATGGAATCTTTTTATTATCTTCTTTTTTCCACTCATAAAAACCATTTGAAGGAATCAAACATCTTTTACTTTTAATTAAATTTTTAAATGATGGTTTCTCGGTTAGAGTTTCTGCTCTTGCGTTGATCATTTGATTTTGAACGTTTAACTCTTTAGCCCAATTTGGGATTAACCCCCATTTCATCATTTCAAGTGTAGCAGAATCTTTCATTATAATTACAGGGAAATCACTTGTTGGAGCAATGTTATAAGAAGGTTTTAGATTTAATTTAATATCGCTTTTCAGATTAAATCTTTCACTTAATTTATCTACATCGAAAAATACAAATCTTCCACACATTTTATTTATTATTTATATTATACAAGATACTAATGATTTAAGGAAGGAATGACATCTCCTGATTTTACTGTGATGAAATGACGACAAAGACAAATGAAGAGATTCCTTAAGGACTTGTGTGCAAAAATACCGCACTTATTTATGACGGTGTATGTGTCTTCCTGAGGACTGCTCTTCCCAACGATAAAGGGTACCCTTAAGTTCATTCCGACCAATTGCGTGAATCTATACCGTTCAGGGTAGAAACAGAAGAAATACTCCTCCAAAAATAATAAATAATAAACCCTCCATATATATGAGTGGGAAAAAAAGACAATTCTGTCACTCCAAAGTAAAAAGAAATTAAAAAGGCTGGCAGCTACCTACTCTCCCGGTGAGCTTCCCCACAAGTACCATCGGCCTTGATGAGCTTAACTTCCGTGTTCGGAATGGGAACGGGTGTTTCCTCATCAGTATTGCCACCAGCCAAAATAAAGAACATTTTTCACTAAATAGGGATCATCTCTTAATTTAAATAAATAATTATTTCATAAAAAGAGGCAGAAAAAACCTCGATCTATTAGTACTGGTCACCTTAAAGCCTCTCAGCTCTTACAGCTCCAGCCTATCAAACTGGTAGTCTACCAGTGATCTTACCTCCTTATTGGAGTGGGATATCTAATCTTGAGGGAGACTTCGCACTTAGATGCTTTCAGTGCTTATTCCTTAGGACACAGCTACCCTGCGCGTATCACTGGTGTGATAACAGGTACACTGGAGGTCCAGTCACTCTGATCCTCTCGTACTAAGAGTGAACCCTCTCAAATATCCTGCGCTTGCGGCGGATAAGGACCGAACTGTCTCACGACGTTCTGAACCCAGCTCGCGTGCCGCTTTAATGGGCGAACAGCCCAACCCTTGGAACCTGCTTCAGCTCCAGGATGCGACGAGCCGACATCGAGGTGCCAAGCCCTCCCGTCGATGTGAACTCTTGGGAAGGATAAGCCTGTTATCCCCGAGGTAGCTTTTATTCGTTGAGCGATGACCCTTCCATATGGTATCACCGGATCATTAAGACCTGCTTTCGCACCTGCTTGACCTGTAAGTCTATGCAGTTAAGCTCCCTTATGCCTTTACACTCTACGCGTGATTTCCAAACACGCTGAGGGAACCTTTGTGCGCCTCCGTTACTTTTTAGGAGGCGACCGCCCCAGTCAAACTACCCGCCTGACACTGTCCATTTGCTTGATTCAAAGCTAAACGTTAGAACACTAACATTTTAAGGGTGGTATCCCAAGGGCGACTCCAAAGGACCTGGCGATCCTTCTTCCCAGTCTCCCACCTATCCTGTACATAAAATGCCAGAATTCAATGCCAAGTTATAGTAAAGCTCTACGGGGTCTTCACGTCCTGCCGCAAGTATCCCGCATCTTCACGGGAACTGCTATTTCACCGAATCTCTCGTCGAGACAGCGCTCAGGTAGTTACGCTTTTCATGCGCGTCGGAACTTGCCCGACAAGGTATTTCGCTACCTTAGGACCGTTATAGTTACGGCCGCCGTTCACTGGGGCTTAGATTCAAAGCTTCGGGAAGATTGCTCCTCCCTAACCTCTCCTCGTAACCTTCCAGCACTGGGCAAGCGTCGGCTCCTATACATCGCCTTACGGCTTAGCAGAAACCTGTGTTTTTGTTAAACAGTCCCCCGAGCCTATTTCTTGCAACCTACTACATTACTAACTAATTGCTTAATTAGTAATGGTTAGGCACCCCTTCTCCCAAAGTTACGGGGCCTTTTTGCCGAGTTCCTTAACGAGAGTTCTTTCGCTCACCTTAGGAGTCTATCTCCCTGTCTACCTGTGTTGGATTGAGGTACGGTTAAGTTTTATCTGGTTAGAAGATTTTCTTGGGAGCATGGAGTCAGTCACTTCACCTTACGGCTCCCCATCACACATCGGGCTAATGATTAAGTGGATTTGCCTGCTTAATCACCCTTTAATGCTTGGGCAGGGACAACCAAAACCCTGCTTGACCTATCCTTCTCCGTCCCTCCATCACCTCTTTGTCGATAAAACTTAGTACGGGAATATTAACCCGTTAGCCATCATCTACGCCTTTCGGCCTCAACTTAGGACCGACTAACCCTGGGTGGACGAACCTTCCCCAGGAAACCTTAGACTTTCGGTGGCAGAGATTCTCACTCTACTTTTCGCTACTTAAGCCGGGATTCTCACTTCTTGCTTCTCCAGCACTCCTTACGGTATACCTTCTCTGAAACAAGAACGCTCTCCTACCGCAGGAAATATTTTGGTAATTAAAGTGAAACACTGAAATTGTTTTTGATATTTCCTACCCGCTGCTTCGGTTGTAAACTTAGTCCCGAACATTTACGGCGCAAGACCGCATCGACCAGTGAGCTGTTACGCACTCTTTAAATGATGGCTGCTTCTAAGCCAACATCCTGGCTGTCTGGGCAGACTCACTTCCTTAATATACACTTAGTTTACAATTAGGGACCTTAGCAGGCGGTCTGGGTTGTTTCCCTTTCGACCACGGATCTTATTACCCGTAGACTCACTTTAAAGATATTAACTTTCTGGCATTCGGAGTTTGATAGGGTTTGGTAGTCTGGTAGGACTCCTAGCCCTTTCAGTGCTCTACCTCCAGAAAGGAACTCTTTAAGCTGCACCTAAATGCATTTCGGAGAGAACCAGCTATCTCCGGGTTCGGTTGGAATTTCTCCCCTACTCACAGCTCATCGCACGAGTTTTCACCCCCGATGCGTTCGGGCCTCCACGAATTCTTAGGTTCGCTTCACCCTGGCCATAAGTAGATCACCCGGTTTCGGGTCTTTATGAAGAAACTAATTCGCCCTATTCAGACTCGCTTTCGCTATGGCTTCGAGGGTTACCTCTTAACCTTGCTCCTTCATAAAACTCCCCGGCTCATTCTTCAATAGGCAAGCCATGACACTATCTAATAACTTTTAAGGGTCATTAGATATAGTGCTCTGACCGATTGTAGGCAACATGGTTTCAGATTCTATTTCACTCCCCTCCCGGGGTTCTTTTCACCTTTCCCTCACGGTACTTTGTTCACTATCGGTCAACGGAGTATTTAGCCTTAGGAGATGGTCCTCCTAGCTTCTCACAGGATTCCACGTGTCCCGTGATACTCAGGTCTAAAATAGGAAGTAATGTGGATTTCGCTTACAGGACTTTCACCTTCTATGGCTACCATTTCCATGATATTCAGCTATCCGCATTATTTTTGACTTCCCTTCTTAGTTACAGCTAAGAAACATTTAGACCTACAACCCCTCTTAAGCAAGGCCTGTAAGCTTTAACACTTAAGAGGTTTAGGCTGTTCCCCTTTCGCTCGCCGCTACTGAGGGAATCGAATTTTCTTTCTCTTCCTTAAGTTACTTGGATGTTTCGGTTCACTTAGTTCCCCTTCATACTCTATTTTATTTAAGCATGAATGATACACTTCTGGTGTATCGGGATTTCCCCATTCGGATATCTCCGGGTCTCAGGATGTTTGCTCCTCACCGAAGACTATCGCAGGCTTACTGCGTCCTTCATCGGCTCCGTATTGCCAAGGCATCCACCATCTGCCCTTACTATTTTTTCTGTCTCTCATTTATTGCCTAATTTATTTTTTAACTTTAGTTTTTTCTAACTTCAGTTCTGTTCTGTTTTATTATGTTTTATTATGTTTAAACTCTCTTTTTATCTCTTTTTATTTTTTTATTTTTATTCTGTGAAATTTTGCTTCTTAATTCTCATTTAAGATGCGAGATGATCCCTATTTAGTTTTCAAGGTAGTAATTTTGTACTTTACCTTAATCTTAAGTGGTATAAGTTATTTGCTTTAAGTTTCAATTTGAGTTTGTGTTTTAGTTTTAGTTTGTGCTTTAGTTTGAGTTTGTGCTTTAGTTTGAGTTTGTGCTTTAGTTTGAGTTTGAGTTTGAGTTTGAGTTTGAGTTTGAGTTTGAGTTTTAGTTTTAGTTTCTATTAATCTATGTTGTATACATTCACTCTGATTATTCTTCAGAGAGAAAGGTTAAATATTTATTTAATTTGCTCCTTAGAAAGGAGGTGATCCAG
>Ga0255346_1001876_pt1 | contig 27888 bp, 24 predicted proteins | sample wastewater_treat_FD_194410 | JGI IMG/M metagenome (GOLD analysis project Ga0255346, IMG submission 194410) | Wastewater microbial communities from Lulu Island WWTP, Vancouver, Canada - plant22 | ecosystem: Engineered > WWTP > Wastewater > Unclassified | place: Canada: Vancouver, British Columbia...
TTTGAAAAGTTTGAACTCCAGTCCAAGTATTAGCATTAGCAAGATTTAATCCTAAAGTGTATGGCCCAGAACCACTACGAGTGAGAGTAGTATTAGTAGCATTGTTAACATAAGGCAGAGATCCAGTTTGACCAATCTGTAAGAAAGAGGAACTATGTAAACCATCAAGATAGTCAGCATTAAGATTAGTGACTAGGGCAGTAGAACCAACATTGAAATTATTTTGGAAGGTAGGAATTCCAGTCCAAGTATTATTGTTGGCTAAATTAAGACCAAGAGTATAAGGCCCAGAACCATAACGAGTTAGAGTACTATTGTAGGCATTGTTGACATAAGGTAGAGAGCCAGTACTACCAACTTGAAGGAAGGAACTGGCATGTAAACCATCTAATAAATCAGCATCAAGACCAGAACCAGAACCGTCAGAATTGCTAGTCCAGATTTGTGACCAAGGTTGCATGATTCCTCCTGAACTTTGCCAGAATCTAATGTAAGCTCTGCTATTACCCGGGGAAAATTGTAGTTGGGTTCCCCAATCATTTGAATATCTTAAAACGATGAAGTTTGATATGTTGCCTATGGCAGAATCAGTCATGTTGTAACCGTAATACAGAGCTTCCGTTTTAATATCGTTCATAGATTGTCCGTTGACTGACAATCCACCTCTTACAAAATTTGAAGAATCATAACCATCTAATAGATCAGCATTAAGATTGGTGATGACAGCAGTAGAACCAACATTGAAATTATTTTGGAAGGTAGGAATTCCAGTCCAAGTATTATTGTTGGCTAAATTAAGACCAAGTTGATTATTACTATTTATTTGTAAGGTAGGATCATAGAGAACATTGAAAGTATTGTTAGCTAAAGTTAAACCAACACCAGCCGCATAGGTGGTACCAACACCACTGTTGGGTGCCCAGTAACTATTACCACTGGCATCTGAAGTTAAAATGTAACCATTGGCGGCACCTTGAGGGAGAGATAAAGTGCCACCGATAGAGAGATTGTTGGAGAAGGTGGAGTTACCATTACTGCTTATAGTAAGTTGACTGGTTGGTAGAAAGGTACTACCGATATTTAAATTGGTATTGGTAAACAATTGAATTGATCCGTCTTGGTTAAGTTTTATTCCAGATGAATTAGTATTGGTGGCTAGGTATTGATGTTGACTACTGTAATAAGAGTTATTAGCGATAAAACTACCAACGGTATTAGCAACACTACCAAGATATAGTTTTTGATTACTGCTTTGATTGGTTAATAATACTTGTTGAAAGCTTGAATTTGAAACAGTTAATGAGGAAGTAGGATCGGTGGTACCGATACCAACATTGCCACTACTATTCCAAATACCATTGCCAGGGAAATAGGTATTGGCAGTAAAGGTTTGAGCCCCAGTCCAAGTGTTGGCATTAGCCAAATTAAGAGCTAAGGTGTAAGGACCAGAACCGCTTTTGGTTAAAGTAGAGTTAGTGGCGTCGTTGACATAAGGTAGAGAACCAGTGCTACCAACTTGAAGGAATGAGGAAGCATGTAAACCATCCAACAAATCAGCATCAAGACCGGAACCAGAACCATCATTGCCTGAATCCCAAATGGTTTGCCAAGCAGAAAAATTGCCAGCATTTATCTTCTGTCGCCAATACATAGTACCAGTGGTACTAAAAACTAGTTGATTTAACCAATTACTACTACCATTTTGATCAATACCACTACTGACAGTATTAAGAATGGTGCCATAACCTGATGGAGTGTTAGTAGTTCCAGTACCGTAAAGATGAACTCCGGAACTAAGAGCATTATTAAGATCAGAAACATAACCTCGATTCCAACGATTATCAGCCCAGTATTGACCGTGATAACCATCCAATAAATCAGCATTAAGATTACTAACTAGAGTAGTGGAATTAACTGATAGGGGAGCAGTGCCGGTAGCAACAGTAGAGATAAACCGACCATCGGTACGGATATTACCAACGACATCAAGCTTTTGACCAGCATAGGTGCTACCAATACCAACATTACCATTACTTGGATTTAAAATAGTATTATTACCAAGTTCGTTGATATATAGAGGTTGACCATTATGGCTTTGGATCCAAGAATGATTACCATCTCCTCCCAGTCTGAGATTACTATTGCCGCTTCTAATTATTAGAGAGCCATTACTGGCACTACTGGCAGTGTCAACAATGGTAAGTTTGGCGTTGGGATCGGCAGTGCCGATACCAACATTACCATTGGTAAAGCCAAAATTATAGTTATTTTGATCAATGAGAGTGTTTTGAATTAAGGTTCCACCTAAACCAAAGATTTGAGGGGAACCAATGGTGGTTAGACCGTTGGTGACAGCATAAGTAGTCCCAACACCACTGTTGGGTGCCCAATAACTATTGCCTGAAGCATCGGAGGTTAAAATGTAACCATTGGCAGCACCTTGAGGTAAAGATAATGTGCCGCCGACAGATAAATTAGTACTAAAACTACCATCACCAATGACATCTAATTTTTTCGTAGGATTAGTAGTACCAATACCAACATTGCCTTTGAGAATAGTTTTGGCAATATTATCATTGCCAAGAGTGACTGAATTACTACCGTTACCAATAGTGTTGTAGCCAATAACGATTTCATTTTGAGAATTATTAGCTAATGATTTAGTGGCAGCACCAATGTAAATAGAATAGTCTGGTGAAGTGTTGCCAGTGGAATCGTCAGCTAGAAGCCGACCAGCATGATGACCTAGAGCAATATTGTGATTACCAGTAGTATTGGCATTAAGAGAACCGTTACCCAAAGCGAGGTTGTAACTGCCGGTGGTATTGGAGTAAAGTGAAGCACTGCCGATAGAATTATTAGCCGAGCCACTGGTGTTTAAGTAGAGAGATGCTCGACCTATGGCAGTGTTATTACTACCTTCAGTATTTGAGGTAAGAGAAACATAACCGATAGCAGTATTTTCGTTACCAGTAGTATTGGAATAGAGAGAGGCATTACCTAAAGCAGTGTTTCTATAACCAGTAGTATTATTGCGGAGAGAATAAGTACCTAAGGCAGTGTTTTCAAAACCAATGGTATTTGATTGGAGAGAATTAACGCCAATACCGGTGTTGAAACTAGCATGAGAAGCAGAACTAGCACCAATACCCATGGTAAGATTGCCGGAATTTGCACCTAAGAAAGTATTATAACCAAGAGTAGTGACAGTGCCATTATCACCATAATTAAAATTATGTAAGAAAGGAAGACTGTCTTTGTAAATGACACCATTTGGATCAGCATAGGTAGTGTTAACTAACTTAATATTGCCAGTCATATCAAGTTGTTGAGTGGGGGAGGTGGTGCCGAGACCGACATTACCACTAGTATTCCAAATACCATTGGGGAAATAGGTATTAGCAGTAAAGGTTTGAGCGCCAGTCCAAGTGTTGGTATTGGCTAAATTGAGACCAAGAGTGTAAGGACCGGAACCATAACGAGTCAAGGTACTATTGTAAGTATCGTTGACATAAGGTAATGATCCAGTTTGACCTATTTGTAAGAATTCGGAGGCGTGGAAACCGTCAAGGTAATCGGCGTTGAGATTGGTAACTAAGGCAGTGGAACCGATAGCAAAATTGGTGGTGGTGAGAGTGCCACCGACAAAGGTGTTGCCCCAGGCATCAACAGTAAAACGGCTGGAAAGATGGGTGGTACCAATGTCGTAGTTGCGGAAATCAAGGAAGTTGTAGCTGCGATTGGTGTTGTTGATGGTGGCGCTATAGAGGTTGCCGGCGGCAAGATTGGCATTGGTGGCATCAATAAACCCGTTGACGTCGGTAGAACCGGTGCCTTCGGTGACGAGTTTAATGATACCGTTGGCATCAGGATTGATGGTGATGTTACCGCCACTACCGTCAGTGGCTTTGATAAGGACAGCTTGACTTTCGATACCGAGGGTGCCAGAAGTGGATTTGATAGTGGGGGAAGTTTCGCCGAGGTTAAGGTTACCGTCGTGGTCGATAACTAGCACAGTATCTTTTAAGCCGCTAGCAGATGGAGGTAGACCTTGCAAAGATTCAGCATTGATAGCATAAGCGACAGTAGCAATGGGTTGGCGGGGAGACATAACTTCACCGCCGGCGGTAATTTGAAGGAAGACGGCAGGATTTTCAGTAAAAACAGAGTTGGGGATTTCGAGACCATGGGTTTTGCCAATGGTGACGGAAAAGATACCATTGTCGTCGGGAGTGACGACTTGGGAATTGCCAACAGAGGAGCTATAGAGGTTGGTACCGGTGCCAGGAGCTTCGGTGTCGAATAGATCAAACTGGATATTAGTGGTAGAACTGATAGGATTACCGGAGGTGTCGGTAAGACGACCTTGGAAGGAAAGAAAACGATTGGCATAGACGGGAGTGGAGGCGGTGGTGTAGGCAAAATTGGTTTTGGCTTGATCGACAGCTTGACGGTAGAGGGTATAACCAATGCCAGAGGCAATGATTAAAAGGGAAGCGCCAACAAGGTAGTTGAATAGAGGTGAGGTCAGTTTTTGAAAAAATTTGGGTTTGGAAGTAGGAATTGGCACTAAAGGTGGGAGAGGTTTGGAAGTTTGGGGGAGACGGTTTTTTTTGATAAGGAATTTTTGGAAGGAAGTTAGAGAAGAGAGTTTGCGATTGATGGAGGCAGGAGAGAGCTGACTACTTTTGAGATAGTCGATGTAGCGATTGAGATAGTCTTGATTAAAGATTTTTGGAGACAAGTTGAGATTGGGACCAATCAATAAACTGACGGATGTCATTAAGATAATTGCGAATAGTGGCTGGAGAGAAATGTTTTTTGGTCAGGTGAACTTCATATTCAGCGATTAGGTCATCAAGAGAAGGTTTTACTGGTTTAAGGGCAGCTTTGAGGGGATTGGTAGAGGTGAGGTTTTGATCGAGACTGAATTGAAAAAACTTGGAAAGAGAAGAAAGATAGCGGCGGTAATTGGGATCGGATTTGAGAGAATTGAGATAGGCGGTGACGGTTGAAGGTGAGTAGGGATTTGAGGGTGAGGACTGGTGGGTAGTAAATTCAAGAAAGTTGTTAGTGTCGGCAAGGTAGTTGCGGATAGTGGAGGCAGAATAATTCTTGGCGGTTAACCAAGAGCGGAAGGCAGAGAGAAGGGTAGCTGAAGTTGGCAGGGAGGTCATTGGTTATTTCCAAAGCCAAACGAAGGTGGCAGCAATAATTAAAAACGGGACTAATTTTTCAGCCAATTGATTGAAATAGTTTTTCTTGGGCTGTGATAAAAAATTAGGTTGGAAATTATATGTTTTATACATTTTTATCAAAGTTGAATGGTTAATAAAATAACTATCTACTATAAGAAAAAGGCTGTCAAGCTTGAAAATAGGAGTTTTGATGATGTCTTTTGATAGTAGGTAAGCTAGAAAAAAGAGAGTAAAAATGATTTTCATTTTTGTTTTCACAGTTTGTATCCCTGCGTACAAAAGATATCAAATAGTTCTAAACTGGATAAGGAATTAATGATTTTAAAAAAGCTGTTTGCGGAGAATTGCGGTTTATAACTTATGTTATTAATTGATATAGTTTTTGAGATTAAAAATTGATGTTTTAGAATTGTTTTTAAAATTTGGGTCGGTCAGAAGAGGAATAATGAGAATAAACTTTAGTTTTTTTAAAATATTGAGTAGGTAAAAGTGTGAAGACACTTTATGATTTATTAGGTTATATTTTGGTTAATTTTGATGTATTTTAGGAAAAAAGGGGAGATAAAATGGAAAAATAGAGAATAATAAGGTTGGAGTGAAGTTAAATTTATATGTAAGTTTAGGGATTTATTTATAAAGTTGCTGTTTAGCAGTCAATAAGATTGTTTGCTAAATTAGGTTTGGGTTTAATTTGAGATGTTGACTTTAGAGAAATATGCTATTATTGGTATAGATGACTACTAAAAAAGAAGTGAAACAAAAGAAGAAAATAGTGATAACTAAACCGATGTGGATTGGGGGAGGGGTGTTGGCGGCTTTGGTGTTGGTGTTGTTTTTGGCGACATCGGTGATTCCTAAAGCGTTGGTGACTTTATCTCGGGCGAGTTCTTCGGGACGGGTGATGCCGGCGGGATCATATATAATTGGAGATAAGATTTTGGCTCGAGCTGACGGAGTGGATATTTGTACGATAAATGTATTTTTGTTAGATAAGGATGGTAAGGGAGTGGCGGGTCAGACAGTAGATTTGACAGGAATTGAAGGAATTAAAAAAGTGAATGAGTTGAGTGATAAGGATGGTCGGGTGAGTTTTCGATTGACGTCGATGGAAGAGGGGCAATTTCCAGTTAGGGCCAGTTTTGGGGGATTAGAATTGCCACAGACGATTGTGGTGACCTTTAGGAATTAGATCTCAGTGTCAGTTTATCAAGTGGAAAGTTTATAAAGTAGAAAGAAGATTTATGATTCAAGATTTATGACTATATTAGTAGAAGGTTATTTGAGGGTGATGGAGAGTTGAGAGTCGAGAGCGATAGCAATTTTTTTGAGAGTTAGAAGGGAAGGGTTGTATCTGCCAGACTCAAGTCGGGAAAGAGCTGATTGTTGAGTGCCGATTTTTTTGGCGAGTTGTTTTTGAGAAATGCCTTTTTGAAGTCTTTTTTTGATAATACTATTGATAAGTTGATATTCTGGTTCTAAAAGATCGTATTTAGATTTAATCTCAGAATTTTTTAGGGCTTGACGTTTAAATTCTTTAAAAGATCGGAGTTTATTTGAGAGTGTTTTGGTCATATTTATATATAACATATATGTTATATGTGTGTCAAAGATTTAATACGTTTGATGGCGGTGTTAATTTCTTTGGACGGGGTTTTGTTTGTTTTTTTGATAAAAGCATGAACAAAAACAATTTTATTTTGGTGAAAACAGTAAAAAAGTCTAATATTTTGACGACCTTGGATGCGGAGTTCGTAGAGATTTTTTTGAATTTGCTTAGTATAAGGCATACCGAGTTTGTATTCGTATTTTTCTAGTAATTCAATTATTCGGATGGTTTTGGAGACAGATGATGAGTCGAGAGATAGAAGATATTTTTCGATATCTGAATTGATAAAAAATGATTTCATTTTTTAGTAGAAAGTTATTTTGACTTTTTGGGGGAGGGTGGAAGTACCGACGGAGGCGGAGACATTGAGGGTTTGAGGAGTGGGAGAAATAAGATCAAAAACAGCTTTGCCGGTTTGATCGGTAATCTCTTGGCTTTTAGTGATTCTGACTGATGTAGGTAGATTGAGTTTGACTGATTGATTGGGGACACCTAGTCCTCGACCGTCAAGTAAAAAGACGGTTAAACGAATTTGTTCTAGGCCGTCAGCTTTGGCTTGGAGAGGGGAGGCGAAGAGATAGGAGTTTTCGAGAGCAACAGTGGAGGAGGAAGTGTGGGCGCGTTTGGAAATGGTGGTGGTTTTGGTAACGAGAAAGATTGAACCAAAGAGGCCAAGAGAAAGAAGTAGGGCGATAGATAAAAAAGTAGGTATTCTCACTAAGTTAGTTTATCAAGTTTATCAAGTAGAAAGTTCATCAAGTTTGTCAAGTTGTAAGCTATTTTAGCTTGACAACATTTTTATCGTCCTCGCACCTTCGCCAGAAGGCCTCAGCGGCTTGCGGGCGAAAAAATATTGTCGGCGCCAAAATTAGATGTCAGTTTATAAAGTTCATCAAGTTTGTCAAGTTGAAAGTTCATCAAGTTTATAAAGTAGAAAGAAGATTTGGATTCAACCCTCATCATCAATCTCATCCCGATTTCACTTCGTTTATTGGGATTGGATATGAATTGTCATCTCATCCCGATATCGATTATTATCTCATCGGGATTGGATTTTAAGGCAAAATTATGTCATTTCATTCCAAATTTTGACCTGAAAATCTTAACAAGTTTATCAAGTAGAAAGAAGAGATTTAGAGGGATTGAAGTTTAGATTTAGGGGGGTTGGGGTGGGATTTGCGGAGACGGCAGGAAGTGGTGGCTGGGTGGTGGGGAGAATAAGGTTGAAGAGAGATTTGACGGATGGCAGGAAGATAACGAGGGACAGGTAGGTGACGTACGAAGGGAGGGGGAATAATAACTGGAATTGACTTTAGATGGCGGAGATGGAGTAGATAAAAAAGTGTCATTAGGGAGAAGAAAAATAAAGGTAGAAGATAAGCGAGGAAGGGATATTTTTGAAGAAAGAGAATAAAAAGTGAAGGTAGAATGTAAATAAGAGTATTTGATTTGGGAGAATAATTATCTTTGAAACGAGAGGAGGCATAGAGACGGTAGTCGCTGTTGTAGGCGGTGGGAAGATTGACACTGAAATTGCCTTGAGAGTCGGTGGCGGCTAAAAGTGGTGGCAGAGAATAGGCAAAAATTTGACGGGGGAAGCTGAGACCGGAGTCGTTGACTTTGTAAAAATGAAGATAGACTTGGGAGTTGGGAATAGACTGACCGGAAGTGACGACGGTTTCGTAGGGGTTGATTTGGTCTCGATCGAGAGAAATGGTGGGGGGGAGTAAAATTGGGCCAGTGTCGGTGTGATAATTAGTGGGAGGAGGGGCGGGAATGCAGACAGGGGCGGTGTAGCGACCGTTTTCGTCGGTAGAGTTTAAACAAAGATCAAGGGGATTTTTGGGAAGTAGAACTTTGTCAAAGAGCCAATAGCCGGTATCGTCACTGTAGGTGACAGCAAAGACTCGAGGACTGCTGAGTTCGACTCGACTGTGGGGAGAAGTGTAACCAAAAATAGTAATGCGGTTGTCGCCGATAGAGGCGGAGATGGAAACTTGGGCGGTGTCTTGATAATTGAGAGCGGAGACGGTTGAAGGGAAAAATAAACAGAGGAGCAGGATGAGTAACATGATTAAGTTTATCAGATCTCAGTTTTTCAGATCTCAGATGTCAGATGTCAGATGTCAGATGTCAGATGTCAGATGTCAGATCCGCCGGTGGGCGGACAGGTAAAACAATTTAAAACAAGATTTCAGATAACTTTAAAAACTTGAAACTTGATGAACTGGTAACTAAGTTATTTGTCGGAGTATTTCTTTTTGAGGGCGGCGAGTTCTTTTTCGAGTTGAGCGACTTGATCGTCGGTCTTTTTGGGTTTCTTGGGTTGATTTTTGATAAGGAGAATAAGAGTGATGATGATGGCTAAAGCGGCAATAATGAGGATAATCAGCCGCCAAGGAATAACCCAAAAGAAGAGAGTGGCGGCAATCAGACCACCGGCAGAGCCATAAGAGGCTTTGAGATCGGCTTGGTAGCGACCAAAGAGCCATTTTTTATTGAGGGTGTTTTTGAAGTCACGGGTAGTATAAGGGAAGATGTTGGTGTTTTCTAAGGGAATTTGACCAGTTTTGCGACCGAACCAATTTTTGACAGTAATGGCACCGACCGGTTGGATATGGATATCGGAGGAGTTTTTGATGGTGGTACTAAAGTCAATAGGGCCAAATTCAGAAAATTTAGGAGCGGAAAAAGAAGTGATGGAGGCGTTTTGATTGATATCGCCGGGGACGGTGATATAAAGGAGGGTGCCGACATTGGTTTGAACTGAGGAACCGGTAATGGTGTTGTAAAGAGAAAAGGTGTCAGGGGTATAAATGACGGCGGCATAATGACCACCAGGGAGAGCATTTACAGGTGGCATAACATTGATGGTTACGGTTTTGGTTTCGCCGGGTTTGAGGGTAAGTTGAGAAGGAGAGACTTGAATCCAGCTACTGGCAGACCAACGGTTGTTGATATTTTGGGCTAGATCATCAAGGAAATTAGGAGTGCCTTGATTGTCGGTAACAATGAAATCACGGAGACTGACTTTGATATCACGAGTGTAAGGAGATTCGTTGCGGACTTTGAGGGTATAAGTACCAACGCCGTCGGGATTAACGGTGGCTTCAAGACGAGGGGGAATGGCGGAAATACCGCTACTGTTGGTAACAGCAGATTGAGCCAAAACAGGAGAGGTATTTAAAAAGAAAAGAATAAAAAGAAGGATAAAATTGAATTTATTTTTTTGGGCAGAGATCATAGTTTAAAAGGTGGCAGTGGCAATAAAATTAATTTGATTTTGGTAAACACCGGCTTCTTGAAAATTAGAGGCAGTAATTCGGTAGCAAATATAAGCGCTGTCTTCGGCGGTAGGAGTAGTCTCACGGCTCATAATGGGGCGAGCATTGGCATAGCCGACACCAAAAGGTTTGGCATTGAAATTGTTGTTATGACTGAAGGCGACTGGAGAGCTGTTGATAGAGTGGAGTGAATAACCGAATTTGGAATTAGTTTTGTCAGTAGTCCAGGCACCAGCGGTGTCGATGGTACAACCAGCATCGCAGGTAGTGTCGGGAATGGTGCTACTAGAATTAGCGCTAATGATGGTTAAGGGAGCAGTTTCAAAAACTTGAACCACATAACCTCTAACAGCATTGGTAGAGCAGGTAAATCTTTGAGCTAAGTCGTTGAAACTACCGAGACTGAGAGAACCGAAATTAACCGAGGTAGCAGTAGTTTGGGGAGCACCGGCAGAAAGAGGGGTACCGCAGCGGCTAATGCCAGGTTGGGTAGTACCGATGGCATCGATATAGAAAGTAATGGTAGGATCAATAGTGGCGGTAACTCTGACGGATTCGGTGAGAGCGATTTTGCCGACACTAGTGTCGTTGTCAATAACTGTACCAGCAGAATCAAGATGGCGAAGGATGAAGGTGTGAGTATCGGCTTGAGCATCGGCTTTGCCGACGATATGATCGGGATCAGGAGCAGGATTGATAAGTTTATGGGTATCACCAATAACAATAGTACCAGTGGTGCCAATATCGGTGGGATTAGTGTCGTTGGTACCTAGGGAACAGGTAATGACGTGGTAGGCACCGATAGCGCTGGGACTGATGCCAGTGTCTAGAACGGTAGTGGTGCCGACGTCGGCAGCGGCACCCCAAGGGCAAGTGACATCTTCATTGGCTAGATCTTTGGCATCAAAGCCACCTTGATCGGGCATACCATCATTGTGATTTTCTCCATCTAAATTGGTAGCTTTGATAAGGACTTGCCATTTACCACCGGTAACTGAAGTAGTAGGGGAAAAGGAAATGTGATGAACGGCAGAACGGGTGGCGACGACGTAGGCGCCAGTAGAGGCATTATTACCATCGAGAATGGGATCAATAAAGATAGCATTGGTGTTGGCAATATCTCTGACGGTATAGAGAGCGGAACCACCACCAGCAGAATTGGCAATGGCGATGGTATCACCAATAAAGAGATTTTGGTTAGAAGTGGAGGGGGCGACAGCGGCACTAGTGTCAATTTTGATCATAGAATTGCCAGCGGTATTAGTGCTATCGAGACGGGCGAAATAGGAAAGTTGGGCAGAAGAAAGTTGATTTTTGAGGTAATTGACAGGGGTAGATTTGACTGGAGAAAAGAATTTGGCAGAGATGAAAAAGGAGGTGAGACTGACGGCAAGAATACCGGTGAAAATTAGTAACTTTTTGATTTTCATACGGATTAATTAAGATTAGACGGTTTTTTGGCGGGAGTCAAGAATTAGATTAGTTTGTCAAGTTCATCAAGTTCGTCAAGTTGCAAGTTCATCAAGAAAAAGGGATTTAGGCAGGTTGAAAAAAGAGATTTTTTGGGATAAAGTAAAGGCATGTCTTTTTAGAAATTAAAAAAGGAAATTATGAATAAATATGTCTATTTTTTCGGTAATGGTAAGTCTGAAGGTGATAAGGGAATGAAATTTATTTTGGGTGGGAAAGGAGCTAATTTAGCAGAGATGACTAATTTGGGGATTCCGGTGCCTCCGGGATTTACAATTTCAACTGAGGTCTGTCGATACTATTATAGTAATGATAAAAAATACCCAGTGGAACTTAAAGCTCAAATAGCGGAAGGTTTAAAAAAAATGGAGATGGCAACAGGAAAGAAATTTGGCGATGCTCAGAATCCGTTGTTGGTGTCGGTAAGATCGGGGGCGGCAGCTTCGATGCCGGGAATGATGGACACAATTTTGAATTTGGGTTTGAACGAAAAAGTAGTTGAAGGGATGGTTAAAAAAACCGGCAATGCCAGATTTGTGTGGGATTCTTACCGAAGATTTGTTCAGATGTATTCTAACGTGGTCGGAAATTTGGAGCATGAGAAATTTGAACATGTCATTAACAAAGTGAAAGCTGAAAGGGGTATTAAAGAAGATACTCAAATGACGGCGGAAGATTGGCAAAAAGTAGTTAAAGGTTATAAAGAGATTTATAAAATTGAAAAAGGTAAGGACTTTCCGGAAGATTCTCAAGATCAATTGGATGGAGCTATTGGAGCGGTGTTTGGTTCTTGGAATAATCCTCGAGCAATAATTTATCGACAGTTAAACAAGATTGATGAAAGTAAAATTTTTGGAACGGCAGTTAATGTTCAATCAATGGTGTTTGGCAATATGGGTGATGATTGTGGTACCGGAGTGGCTTTTACTAGAAATCCGTCGACTGGCGAGGCCAAGGCTTATGGTGAGTATTTAATGAATGCTCAGGGCGAGGATGTGGTGGCGGGAATCAGGACGCCAAAACATTTGGAATCTTTGAAGGAAGACAATGAGGCGGCTTATGAAGAATTGATGGCAATTTTTGATAAATTAGAGAAGCATTATAAAGATATGCAGGATGTGGAATTTACGATTGAAAACGGGAAATTATTTATTTTACAAACTCGAAACGGCAAGAGAACGGCGCCGGCAATGGTAAAAATTGCGGTGGATTTAGTGGACGAAGGGATGATTGACAAAAAGACAGCCTTGACTCGGGTGGAAGCGGATAAGTTGGATCAATTGTTACATCCAACTTTGGATATTAAGGCTAAAAAGGATTTTAAAATGATTGCTAAAGGGTTGCCGGCAAGTCCGGGAGCAGCTTATGGTCCGGTGGCATTTAATGCGGATGAGGCAGTTAAGATGACTGAAGCTGGCAAGAAACCAATTTTAGTAAGATTGGAAACTTCACCGGAAGATATTGCCGGAATGAATGCGGCCGCAGGCATATTGACAGCCAGGGGAGGGATGACCTCTCATGCGGCAGTGGTGGCCAGAGGGATGGGTCGATGTTGTGTATCGGGATGTGAATCGATTAGTGTTGATGAGAAAAATAAAGAATTTAGAGTTGATGTTGGTGGTGAAATGGTAATAGTTAAAGAAGGAGAAATAGTAACTTTGGATGGTTCAACTGGAGAAGTCTTTTTGGGTAAGGTGCCGACAGTGGAACCAACGTTGAGTGGTGATTTTGGCCGATTGATGAAATGGGCGGATGAAACTAGAAAACTGGGAGTTCGAACTAATGCCGATACTCCTAAGGACGCTAAAACGGCTCGAGAATTTGGAGCCGAAGGAATCGGGTTGACTCGAACCGAACATATGTTTTTTGAAGAAGACAGAATTTTTGCCATTAGACAGATGATAATTTCTGATACTTTGGAACAAAGAGAAGCGGCTTTGGCAAAGATTTTTCCGATTCAGAAAAATGACTTCAAACAATTGTTTGAAGTTATGGAAGGGTTGCCGGTAAAAATCCGATTGTTGGATCCACCATTGCATGAATTTGTGCCGAAGGAAGATAAAGACATTGAGGCTTTGGCGGCAGAGATGAAGATTTCGTTTGAAAAACTTAAAGATAAAATTGAATCTTTGCATGAAGCCAACCCAATGATGGGTCATCGAGGTTGTCGATTGGGGATAAGTTTTCCAGAGATTTATCAGATGCAAGTAAGGGCGATAATTTCGGCGGCTTGTGAGTTGAAGAAAGAGAAAAAATTAGAAATTGTGCCAGAAATTATGATTCCTTTGATTGGAGAGGTTGAGGAACTTAAGTGGTTGAAAGCTAAATTGATTCCGGTAATTGAAGCGGTAATCAAAGAGGCTGGGGTTAGTTTGAAATATGAAATCGGAACGATGATTGAAATTCCAAGAGCGACAGTCACTGCCGATGAAATTGCCATTGAGGCTGATTTCTTCTCTTTTGGAACCAATGATTTGACTCAGATGACTTATGGATTTTCCCGAGATGATGCTGGTAAATTTATCAAGGATTATATCAGCGAGAAAATTTTGCCAGAGGATCCGTTTGCCAGTGTTGATCAAAAAGGAGTCGGCAAGCTGATGGAAATGGCGGTTAAGCTGGGTCGAGGGGCCAATAAAAAGTTAAATATTGGTATTTGTGGTGAACAGGGCGGCGATCCGGAAACAGTGAAATTTTGTTACCGGATTGGATTGGATTATGTTTCTTGCAGTCCATATCGGGTGCCGATTGCGAGATTGGCGGCGGCTCAAGCAGCAGTGGAAGATGAATGAGTTTGTCAAATTCATCAAGTTTGTCAAGTTGTAAGTTTATTTTAGCTTGACAACATTTTTGTCGTCCTCGCACCTTCGCCAGAGGGCCTCAGCGGCTTGCGGGCGAAAAAATGTTGTCGGCGCCAAAATTAGATGTCAGGTGTCAGTTTATCAAGTAGAAAGTTCATCAAGTTGTAAGTTTATAAAGTAGAAGGAAGATTTGGATTCAACCCTCACCATCAATTTTTCCACTGGAAAATGAGTCTGCGATGCAGGCTCAAACACGTTCCAAAATTATGATTTCGGGTTGAAGTAAATTAGTAAGATTGGATTTTAAGGCAAAATTATGTCATTTCATTCCAAATTTTGGCCCGAAAATCTCAATAAATTTATAAAGTAGAAGGAAATTAGGATTTAAGAGTCTGTTTTGGTAGTGAGTAAATGAAACAATCCCTCCTGGAAAGGAGGGGGTTGTGTATTATAGGTTATTTGTGGTATAATTTAGCTGATTTTCAAAAGGAAATTTCGGCCAAGTTAGCTTGGTTTAAAAATATTTTTTTGGAGGTCGGGACATTAAAAAATAAACTCAAGAAAGTGAGGAAGGATGAATGAAAAAACTGGTGGTACTTCTCGACGTTTTGTTAAGAAAAATGTTTGGTGCCAAGACTTTTTTGAATATGGGTGGTTTGAAATTGATGGCATCAGTGTCTTTTGATCATGGTCAAGAGATAAATTTAGTGTTTTTTGAAAATGTTGACGGCTATCCGGTATTGATGGTGAATATGCCGGATTTTTCTGATGGGTCTGATTGTTGGATCCTCTTAAGAGAACTGTTGGAGTGGTATTGTGGTTCAATGCCAGCACCGATAGTGTACAAGAACGATGAGTTTAGGGGTCATAAATTTAAGGGGTGGAAACCAAAATGGTTTTACCCGATATATGTTTATCTGTGGAATAATAAAGGATGGAGTGAATATAGTCTCAATAAATTGATTTTGAAAGGAGAGATTGATAAATAAGTTTTCTTGAGTTTAACCCGGATCAGGGATAGATTTACCCAAAAAAGGGTAAAACTATTTTTGATCCGGGGATGTTTGTTTCTATAGATAAAAGAGCTATACTGATGAGTCTTGGAAGAGACGAAAAACAAACTATCTTATAATATTGATTTTAAGTGGTTTTTGTGGTAGAATAGGGATTGATGGGAGATTGATGGCTACAGAGCGTGGCTTTTGAAATATTTCATCAAATGTTCTTTAAAAAGGAGGGAGAAAGAAATGTCGGTAATTGATTTGACTTTGGTGCAGAAATTTAAGGATTTTTTTATAAAAAATTTTGAAGTTGAGCCAAAAATAAGGTCGAATGATGATGGCCAGATATTGGCAGCAGCGATGATAGGGTTGGAAAACTGGGTGTCGGTTTGGTTTGATGGATCTGAAAATTTTTGTCTGATGGGAAATTATCGAATTAAAACCTGTGAGTTAACGAAACTAATTGGAGAGATGGAAAAATTTTTTGGTATAACTGATTTGAATGCAGGTTATTGTGTTCATAATCTGTATGCATTGCCGATGGCGGTGGAAAAAGTAGCGACAACAAATCAGGTAACAATTGATTTTTTAAAGAAATGGACAGAGGAGTTAGTAAATGAATGAACAAACAACAAATATTTAAGGTAGCCGCTTTAGCGGATAAGTTAAGAGATACCCCGTTAGATAATTTAGAAGTTGCTATTGAAACTGTGTCTACTACAAGGAGAAGTCCGTTTAAGGGTATATTAACTGGCCAGAGGAGGTTGTTTTTTGAAATATACAACAGGAAGAAAGTAATGAAGATTTGGTTTTTTACTAACCGTTTTAGTAAAAGGGAGATTGATTTGTTAAAAGATTTCTTTCGTCGATATGGAATTAAGCTGATGAAGGAGTCAAGATTTAAATTGGTTTGGGAACTGGAAATATAATTATAGTGGAGGTTGGTATTTGGTATGGTAAAAGTGGAAGAATTATATCAGGTTATTGGGATAGTGGATGCTTTAATGAGAGAGAGTATACCTGATGCAAGAATAGTGGTCAATTTAGAAAAATTTCCTAGTGGAATGAAGAGTAAGAAAGACAGAACATTGTTTTTGGAGACTAAAAAAGATTCAGTAGAGATTTGGATTGAAATTAATAAGGGTTTTACTGAAGAAGAAATTATAAAAATTTGGGGTTTTTTAGAAAAGGCTGGGGCCGAATATTTAAGGACCGGGGACAAGCCTTTATTAAAATGGCGATGGATGCCTGAGTCAGAGGAGGAGTAATGTCAGATAAAGATTGTTTTTTGGTTGAGGCTAGAGTGTTCAATTGGTTTCGTTTGAAAAATGAAATCAGGGAAAGGAATTTAGAAACTGGCGTTTTGACGATAAAAGGGTTTTTTCATGGCAGGGAGGTGTTGGTAGAAGTAAAAAACGGTAGTGCTAAGGTATTTGTTGATGACGGGATTTTGCCCCGTTTGGAAGCAAGACTAAGGCAATAAATTATACCGGAGGGTGAACTTGATGAAATTTAAGCGCAAGCTTAATTGAATCAGTTTATTCCCCGGTATTTTTTTTGGTCATTTTTTTGAATTTTTTGAAGACAAAAATGATGAGGCTGATGAAAGCAATAGTAAGCAGTGGAGAGATAGGGAAGACAAAAAATGATAAGGAAACGGGTTTAATATTGAGGTTGGGGTTGAGTTCAAGAGAAGCGGAATAGTGCCCGGGCCAAAGAGGTGGAGAGAGGGCGCAGGTTTGGTGTTGACAGGTAATTTGGCGAGCGTGATTGGCAAGAACATTGTTATCGTCGAGATTGATTTCGGTAATAATTTTGGAATTTTTGGAAATAATGATTTTGCCGGTAGTTTTGAAAAAATGATCGGTATCGTTTCTGATTTGGGCGGTAAAAGATATGGGGGTAAAAAAGACATCTTTGAGGCGGGGGGAGGTTGAGAATTTTTGGATTTGACCTTGGGTGGTGGGGGTTTCGGTGGCAGCTAAAGTTAAAAGGAGATGTGAGCCGATTTCGCCAGTGGTTTGGGTAATATTACCTTCATTAGCAGAGATTGAGGGTGTCTGATAAACAAAGAAGGTAAAGTAGACATCGGTTGGATTGGTTGATAAAGTGTTAATTTTTAAGACCAATTGTTTTTGGGATCTGGGAGGTAGGGTAAAGGGCTGTCCCAGTTGAAGATCGGCATTATTGAGAGAGAAAATAATGTTGGGATTAGGGGAGACATTTTGATAGTTGACCGAGCCGGTGTCATTGCTGGGGAGGAAGGGGAGAATTTTGGTGTTGAGAGTAATGGCTTGATCAGAATTATTGGCAACTTGATAGGCTTGAGTCAGACTGGCGCCAGGGCGGATAACAAATTCGATTTGGGAAGGGGAAAGAGAAAGGTTGAACATAAGTTAGTTTATCAAGTTTATCAAGTGGAAAGTTTGTCAAGTTTGTCAAGTTCATCAAGTTTGTCAAGTAGAAAGTTTATCAAGTTTATAAAGATCTCAGATCCGCCAGTAGGCGGACAGGTATCAGATAACAACATTTTAGCTTGACAACATTTTTGTCGTGCTCGCACCTTCGCCAGAAGGCCTCAGCGGCTTGCGGGCGAAAAAATATTGTCGGCGCTAAAATCAGATGTCAGATGTCAGATCCGCCAGTAGGCGGACAGGTCTTCAGGAAGACAAAACCCTCTGTCCCGCAGTGGCGGGACATCTCCCTTAACAGGGAGATTTATGATTTAAGATTCAACCATCATCATCGATCTCATCCCGATTTCACTTCGTTTATTGGGATTGGATATGAATTGTCATCTCATCCCGATATCGATTATTATCTCATCGGGATTGGATTTTAAGGCAAAATTATGTCATTTCATTCCAAATTTTGACCTGAAAATCTCAAAAATTATGATTTCGGGTTGAAAATGTTGACGTGGCGGTTTAATATTTGGGGATGGCGATGAGGTTGATGGCGGTTTGGTAAATGCCGGTGGCTTGTTGGGGGGAGATATTGATTTTGTAGGTGAGGCGGGCGCGGCGGTCGGTGACAGGTGAAGTTTCGGAGGCGATGATTTGAGCGGTTTGATGTTGAGAGAGATGGGCAAAGGGGCGGAAATGATTTTCTGAAGGAAAGTAAGAAAGAGTGCCAATATGATTAGGTTGGTCATAACTGTCGATGCCGATGGCATTGTAGCCAAAACCAAAGCTGGCAGGACTGGTCCAGAGGCCGGAAGTATTGATGGTGCAGCCGGCATTACAATTGGTATCGGGGATAGCAACAGAGTTTTGATTGATTAGGGGGTGAGTGGCGATGGCCATAATTTCGTAACCGCGACCGGATGGAGTGGTAATAGTGGTGATGTTGGATTGGGTGGAGCCGATGCCGGCAGCAAGGGAACCAAAATTAATGTCTAGTTGATCAATTTTGAATTGAAAAGATTTACCTTGTTCGTAAAGGTATTGAAAACCGGCTTTGACGGTGTAGCCGTCACTGGTAAAACGGCCGGGGGCATTTTGGCCGACAGTGTCGGTAAGGTGATAGTTAGCGGATTGTTTGTGGCCGCTAGTCATATTGAAATGACCCCAATCGATGTGATAGCTGGGAGAGTCAAAGGACTGAGCCTGACAAGTTGCAAGTTGCAAGTTTATCAAGTTTATAAAGTATAGAAATAAGATGATAAAACAAAAATAAATTAAGAGACGTTTTTTAGGTTTCATCAGATTGGCGGTCAACGGAGTTTTTTAATTTTTGGGAGGAGTTGAGGAGTGATTTGGCAGAATCTTTGATGTATTTGAGGTGATTTTTTTGGGTGGGAGTGAGGGGGGTGGAGAGGACTTCGGAGGCGGTATCAATAATTTGACAGATACCGGTTTTGAATTTAAGCGACAGCCAGAGGAGGATGTCGGTTTCACTAACACTGAGATCGGTGTCGGTCTTGGTTTTATCCAAATATTGTTTGCCGATAAACCAAGAAAGGGGAGTGATAAGTAAGAGGGAAATAAGAGGAATCAGAGAAGAAAGGGAATTAAGTGATTGGGCCAGAAGCAGAATAAGGACTAGAGAGTAGGTAAGGGTGGTGGTGGGTGGGTTTTGAAAAGCTAGGGTGAATAAAAGAAAATAAATCAGAAAGAAAAAGGGTGAGTTGAGACCTTGGGTATGAAAAACAATTAAGCTAATGATAAAAGCAATGAGGTGGAGAGAAAATTGACGGTGACGGAGGGAAACAATAATTAAAACAATAGAACTGAGAGCAATGATTTGAGGAACAAAATTGGAGATGGGTGAGATGGAAAGTAGATAAGCGGTTAGGGAGGAAAAGATGAAAAATAAAATATTGACAAACTGAGTCATAAGAATAGTATAGAATAGTTTTAGGATGAAGGAAAATTGGAAAAGATTTAAATGGATGGATGGTTTGTTGGTATTAGGGTTAATTTTGGTGGTGGTGGGGATCGGGATGAATTTTAAGAGTAATTTTTTGAGTAAGGATAAGACAGTAGTAATAAGCCAACCGACGCCGACGGTAAAATTTGATGTAGAAGGTAATAATAAAGTAACTATTGATATAGCTGGTGAGGTGATAAATCCGGGGGTTTATAGTTTGGATGCTGGCGCTAGAATCAATGATGGTTTGGTGGTGGCGGGAGGGTTGGCGGCTAAAGCTGATAGGGATTGGGTGGAGAAAAATATTAACCGAGCGGAAAAGTTGAGTGATGGGCAGAAAATTTATATTCCAAAATTGGGGGAAAATGTCGGAAAAACCTTAGGAGTGTCGGCAGTATCAACAGGAGGACAGGTGAATTTAAACAAGGCTAGTGTGGCGGAATTGGATCGACTAAATGGGGTGGGGCCGGCATTGGCACAGGCAATAGTGGATTATAGAGAACAAAATGGGGGATTTAAAAATATTGAGGAATTGAAATTGGTGCCGGGAATAGGGGAGAAGTTGTTTGCTAAGATTAAGACGAAAGTGAGCCTTTGAGATCTCAGATCTCAGATCTCAGGAAAACAATAAAAGAGATTTTGAACTTGTTGAGTGAAGATAAGGGGTGGATTAGTTGGGGGGTTAGTTGGTAAATTGGTAATAGATGAGGAAAAAATATGGGGAAAAGTGGTGGTGGGTGGGAGCGGTGATAGTGGTAATGTTGATGTATAAGTTTATAAAGAAGGAGAGTTTGATAGCAATAATAGATGAGAGTTTGACGATGAGGGAGGCGGGGTTGTTGAAGGGGATGTTGTGGGGAGATAAAACCGGATTTGGCAAGGAATTTTATAATCAACTTAAGGATAGTGGTTTGGTGCATTTGGTAGTAGTATCGGGGAGTAATATGATGTTGGTATTTAGGGGAACGGTAGAATGGTTGGCTAAATTTTTGGGGAGAAAAAAAGCTATTGGGGTGGGATTTTTGTTGAGTTTGGGTTATTTGGAGATAGTGGGTTGGGAAATACCGGTAGTGAGAGCTTTGATATTGATAGGAGTGATGTATTGGGCACAAATATTGGGGAGAAAATATAATTTGACCAGAGGGTTGATTTTGAGTGTATTAATCATAGTGGCGGCATGGCCAGAGTCGATTAAGGAGGTGAGTTTTTGGTTGAGTTTTTTGGCATTTATAGGGGTGGTGACCAGTCCGTGGAAGGGGACATGGGGGTTGAGTTTGTGGGTGAGTTTGTGGATTAGTCCAGTGATGGGATTGGTGTTTGGGAAAATAAATTTGGTCGGTCCGATAAGTAATTTGTTGGTGCTGTTGACAGTGGAGGTGATAACTGTGGTGGGATTAGTAGGGTCGATGGTGGGATTGATAATACCGATGGTGGGTCGAATAATCTTGTGGACGATTTGGCCGCTGTTGAGATATTTTGGAGAAGTGGTGGGAGTGGTGAGTCAATGGTGGTGGGCGAATTTGGGAGTGAATTTTAATTGGTTGATAGGGTTTGGGTGGTATGTGATATTGATTTGGGGATTGATAAAATTAAAAAATCGGGAGACATAATTGATGAAAAATAAAATTATTTTTTTGTTTGGGTTGGCGGCGGGGTTGGTAGTTTTTTATTTAACCTTGCCGGAGAGTCGAGGCAAGGTGGTTTTTTGTGATGTTGGTCAGGGAGATGCCATACTGGCCAGTTACAAAAATATTCAGATATTGGTGGACACCGGTCCGGACAATAAAAAACTGGGAGAATGTTTGGCCAGACAAATACCGTTTTGGGATAAGACAATTGAGACGGTAATTTTGACTCACGGGGACAGTGATCATATTGGAGGATTAAGGGATTTAATGAAGGCTTACAAAGTGGAGAAATTTTTTAGCAACGGGTTGTTGAGTGATGATATTGAACAAAAAATTTATTCACAAAAATTAAGGCAAAATGATATTATTAGCAATAATTTGTTTGAATTTGAGGTGGTGTCTCCGGGGCAAAATAATATTTATGAGGTGGACGACAATATTAATTCGTTGGCGGGAGTGTTGAGGTATAAACCAACGGGGTGGTCGGTATTGTTGACGGGAGATATTGATATTGAAACTGAACAAAGATTGGTGTGGCGACAAATTTTGGATCAAAAAATTGAGGTATTAAAAGTGTCTCATCATGGATCGGAAAACGGGACCAGTGAGGAATTGTTGGAGGCAATTAAACCAACGACGGCAGTAATTAGCGTCGGTGGGGGAAACCGATTTGGTCACCCTCGGGAGGAAGTGTTGGAAAGATTATCCAAAAGAAATATAGATATTAAAAGGACGGACAAAGAAGGGGATATCATCTTTATGATGGAGAGATGAAATGTTAAAATAGAATATGGTTAATCCGGAAAAATCAGAAGCTATCCGTGAAAGTTTGAGAAAAAGGGGTTTTGGGGTATCAGAAGAAGGAATGAAGATAATTAGTAATCGAGATGAAACTGGTGAAGAAATAAAAAAGCCGGTTAAAAGAGGAATAACTCAGGAGAGGTATGCGGTGGGGACGGATAAGGGTATAACCAAGGGTTCATTTATGAGTGAGATGGCAAGATTGGAATTGCGAACATTGACAAATGAAGGACGGGAGGGGCGGTTGATGGAAGAAAAATTTTTAGTAGATAATGAAGTGGCGGGGTAATTATGGATTTTAAATTGATTGAAGATAAGTGGCAGAAGTATTGGGAGGCACACCCGGAGATTTATGAGGCGGGAGAAAAAGGTAAAGATAAAAAAGATAAAAAATATGTGTTGGTAGAGTTTCCGTATCCCAGCGGCAGCGGACTCCATATAGGGCATGCCTTTTCGTTTACTGGCGGGGATGTTCAAGCGAGATTTTGGCGGATGAGAGGTAAGAAAGTTTTGTTTCCGATGGGGTGGGATGCTTTTGGTTTGCCGACGGAGAATTTTGCCATTAGAACCAAGAAAAAACCGCAGACGGTGACGGCGGAAAATACTCAGCGGTTTAAAGAACAAATGAAAAAATTGGCTTATTCGTTTGACTGGAGTCGAGAGATAAATACCACCGATCCTGATTATTACAAATGGACGCAATGGATTTTTATCCAACTATTTAAAAAAGGATTGGCTTATAAAAAAGAGATGCCGATTAATTGGTGTCCGAGTTGTAAAATCGGTTTGGCTAATGAGGAAGTGGTGGATGGGAAATGTGAGCGGTGTGGGGCGGAAGTTAGCCGGAGGAATATATCCCAATGGGTAGTAAAGATAACAGAGTATGCCGATAAACTGATTGAAGGTTTGAAGGAAACTGACTTTATTGACAAAGTTAAACAATCACAGATAAATTGGATTGGAAAGTCGGAAGGAGCTAAAATAAGATTTAAGTTATCAACTGACATCTCGTCAGTTTCTGAATTGGAAGTGTTTACAACCAGGCCGGATACTTTGTTTGGGGCGACATTTATGGTGGTGGCACCGGAACATTCTTTAGTTAAAAGTTTGTCAAGTTCATCAAGTTTGTCAAGTGAAAAGAAGGAGGAGATAGAGGCTTATGTAAAAAATGCCAGGAAAAAGAGTGATTTGGAGAGGACGGAGTTAAACAAGGAAAAGACGGGAGTATTTTCGGGTTTATATGTAATCAATCCGGTTAATGGTAAAGAAATCCCGATTTGGATTTCGGATTTTGTGTTGGCCAGTTACGGCACGGGGGCAATTATGTCGGTGCCGGCTCATGATGAGCGGGATTTTGAGTTTGCTAAGAAATTTGGTTTAGAAGTGGTGCCAGTAATAAAACCAAGAGAAAAGTGGAATTTTGATAAACAGGCTTATGTAGGTGATGGGGAATTAATTAATTCGCCGTTGATTGAAGGCATGAATTCAAAGGAAGCGATAGACAAAATGATTAAATGGTTGGAAGAGAAAGGGATTGGGGAGAGGGCGGCGTCGTATCATTTGCGAGATTGGATATTTTCTAGACAACATTATTGGGGAGAGCCGATACCGATGATTAGTTGTAAGAAATGTAGTTGGGTGCCGGTGGATGAGGCGGATTTGCCGGTGGTTTTGCCGGAGGTGGAGGCTTATGAGCCGACAGATGACGGTAGAAGTCCGTTGTCGCAGATAAGCGATTGGGTGAAGGTAAAGTGTCCGATATGCGGTGGCGAGGCGGAACGAGAGACGGATACAATGCCTAATTGGGCGGGAAGCGATTGGTATTTTTTAAGATATACTGATCCTAAGAATCAAAAAGAGTTAGTGAATAAGGAATTGTGGCGATATTGGGGACCGGTAGATATTTATATTGGTGGGGATGAACATAATGTATTGCATTTGTTATATTCACGATTTATTTATCTCTTTTTGAGAGATATTGGAGCGGTACCTTCAGAAATCAAGGAACCATATTTTAGAAGAATCTCTCATGGGGTAATTTTGGGTCCGGATGGTCAGAGAATGAGCAAGTCGCGAGGGAATGTAGTGGTGCCGGAGACGGTGGCGGACAAATATGGTATTGATGTAGTTCGAATGTATTTGATGTTTATGGGGCCATTTGATGCGACGATGGCTTGGAATGAAAAAACACTGATGGGGGTGAAAAGGTTTTTGGAGAGGATGGATAGATTGGTAAGGAGTAAACCCTCCGTCCCCCCGCCGCTGTGGGGGGACACCTCCCTTGACAAGGAGGTATCTAATCAGTCTATATGTAAATCTGATAGCAGTAAGGAGGTTAAAGTGATAATAAATAAATTGATTGTAGGGGTGACTAGGGATATGGAGAGTTTTAAATATAATACGGCGATTGCGAAGATGATGGAGAGTTTGAATAAGATCTCAAATCCGCCAGTTGGCGGACAGGTATCAGATGAGGAAATGAAGACATTGATTAAGTTGATGGCACCGATGGCACCATATATGGCAGAGGAGTGGTGGCAGTTGATGGGTGAAGAAGGATCGGTTCATGCGTCTGCTTGGCCGGAGGCAGAAGAGGAATATTTAGTAGATAAAGAGGTGGTGGTGGCGGCGGCAATTAATGGCAAAGTTAGAGCGGAGATAAGGGTAGGGGCGGATGATGTAGAAAACAGAAATAAAGTGATTGATTTAGCCAAGACAAATGAAAAGATTCAAAAATGGTTAAGTGGTAGTCGGATAGTTAAAGAGATATATGTGCCAGGAAAGATGATAAACTTTGTGGTAGTAACTGAAGGTTAGGATGATACAATGATATAGTTAACAAAATTAACTCAAAATAATATTACAAAAGATATCAAGCAAAATATATAGTTGACTGCTAATGATAAATAGATTGGTTGAAAGACCGGAAAAAAGATGAAAATTAGAATTTCAACTCTAAAAAACGGAATTCGGACGATAATGGTACCGGTTGAGGGTTTAAAATCGGTAACAGTTGAGGTGTTTATTAAGATAGGATCTAAGTATGAATTGAAGGATGAGTTTGGAATGAGTCATTTTTTGGAACATATGGCGTTTAAGGGAACCAAAAAACGACCGACGGCGGCGACGATAAATCAGGAGATTGATGGTAAGGGAGCAGGATATAATGCTGGTACCAGTCATGAAATGACTTCATATCATATTACAACGATTAGAGAGAACATCGGTTGGGCGGTAGAGTTGCTGGCGGATATGTTGAAAAACTCAATTTACGAGGAAAAAGAAGTTTTGAAAGAAAGAGGAGTGATTATGGAAGAGATAAGGATGTATCGAGATAATCCAATGATGGGTTTGTCGGGAGAAATGACCAAGTTTTTGTACGGTGAGTCGGAAATTGGTTGTTGGGATATTGCTGGAGAGATATCGGATATTGAGAAGGTTAACCGACTTAGAGTGGTAAATTTTAGAGATAAACTAATTAATCCTAAGGAGATGGTGGTGGTAGTAGCGGGAAACGTTGACGACAGGGCCGATAATGAAGTCAAAAAATATTTTGAAGATTTTGAAAATAAAAATTATAAAGGTTTACCAGAAGTTAAGGTAAAAATGAATGAAAGTTTAGTTAAGAATATGACTCGGGAAGTGGAACAAGGTCATTTTGCAATGGCATTACCGGCACTAAGGCGAAGTGATGAGAGAAGATATGCTTTTAAGTTAGTAGATGTAGTTTTGGGAGGAAACACTTCATCTCGGCTTTATCAAAGGATTAGAGAAGATATGGGGTTGGCTTATTATGTTTTTTCCATTAGTGACAGTTTTGAGGAGGTGGGTTTTTGGGGAATACAGTCTGGAGTTAAGTTAGACAGATTGGATGAGGCAATATTGGTAGTTAGAGAGGAACTGGAACGGTTGAATAATAAAGGGGTTGGGAAAAAGGAATTGGATCGAGCTAAGGATTATATAGAAGGTAAAACCAAGTTAGCAATGGATAGAAGTAATTATTGGTCAAGTTTTATGGGAACTAAAATGCTTTTGGAGAATGAGGTGGGAGATTTGGATGAAGAGATAAAAAAGAGTCGACAAGTGAGTTTGGAAGAGGTAAATGATTTGGTAAAAGATATCTTTAAAAAAGATAAAATTAGAGTGATGACTATAAGAAACAAGAAAAAATAGGTTCAAATGTTCTAACAGCGGCAAGTAATGACGTTTTAGCAGAAGGATGTTTTGACTGCCAGATAGTAAAAATGATAATGGATATTGGTATTTTAGGGTTAATCTTAATTTAAGATGATTAAACAAAGAGACGGATAAAGAGGGTTGAAAATAGGATTTTAAAGTTTAAAAATGAGGTTAATTGATATAGTAATTTTTGAGGTTTTAAAGGAGGTAGAACAGAGCAATATTTACATATTAGGTATGTAGATATTATTGGTTTTTTGGGTTATAAATTGGAAGTTTTTGGGTTATATAGCTGATTTGCGGTAATAAAGATGGTTAAAGTGTTTAATTGTTATATTTAAGTAAGTTTATTTTAAAAATAAATTTTCGGTAAATAAATTGATTAAACCTGAGATAATTATTGTCGGTTATTGTGCGGATAATAAATAAATTGTGCGGTTAATATATATATTTTATGTATAAAATATGCGGTAATTTGGAGTTTGGTAGAGAATAATGGCTGGAACTGAAGAAATATAAAAATGCTAGTGTTTTTTATATTTTTTGTTTGAAAAGGGAGTTAAAAAAGACGATTTAGGGATAAAAAAGTGATAAAAATGAACAGGTTTTAATTGATATAGATTATGGTTGATTGTATTATTTTGATGATTTTGGCAAAAAATTATTATCAGAGGTAGAGTTTGACTGCTATCTAAGGATGGGTGAGGATATGACCTAATAACGGGGTAAAATATACTATAAATTGTTTTGAGTGTCCTCACTAGGAATTGAACCTAGATTTGCCGCTTAGGAGGCAGCCGTTCTATCCGTTGAACTATGAGGACATTGAGTTGAAAGTTAAAAGTTCATCAAGTTCATCAAGTTTGTCAAGTTCATCAAGTTGAGGGTTCATAAAGTTCATCAAGTAGATTGGAAAATTTATTATTTTTTATTTTTACTTTATAACTTGAAAAACTTTTAACTTGATAAACTGATTTGGTCGGGGATACAGGATTTGAACCTGCAACCTCGCGCACCCGAAGCGCGCGCGCTAGCCAATTGCGCCAATCCCCGTAAATTGTTAATTAGGATTGAACGCTAGCCAATTACCTGCCCGCAACCGCTAAAGCGGTAGCTTTTGCAGGCGGGCGCCAATCCCCGAAAGTATGAGTATTATAGCTTAAAATGGTTAGGTCTAGATAAGTTATAAAAAATAATGAGAGGTATTGATTTTGGTTATGGATTATACTGTTAGTATGTCAGAAATCAGTGGAGCTGAATTTATTGCCAAAACTAATCCTGAAATCCAAAAATATATCGATAATTCAGTTAAACAATATCACCATCAACCAATTGACCCTGAATTGAATTTAAAACCTGATAAGGCTGGTGATCGAGTTGAAGCTCATTTTTTAAGGCTGGAAGAGGCTCTCAGTGATCCTAATCCAAAACGAGCTGAACGCAAACTCAATATTTTCAAAGCTATGGTTTATCCTCAGGTTTTGGTTGATAAAGATAATTTTCCAGAAAGTTATTTTAAATTACAACAACGAATTGCCAAAGAAAGAGG
>Ga0255346_1001879_pt1 | contig 27873 bp, 27 predicted proteins | sample wastewater_treat_FD_194410 | JGI IMG/M metagenome (GOLD analysis project Ga0255346, IMG submission 194410) | Wastewater microbial communities from Lulu Island WWTP, Vancouver, Canada - plant22 | ecosystem: Engineered > WWTP > Wastewater > Unclassified | place: Canada: Vancouver, British Columbia...
GATACAGTATACTCGTGGACATGCCCTGATCCCTTCCTGTTTTCTTTCTTCAGATTCAGAAAGGCAGGTATGTCCACTCCTTTCAACTCAAAAGTACGCTTCCGTGTGATGAACCAATTTTCAACCCATCATAAAAACTATGTCCATCCTGTTTTCCTCTGGCCGTACCTCACAGATGAATTGACCCCCAGCCATATTGTTCGAAGGGGTGTCCTCATCGATACTTAGAAAAAGAAAACAGACAACTGCAGGTAAGACAATATGACTAAAAATAACCTAAACAACGAGATCCATAACAAACGGTCATAAGGAGGAGATATGTCCAGAGAACGTATACCCGGACTTTTTTACGATGAAGTGCTGGCGAAGTGCGAACAGATGCCTGATTTCCCTATTGTCACCTTTGAGAACGGGGAAGACATGGAAGACGAAGTGGTAACCTACAAGGACCTCTTCCTCAACGGCTGCAAGATTGCAAAGGCCCTTCAGGCGGCTGGCATAGGAAAGGGAGACCGCTTCAGCCTGGTCATGCGCAATCATCCAGAATTCATCTATACCATGCTTGCAGCATCCATGACCGGTTCTGTGGTTGTGCCCATTGATCCGAGGTCCAAAGGCAACAAATTGACCTATCAGATAAAGGACTCCAACTCAAAAGGAATTATCTTTACAAAAGAATTCACACCTGAAGTTGAATCTTCTCTGGCTGAACTTCCTGATGTCAAGGTGATTGGCATCTCCTATAAGGAAGGATTAAAAAGACGATACCTGGATGGATACCCATCCCTGAATGAAATTCTGTCAGGTCCTGAGGCGGGTCTTCCTGATAATGCGAACAAAGAATTGAACATCCCCTTCGAGGTCATCTACACCTCCGGCACTACAGGGGACCCCAAAGGCGTGGTCATCAAGGCGAACCGCATGCCCATGTTCACCATGCTCGCCCAGTTCATATGGCAGTATGCTCCGGACGAGAAGCTCTACACCGGCCTTTCCCTTACCCACGGAAACGCACAGTCCGTAACCCTGGTCCCGTCCCTGATGATGAACATTCCCTCAGTCATAAGCCGCAAGTTCACCAAGAGCAGGCTCTGGGACATATGCAGGAAGCACGGCTGCACTACCTTCTCGCTTCTCGGTGGCATGATGATGGGCATCTACAGCGAGCCCAGGAAGGCCAACGACGCCGACAATCCGGTGCGCAAGGTACTGAGCGCCGGCACTCCGAGGAGCATCTGGGAGGATTTCGAGCAGCGCTTCAATGTGAAGATCCACGAGTGGTACGGCGCTGTGGAGGGTGGATTCGCCCACAACGCGCCCGGCACAGGCCCGCTCGGGTCATTCGGCAAGCCCATCGAAGGGGTCATGGAGATGAAGATCGTGCGTGATGACGACTCCGAATGTAACCCCGGCGAGATAGGGGAGTTGGTGGTGGCCCAGAAGCAGGGCAAGGTTGAGGTGGAATATCTCGGAAAGAAGAAAGCCTCCGAGGAGAAGACCCGCGGCGGTGTGCTCCGCACCGGGGATATGTGCCACATGGACGAGAACGGCTGGCTCTTTTTTGACTTCCGCAAGGGCGGGGGCCTGAGGCGCCAGGGCGATTTCATCCTGCCCGAGTACGTGGAAAAGGCCATCGCAGACCTCGGGTACGTGAGCGACGTCTGCGTGTACGGCATACCCGCAGAATCGGGAGCGCCCGGCGAGAGCGACATCGTGGCAGCGGTCGTGCCCGCCCCAGGCGTGAAGCTCGATGTTAAGGTAATCTCGAAGGAGCTCGGGAAGTCCCTGGAGAAGGGGTACATCCCCCAGTACCTCCAAATCGTGGACGAGATCCCCAAGACTGCATCGGAGAAGAACCTCGACCGCGTGCTGCGTGATGAGTTCAACAAGGACGCAAGCAATGTCTTCGTATTCTGAGAACAGACCGAGAGCGCTCGTTTATAGGGCTCAAGCAAACTGAAAAGGAGAAATACCATGGACAATGTCTATGTGATCGGAGTCGGCATGATACGGTTCAACAAATACCTCGACGGATCGGTGCGGGGTATGGCCAGGGATGCCCTGGACCTGGTGCTCGCCGATTCAGCGTTGGGTGTGGAGGACCTGCAGGCCGCCTATGTGTCAAATTCCTTCTGGGGCATGTTCGCCAATCAGCATTCCATCCGCGGCGAGGTCATGCTCTGGGACACCGGCCTGAGCGGCCTGCCCATCGTGAACTGTGAAAATGCCTGCGCAGGCGCTTCCACGGCCTTCCACCTGGGATACACTGCCATACTTGCCGGCATGTACGACGTCGTGCTGGCCCTCGGCTCCGAGAAGATCACCAACCAGAACAAGGCTCTTTCCCTCAGTGCGTACGCAACCTGCATGGATGTGGAGAACTTCGAGAAGCACATCAACATGCTGATGGAACTCAATAAGATTATCGATTTTACTCCGCCGCCTGGTGAGACCCCTCCGGGAGAGGGAAGAAGCATCTTCATGGATGCGTATGCCATGGGAGCGCGATGGCACATGAAGAAATATGGTACCACGAAGAAGCAGCTCGCCGTGGTCTGCTCCAAGAACCATTTCCACGGGTCGCTCAATCCCAAGTCGCAGTTCCAAGAGAAAATAACTGTCGACGAGGTTATGAATGCCAGACCGGTGACCTATCCCCTCACGGTGCCAATGTGTGCGCCTGTCGGCGATGGAGCCGCCGCCGCCATTCTCTGTTCGGAGAGATACTTGAGAAAACTCAAGAACGCACGGCCGGTTAAGATCAGGGCGTCTGTGCTCGGATCTGCCATCCACCGGGATCTTGATGGGGAGGACATCGGCGAGAGGCTTTCCAAGAAGGCTTACGACATTGCCGGAATCGGGCCGCAGGATGTCGATTTGGCAGAACTCCATGACGCGACAGCCTATGGGGAGCTCCACCAGTGTGAGGCCATGGGGTTCTGCACACCCGGAGAAGGCGGTCCATTCGCAGAGTCAGGAGCCACAACGCTCGGCGGCAAGCTGCCGGTAAACACAAGCGGCGGGCTCGAGTGCAGGGGGCACCCGATCGGAGCGTCCGGTCTTGCCCAGATACACGAGGTGGCGACCCAGCTGAGGGGTGAGGGCGGCAATCGCCAGGTCGAGGGGGCTCGAATAGCCCTTACCGAGAACGGCGGGGGAAACCTCGGCGTGGAAGAGGCATCCATGACCATACATATTTTCGAGAAGGTTTAGGATATCCAAAGGCATCTCTGATTCCAAAACCTGCTACGGGCTGCCCCGGGTGCATGTGCCCGGGGCAGCCACCCTCCCGCGGAAGGAGGGAATAAAGAGACTGAAAGGAGGCTATATGTCCGGTTCTTTTAAACCAAGCAAGTTCAGGTACGTGAGCGATCCGCCGGTCCCCACTGCGCCGTTCGGCATAGTGGTGGACAAGGACAAGTGCATCGGCTGCAGCGTGTGCGTCAAGCAGTGCCCGGTACAATCAATAAGAATGGTTCCGCGAAAAGAACCTTCGGCGAAGCAGCAGGCAGCATGCCAGTACAGATGCCCGGCAGGGACGGACATACGCGGGTACATGCAGCTCCTTTCGAAAGGCGGTTCGTATGAGGACGCATGGAGGATGATAGTGGAGACGAACCCCATGCCCGCAGTGACAGGAAGGGTCTGTCCACATCCCTGTGAGGATTCCTGTAATCGTTGTGGTGTGGACACTCCGCTCAATATCCATGGCATGGAGCGCTTTATCGGTGATTATGCAATTGCAAAGGGCCTCACATTTAAGAAACACGTTAACATGATCAATGGGAAGGTGGCAGTTGTGGGTTCCGGTCCTTCAGGAATGTCCTGTGCGTATCAGCTTGCAAGGCTCGGTTATCAGGTGACCGTATTTGAATCGTGCTCAAAACCGGGAGGTATGCTCACCTGGGCCATTCCCCGGTACCGGCTGCCGGATTCCGTGGTGGATGCGGAGATAAAGAGGATCATCGATCTCGGCATTGACATGAAGCTCGGCATCACCATCGGCAAGGACATATCCCTCGATGACCTGAAGAGGGAGTGCCAGGCAGTGTATGTGGCGCCGGGGGCACAGGGCAGCACGGCACTGGATGTCAAGGGAGAGGATCAGGGTAATGTTTATACCGGCCTTGCCTTCCTGAGATCCATAAAGGAGAACAAACCGCTCAAGATAGGGAAAAAGGTCATCGTGGTCGGAGGTGGGAACACGGCCATCGATGCGGCGCGGTTGGCCCGGAGGATGGGTTCTGAAGTGACCATTCTCTATCGCAGGACCATTGCCGAGATGCCTGCGCATAAGTTGGAAGTGCAGGAAGCCAAGCAAGAGGGCGTGAAGATAGAGTTCCTGTGCACACCGGTGAAGATAGCGAAAAACGGGAAGATATCCCTGGCTACCTGCCAGAGGATGGAACTGGGAGAACCCGACGAATCAGGGAGACGTAGGCCTGTTTCCGTCAAGGGAAGTGAGTTTGATGTCGCCTTCGATACGCTCATCCCTGCCATAGGACAGGATCTGGATGCCGGAGGATTCGAACAGCTGCTGGGCTCGTCCTGGCTTACGTCCGATGCCATGGGCAGCACACGTGAGAAGGGTGTGTTTTCCGGGGGAGACGCGGCACATGGACCAGGACTGGTTTCGGAGGCCATCGGGGCAGGGAGAAAGGCAGCCATCGCCATCGATGCCTTCATCAGGGGCAATGGTGCATCATTGCCCGAGGTTAATGAAATCGATTACACGGGTGTTCCTTTCCCTGAAATCAAGAAGGCTGACCGCAATGAGTCAACTGGCATCCCTATGAAGCAAAGGCTCAGCCAGCCTGACATGGAGGTATGCTCCTCGTTGAGCGTCACCCAGGCGTCAGCCGAACCCGGGAGATGCCTTGGCTGCGGTCTAAATGAGCCGGATTTCGCCGGGGTGCAGTACTTCGGAAAGCTCTGCATCGCCTGCCATAACTGCCAGGCAGTCTGTCCCCAGGAAGCCCTCGTCTTCCCACACTTCTACAAGGTGGAAGAAGGCAGATTCGCCTATGACTTCGATTACCCCGAGGTCGGTCAGGGATTTCCCAATCCTCTTCAGTTTGAAAAACCCGTCCCGTTGAGCGAGATAGACGATATCCTCACCGGCGTGGAAAAGGTGCTCTACCGGAGGCGTTCCGTGCGGGTATACAAAGACAAACCTGTGCCGAAGAAACTTATCCAGCGTGTCCTTGAGGCGGGCAGGTTCGCGCCTTCGGCGGGAAACTGCCAGGGGTGGAAATTCGTAGTGGTCACGGACAAGGAGTTCCTGAAGGACCTTTCCGATTCCTCGATGAAGTTCCTCGGTCTTTTCACCAAGCTCTATCAGGGCAAGGGAGCGGGGTTCAGCATGCTTAAGAAGGCCCTGGCCTTCATCAAGCCGAATTCCATAGACCAGAGGCCTATGGCTGCGATCCAGGGCACGCTGGAGCCGAGGTTCGGTGAGGGCATGGCAAACTGCTTGTTCAGTGCGCCGGCGGCCATATTCCTTCTGAAGCATAGCATGCACATCTCGGAGCCCGAGCTCGGCATGGGCATCCTGGGTCAGAATATGGTGCTGGCGGCACATTCGCTGGGAATGGGAACCTGCTTCGTGGGGTTTGTTGCCAATGCACTGAACCTCGATCCCGTCACCAAGAAGAAATTCGGGAAGAGGCTGGGCCTCGAGTGGCCCTACAACTCCGTGTCCATAGTCATCACGCTGGGCTACCCAGCGGTTCAGGTGGACAAGCCCGTCGATCGTGAGTTCCCCAGAGTGAATTGGGTGGAATAGACATGATTCGACATCAAAGACAGGAAAACATCATACCGTTCAGACTGAGCAGGAAAGAGGTCCTCGAAGAGCTCGTCAGGTAGGGCGTTCGCAGTCTGTCGAAAATGAAGCGCGAGTGCCGCCGTTTCGAGCGCTACTGGGAAGCCCGCATGGCAGCATGAAAGGCGGCAAGAGAAACAACGGGTAATTGGTACTCTCTTTGGTTCGGTGGGCGACCCCACGGGCCTCACCGGACTCTTTTTCAGGAAAAGGAGGATTTATGTTAAGAAGATCAAAGGTTAAATCATATATATCACGCTTTCCCCGGTTCGAGAACGAAACCCTTTCCATGTATTATGCGCCGAGGATGCCAAAGGCCATGGTCAGGGAGACCGAGGAAGTGATCGCTTTGGCGCGCAAGTTCAACGACGAGGTGGCACGGCCCGTGTCGCTCGAGCTCGACCGGAAGACCCACGAAGACCCGGATTACTTAGCCGTTGAGCTTTCGAAGAAGGCCAATGAATGGGGCTTTTACACCCTGTGGATACCGAAGATATTCGGCGGCAAAGGCTACAACATGCCATCCTTATCATATTTTCTGGAGGAAGTAGGATCGGTCTGCGTTGGTATCTCGAATGTGATCGGTGTGCATTATCTCGGTGTGGCAGCTACTATGATGTTGTCCAACACGAGGATCATAAGAAAGGTAATGAGTGAGGTGGTCGAGGGCGAGAAAACTGGCGAACCATGTCTCATTTCATACTGCATTACCGAGCCCGCGGCAGGCACCGATGTGGAGGAGGTCGATCTGGAGGCAAAGGGCAGGCTCGGCTGCCATGCCCAGAAGGTCAAGGGCGGCTACATCGTCAACGGCAGCAAGATTTTCATCTCCAACGGGCATCTCTCGACGTGGAACGTCGTCTACGCCTACACCGATCTGAAAAGGGGTGCCGACACCAAGGTGGCCCTGATGGTGAAGAAGGGCATGAAGGGTTTTTCCCTCGGCACGCACGAGAACAAGATGGGCCAGCGGGCCTGCCCGGCGAGCGTGCTCAACTTCGAGGACTGCTTCGTCCCGGACGAACTGGTGGCGGTGGATACCGAGTCCCTTAAATTCTTCACGAAGAAGTCTCCCCGTGACATGAACATGCGCCACATAGATTATGTCTTTTCTCTTTCTAGGGCGGCAGTGTGCGCATTTGGCATCGGTGCAGCGCGCGGGGCCTTCGAGGCCGCTCTCAAGTATGCAAACGAGACCGAGATCGACGGCAAGCCCATGGTCACCTACGAGTGGGTCCAGTGCAGACTGGCCGAGATGTACGCCAATGTGCGCCTCGGTAGGCTCGCTTATCAGGAGGCCAATTATGCCAATCAGCATCGGGGGGCCTATAACCTCCTCCAGATGAAACCCATCTACTACTACCTGAAGTTTCTGCCCCTGGCATATTTCGACAAAGTCATATCCCCACTGCTCGACATACCCATTGCAACCTGGATCCTGAGCAAGTGGTACTTCGACTGGCAGAAGCAGGAGGACCAGCACTTGACCACTGGCCTGGCCTCCATGGCCAAGTTCACCGGGACGGACATGGGAGTGAAAAACTGCCAGATGGCCCTCGAACTCATGGGGCGTGCTGGCCTCAGGCAGGATAACGGTGCAGAGAAGATCCTGCGCGATGCAAAGCTCCTCCAGATCTATGAGGGTACCAACCAACTCAACCGGATCAACTTGTTCAAATCCATCATCAGTCCTGCCAGTCCGAAGGCAACGTTTTTTGAAGAATAGTGAAGGAGGAAGCCATGCTGACAGCATTGAATAACGACCTGAAACCGTTTGAAGAACTCATCATCTCGTACACCAAGGGAGAGCTCAAGCCGCATGTCGAGGAGCATGACCGGTACCCCTTCGGCAACCTCGATACCGATGTCATCGAGTCAGGATTCCATAAAATCTACGACCTGGGGTTCATGGGCATTATGCTTCCCGAGAAGTACAACGGCATCGGCCAGGGAATCAGCGCCATGTGCATGATGCTCGGCCATGTAGCCGAGGTGGATGCATCCTATGCCCTGATCATCTTCACGAGTGCACTGTCCCAGCAGATCATCATGAATGCCGAAGCGGACGGGATAGCAGAAAAGATATACCCGAACGCGCAGAAGGCCCAGGAGTATCTCATCGCCTTCCCGTCATTCACCAATCCCGGCCAGGCAACCGCCTTGCCTCTGGCTTCATCTTCAGGCAAGGGCTATACGCTCACGGGAAAGCTCGATTATCTCGTCATGGGCAACTTCTCGAAATGGGCTATCATACCGGCCAGGATTGCCGAAAGACAGGGCTATTCCTTCTTTCTCGTGGATCTGAACGACAAGGGCGTCATGAAAAGTGATCCCATATTCAGCCTCGGGCTCCATGCCTCTCCCATCATCGATGTAACCTTTGAGAACGTAAGTGTGCAGCTCATCGGAGAAGAAGGCGCAGGGGAAAGATACTTCGATACAGTCTCCAAGAAAATGCATGTCGCCACTGCAGCAATTAATGCTGGGATCATGAGAGGCTCCCTCAAGGAAGCCATTGAATATACAAAGGAACGGGAACAGGGGGGCAGGCCTGTCATCAACTGGTCGGAAGTAAGGATGCTTTTAGCCAACATGGCGATCAAAACCAGGGTTGCCGAGCTCTGTGTGACTCAGACCTGCAAGGCCATCGATGAGAACCTCAAAGACTGGGGCCAGATCAGTATTGCTTCAACTCTGCATGTCCATGAGATCGCGTGTGAGCTTGTCAATGACGGAGTCCAGGTGCTGGGCGGCAACGGATACATGAAGGACTACGGCCAGGAGAAGCGCTATCGTGACGCCAGGCAGGTCCAGGCGCTCCTCGGCCTGGTCCCACTCAAGAAGCTGGCTCTCATCAAGGAAATGATCGCGTAAAGATTAATGTGTAGCCTCTGGAGTTGATGGAAAGGATTTCCGCCCCGGATCTTTCCATCAACTCATGAAATGAAGGAGAATGCATGAAGAATATTCTTATCACGGGTGTTTCAGGTTATTTCGGACAGAAGCTCGTTTCATTCTTTGACACCAAAAAAGAAATAGAACGAATTTACGGAATTGATATCAAACCACCTGCATTCAATTCGCCCAAACTCACGTTCACAGAGTGCGATGTCAGGGACAACCTGGGGAAAGTATTCCAGGGTAGGAATATAGACTGTGTTATTCACACAGCGTATATCCTGCCGCCAATTCACGACAGAGCCCTCATGGAAGACATCAACGTGAATGGAACGAAAAATGTCCTGAATACGTCGGCAGCCAATAGTGTTAAACAGATTCTGGACTGTTCTTCGAGTACAGCCTATGGGTTTCACCCCGACAATCCCGAAATCCTCACCGAGGAAAGCCCCTTGAGGGGGAATGATGACTTCTCCTATGCAAAGAACAAGAAGGAACTGGAGCTATGGTCCAAGGGGTTTGAAAAAGAACACCCTGATATCATTATTACCGTCATACGGCCCTGTTTCGTGGCAGGACCTGGATTCAACAACCCTCTAGCTCGGCATCTTTGTAAAAAGGTTTGCATACTGCCTCTTGAGACAGCCCCCTTCCAGTTCATCCATGAGGATGACCTGGTGGAGATCATGTATCTCCTGCTGAGACATAAAAAGAACGGAATATACAACCTTTCAGCGGACGGTACCATTACCTTCAATGAGATGGTCCATATTCTTGGCGGGTTTATACTGAAGATACCCACAGGATTTCTGTGGCCTATGAACAGCATCATGTGGCACCTGCGCTTGACCTTCATGACCGAATTTCCCAGCCCCTGCCTTAATCTGATCCAATATCCCTGGATCACAAGCAACTCTAAGATAAAAAAAGAACTGGGATATTCGTTCAAATACACCACAAGGACGGCATTCGAGGATTTTGCCAGGGTTGTAAAGGTAAAAGGTCGCAATCTAATAACTGGAAAAATCTATTCGTAAAAGGAAGGTCATCAGAATGAAAGAATCGCTTTCTGGAAAGAATGTTCTCATAACCGGATCATCCATGGGGATTGGCAAAGGCCTATCGGTGTGTTTTGCAAAAGAAGGCGCCCATCTTGCCCTGGCAGATCACCCGAGGGAAAAAGAGCGTCTCGTGGAGTGGGCGCAAGAGCTAGAACAAACCTATGGCATCAAGACCTGGACATATTGCGTTGATCTCACTGAACCGGATGGTCCGGAAAAACTCCACTGTCAGGTGAGCCGGACCATGGGTAATATCCATACCCTGGTTAACAATGCGGGGATCTGCTGGTTCGGCAAGTTCCCTGAAATGCCCATGGAAAAACTGAGCACCATGATCCTGCTCAACGGTATGGCCTATGCCAAGATGAGCCGTCTTTTTCTACCAGCCATGATTGAACGCAATGAAGGCGGTATCCTGAATATATCATCAGTGTCGGCTTTTCAGCCCGTGCCGACCCTTGGAATCTATGCCGCGACCAAGGCTTTCACCCAGAGCTTCACTGAGGCGATGAGGGCCGAACTGCCCAAAGGGAGCAAAGTCATCATATCCACACTCAATCCCCCCTTCACCAGGACGCATCTTATAGAAGATGCCGGGGTTCCGTCGGATTACATACCAGTGAAGATATCCTTCATGAGTGTGGAAGAAGTGACCAGAGCTGGTGTCGAGGCATTCAGAAAAGGCAAGGAGCGCTTTGTACCAGGTCTCCATAACCGGATTTTCTATATGGGGTTTGTAAAATTTATGCCACATTCCATTGTGGAGAAGCTCACCCGGCTCCTCACTATGCGGCTTTCAGATTTTAAGAAAATTTTCTGATGAAGAACGTACGTCGGGATATCATGTCCGCGCAACCGCAGAGTAAATTCGAGGGGAACTCCCTATTCACCCCGATTGTGCGTTGTCCTGCTGCTGAATGCGTGGTTCTTCCCGTGGATCTCTGTGCTCATCGTGACAGCCGCTCTCATTCTTGCAGGCACGACATTCCTGATGGCAAAAAAAGGGGCAGCAGAGGCCAGGAAGCGCCTAAGCCATATACGGGAGGACATGAAATGGCTGAAAAGAAACTAAGCCGAGATATCGACGTGATGGTGCAGGAACTCCTGGAAGTCAGGCAAGAGCTGCTATGCAGGCTTTCAACTGCCAATCAGTGGCTGAAGACAGCAGGTATCATCATACTGTGTCTCATCGGGGTGAAGATTGCTTAAAGACTTGCTTGGTCGATATTCTCACTGTTCTGGAACAGCAAGCTCCTCATCACTGCAATCATGTTTCTCGTGCTCTCTCGGAAGCAGATGTGCAGTGCACACGACACTGAATACCATAGAGGATAAGATACAAGGAGATGTCAGATGAATAAGTACACGAAGGCAATGTTTTTACGCCCATTCCTATTACAGGAAGCGATTACGTACGTCCTGCTCGTCCCCAATGTACTCTTCTTCATGCTGAAGACTGCGGAAGGGGTCAGGGACCATTTGACCGAGGTCATCACATATGTCCTCATACAGACTGTTTTCTCACTGCTGCTCGGTGCAGGAACAAAATGGTTCTTTGCCAGTCCTGCCCTCCGGTTGATGGAAAAGGGCCATGCTGCAGAGGAAGAAATCCGCCGGGCCTTGAGAAGCACTTCCATCCTCCCTCTCGCTGAAGCCATCATGACCTATCTAAGGTGGGGAGGTCTTGGCTGGTGCGCCACGGTTGTTCCCCTTTACCTCAAATGCTACATCTCCTTCGAGCTTCTTATCTTTGGAGGAAACATACTGGGCATGACCGGCGTATCCGCCATGGCCACCTACTATATGATCTCGGAGAACAGCCTTTCTCCGTTCTACCGGAAATATAACCGAAACGGCTTTCTGGATCAGAATGCAAAGGGTTTCAACCTGAATCTCAATATAAAGCTTCTGACCACTGTCATGCTGATCGTCATCCCGCCCATCGGGAACCTGATAGGGATCATCTATCTTTCAATCTTTACCGGCCTCAAGCTAGCTTCCATTCAGTTCGGTTTATTCATCATCCTGCTCCAGACTGTAGCCATGATCTTCCTGAACGGCATCCTGCTCATGAAGGGCATCACGGGTTCCGTGAGCGGAATGTCTACAATGCTCAAAGCCATAGCGAAAGGAAAAGGAGATCTCTCCAAGCGGCTGCAGGTGAATCAACTCGATGAAGTGGGCGAACTCGCATTCTGGTTCAATGTGTTCGTGGAAGATCTAGACGGTATTGTCCGGCGTGTCAGCAATACTTCGATCCAGTTGCATGAAACCATAGAGCAGGTGAATGCTGGCTCACAGGATCTCTCGCAGGCGACTCAGGAACAAGCTGCGTCCGTTGAGGAGATATCCGCCTCCATCGATGAGATGAATGGGTCAGTACTCCAAAATGCCGAGCTCATACAGGAGGGGCATGAATCTTCCAATGCCATAACCAGGCTCATCGACCAGACCAAGAAGGTCTTTTCCGAGCTCCTACACGCCATCACCGAGATCTCCCAGGATTCAAAGAAGATCGGAGATATTGTCACCACGGTGAACGATGTCGCCTTTCATACCAACCTTCTTGCTCTGAACGCCTCGGTGGAGGCGGCCAGGGCGGGCGAGCATGGCAAAGGATTCGCGGTGGTGGCGGGAGAAGTGAGGTCCCTGGCACAACGCTCAGCAATTGCAGCCAGTGAAATAAAGTCCCTCATCGGAAATACCGTGAGCCGCATAAGCAATGGAGACGAGATGATGAAGAAGACATCTGCTTCCCTGGAAGACCTCATGAAACACATGGAGGTATTTTTCAGCATGATGGAGACCATCAGTGCTTCCAGCAGGGAGCAGAAACAGAACATCGGTGAGCTGAGCAGGGCCATGAACCAGATTGATGCCACCACGCAGCATAACGCATCCACGGTGGAAGAGCTGGCGAGCACCCTCGACAGCCTCCGTACCGCGGCAACGGTTCTTGCAAATGATGTGAAGCGGTTCAAGACCTCTCAGGAGGCATAGTAATCAAGCAAAATAGAGAGTTGTATGAACATACATCAGGTAAGAATATTCAATATCGTTGCACAAACGTTAAGCATCACCCAGACGGCCAAAAAGATACATCTTTCTCAACCGTCGGTGAGCATACAAGTGAAAGAACTTGAGGATTCACTGAATGTCCGTTTGTTCGAAAGGACCAACAGAAAATTGACATTGACCGATGCCGGAAAGGTCTTCTTCGATTATTCCCAGAAAATTCTGAACCTCATTGGAGAAGCTCATTCCGAAATGGCAAACTTCAGGACAGGTGACGCTGGAAGGCTTGTGATAGGAGCATCCAGCACGGTCGGGATATATGTCCTCCCAAAATATCTCGGAGAATTCAAGCACCAATATCCTAAAACAGAAATAATCCTCCTCATACAGAACAGAAAAGAGGCCTTGGAGCAGTGTATGTCGGGAGAGCTTGAATTTGCCTTCATGCAGACCCCCCCCAAGAATGACGGCCTTCTTTCTGAATTTTTCATGAAGGACGAGCTTGTGGTTGTATGTTCATCCATGCACCGATGGGCGGAAAGAGATCATCTTACTCTGGACATGCTTAGCTCTGAGCCCGAGAACATTATCATGAGGGAGGAGGGATCAGGTACGAGATACCTCATTGAGAATGTCCTCAAGAGGTATGGGATTGAGAAAAAGATAATCATGGAGATGAGCTCGTCTGAAGGGATCAAACGAGCCGTGGAGGCGAATCTCGGAATTGCAGTACTATCCAGAAACATCGTTGCCAATGAGATCAGGAACAAGAGTCTTGTGGCGCTGTCCATCAAGGATCTCGATACTTCAAGAGACTTCTATATCGTCAGGAATAAGAAACGCGCCAATATACAACTCATGGAAAGATTTCACGACTTCATTCTGGAGAAAAGCAAAGATCTGCAATCCATGAGTCCATATGAGAACGGTCACCCGGAGGGTCTACCCGTGGGTTTTCAAAAATCAAGGCAAGAAATGTCAGGAACAAAAATTTAAAGGAGGATATGACATGAGGAGATTTATTCAGATTGCGCCGTACATTTGTTTGTTTTCCGTTCCAGCGATGGTTCTTCTTGCAGAAGATTTTCTGGCAGAAGGCAATGCCCTTTACGATATGAGATCAGACCCGACATCCCTGTCATCGTGTGCTCCGGATTCATCACGAAAGATTCTGGCGATACCATCAGAGATGCGGGGATATGGGAGATGATCACGAAGCCCATGGGCGCAAGGAATCTGGCCGGGGCTTTGTTCAAGATTCTGAACCCGTCCGGCCGATAATTGAGCGTAATCCCTGGCCACATCTCACATAGAAGTTGACCCTCACTCATATTGTTTCAAAAAAATGAATAGTATAGTTTGAGTGGAACTCGACACTTTCCCAAAAGGATGGAGAAATACTTTTTATTTATTCAAGCAGGGAAACAAAAATGAAACAACTTGTCAAAGAATTAAAGGAAGACAGGAAACTGGTTGACGAGAAAAGCAAGGAAATCGGTATCAAGATTAAAGCAATCTGAAGATGCATTATGTGGTTATGAGGAACAATGACTCGAATATGAAGAGAAATACCGTATCTTCTTTTCACTCACGGATGAGTTCCTCGCTAGGAAGAGAGTTAACTTCCTCTATTTTTTTGACCGTCGTGTAGCAATCCAAGATTCTGATTGTCTACAAATTAGCTTTATTGACCCATTCTGGTGATACGGCGATGGAAGGCGAAGATAAAGATAAGGTGTGCGTCGATATTTATAAGAACGATACTGTGATGAAGGAAAAAACCACACGATCAATAAGGAGATAGTAAGCATGAAAGATGTCGTTATCGTTTCAGCATGTCGCACAGCAATAGGGACCTTTGGCGGAACACTCAAGGACCTGCACGTGGTGGACCTTGCGAGCGTTGTAATGAAAGAGGCGATCAAGCGTGCCGGTATTGATCCCGTGATCATCGATGATGTGCGGTTCGGGAACATGTTCGAGCACCACACAGCCATGAATATGGCAAGGGTGGCATCCATCCGGGCAAAGATACCCTATACCACCAACGCCGTTACCATTGACCGGGTATGCGTATCAGGAATGGAAGCCACTGTCTCGGGCATGGCCATGATTCAGGCGGGACTGGCGGATGTTATCCTTGCAGGCGGTGCGGAGCATATGTCCGGGGTCGCCTACGCGTTGTCCAATGCCCGCTGGGGATATCGCCTCCAGAACAATTCCCTGGACGATATGCTGATGGAAGGGCTTCTGGCCGGGTCGCGGTTTAACCCTGCCCCTGCAGACAGTCAGCTGGCGGCAGCCGATCCATATAAACAGTTCATTGGGAAGCACTATATCATGGGGCACACAGCCGAGTTCGTCGCCCAGATGTACAATATCAGCAGGCAAGAGATGGACGAGGTGGCGCTCAGGAGCCACAACAATGTGGAGCGGGCCACCAGCGACGGCTCGTTTGCCGAAGAGATCGTGCCGGTGGAGATACCCCAGAAGAAGGGGAAACCGCCCAAGATCTTCGACAAGGACGAGCACTTCAGGCCCGGTATAACCATGGAAGCGCTGAGCCAACTCCCGCCTGCGTTCATCCCCAAGACTGGGAAGGTAACGGCGGGGAATGCATCGGGACTCAACGACGGTGCCAGTGCGCTGATCATCATGTCCGCTGAGAAGGCGAAAGAACTCGGCCTGAAGCCCATCGCAAAGATAAAGGCAGTAGGCTACGGAGGATGCGACCCCACCATCATGGGTGTAAGCCCGGTACCGGCCATCCGGATCTCATGAAGCGCTCGGGCATCACGCTGCCGGATTTCGAGCTCATGGAACTGAATGAGGCATTTGCTGCCCAGTACCTGGGATGCGAGAAGGAGCTGGGCCTCAACCGCGAGAGAGTCAACGTGAACGGAAGCGGCATCGGCCTCGGCCACCCGATCGGCTCCACGGGCGCCCGGCTCATCGTGACCCTCATCCATGCCATGAAGAAACAGGGCAAGACCCTCGGCCTGGCATCCCTGTGCGGTGGGGGCGGTGTATCCATAGCTACGGCCATTGAGATGTTCTAATCGTTCCGGCAAAATATAAAGAGAACAGGATGGTTTATTCGAATCATTGGCAGCTGATATCGCGAAATAGACTCTTCACAGGTGAAAATTAAAAGAGGAGTCAACATGAAAATAGAAACGCAATCTTCTCCTGGTTACCTGGCTAGGTGAAAAGGGTCAGGCCGAGACTTGATTTAAATGCTGTCATGAAAACAGGTGCTGAGTAAGACAACGCAAGCATGAAGAATGAGCCAATTGCAAATTCGCGATAGAATTGAGGAGATTGAATATGAGGTTACGCTCTATTGTAACAATAGCTGTTATTCTGGCCCCATCCGTACTTTTCGCTGCAGGCAGCGGCATGCCCTGGGAAGGGCCTCTGGATCAGATCCTGAACTCCCTTACCGGCCCATGGCTTCGGTTCGGGAGTGTTGCGGCCATCATGGCTGTGGGCTTCATGCTGGCTTTCGGAGAGACCGGCGGGATATTGAAGAGGGCCTTACAGGCGGTACTCGGTCTTTCCGTCGCATGCGCCGCTACAGGATGGGGGCTTTCATTCTTTGGGTTCAATGGTGGTTTGGGTTTCTGAATCCATGAAGGTCCCAATCCATCGAGGTCTCATTGAAAGGAACATGATCGCCGGAGTACCGAGGAAGGTGGCGATTCTTGGGGGGACGATCTGCGGAGCCCTGGTGCTGGGGATGCAGAATGCCTGGATGATTCTGGTCCTTGTCCCCATTTATCTGATACTTGTTGTGCTATACAGGTCAGATCCCTATCTTCTTGAAGTTTTGGTCTCCCACGTCAATGAAGACGACTACTTAGAGCCATAGCCGGGATCGGCTATGGCTACAGCTTTGTAATCCGCCCATGGATTGGGCAGGGAGGTATTGTGCTGCATCTTAGGGAGTACAGAGAGGCACCGAACAAACTGGCGCACAGGCTTCCCTGGGCCTTGCTCATAGCTCCGGGTGTTGTCCTCAATAAGGCTGGTTCCTTCCAGTCCACTATCCAATTTAACGGCCCGGACTTGTATTCCTCTACAGAGGAAGAACTCGATGCCGTCGCAGCCCAGATGAACAACGCCTTGATGAGGTTGCCGTCTCAGTGGGCTTACTTCATCGAGGTCCAGAGAAGGAAATACAATTACTATCCTGATTCAGACTTTCCCAATGAGGCAAGCAGGATCGTCGATGAGGAACGCAGAAGGATATTCCTCAAAGAGGGCCATCACTTCACAAGCACCTATTATTTGACGTTCACCTACATGACACCATCGGAACAGTCCCAGAAGATCCTCAACAAGTTCATGGACCAGAAGAAGATCGACTACACGAAGCACTTGGACTACTTCCAGGACGAGGTGAGGAAGATCGTCGATATCCTGAAAACCATCTTACCTTACGTTGAATACCTCGACGACGATGCAACGCTCTCCTATCTCCATTCCTGCATTTCAACGAAGGATCACAGGGTGAAGACGCCTGAGACACCGGCCTTTCTCGATTATTTGCTGCCCGATCAACTATTGATCGGGGGGTTCCAGCCCCAGCTCGGCAAATCCTTTTTCAATGTTATATCGATTGACGGGTTCCCCTTGGAATCAGAACCGGAGATACTGAAAGACCTTGACGGGCTCGGCTGTGAATATCGTTGGTCAACCCGGTTCATATGCCTTTCAAAGAACGAGGCCCTCAGAGAGCTCAAGAAGTATTCGAAGCAGTGGTTTTCGAAGAAGCGCTCGCTGTGGAGCCTTGTGAAGATGTCCTTCATGAACGAAGTCGATGAAGGCAAGGAAGATACGGATGCAGTAAACAAGTCCTATGATTGCGATGCAGTTGCCGAGATGGTCGGGGGAGGCCTTGTATCCGCCGGATACTATACCTCCTGCATTGTCCTGTGGGATGAAGATCAGGACAAGCTGCACGATAAGGTGAGCAGTGTCGAACAGGTCATCAACTCTGCAGGGTTCGTGACCAGGAACGAATCACTTAATGCCATACAGGCATGGCTCGGCACGTTGCCCGGTCATTGCTGGGCAAATATCCGGAGGCCCCTCATCCATTCCCTGAACCTGGCGCATCTGATTCCCATTTCCGCAGACTGGGCAGGACCGGAGAGAAACAAGCACTTGGATGGCCCCCCTTTGTTTTATGCGAAGACAACAACCAATACCCCATACAGGCATTCAACCCATGTGGGAGATGTGGGCCATGGAGCCATGATCGGCCCGACCGGAGCTGGAAAGTCCACATTGATCGCATTCATGCCGTCTCAGTTTCTTCGGTACAGACAGGCGCAAGTGTACATGTTCGACAAAGGCAGGTCTGCCCGTATCACCACCCTGCTCATGGGAGGCGACCATTATGACTTAGGCGAAAACAAGAACCTCTGCTTCCAACCGCTTGCAGATATCGACAACGAGAGTGAGCGGGCATGGGCTTCCGAATGGCTCACCGAGATATTGCTCCAGGAAAACGTCACCATCACGCCGAAGATAAAGAACGAGCTTTGGGAGTCCCTCTCGAATCTGAGCACCGCACCCGCAAGGCAGAGGACCATCACCGGGCTGGTCACGCTGACTCAGAATAAAGAAATCAGGGATGCCCTTCAGATTTATACCATCGAGGGATCATACGGGCATCTCCTGGATGCCACGGAAGACTCGCTCAGCTATGGACGATGGCAGTGTTTCGAGATGGATCACCTGATGACGTATACGCCGGGAGCAGTTGCTCCGGTTCTATCCTATCTGTTTCACCGTCTCGATCAGCGGTTCAACGGAGATCCTACCATGCTCCTGCTGGATGAGTGCTGGCTCTTCCTATCGAATCCTCTGTTCGCAAACAAGATAAGGGATTGGCTTAAAACCTTGCGTAAGGCCAACGTCGCGGTCATATTTGCCACGCAGTCGCTGGCAGACATGGTGGAAAGCCCGATCTTCAGCACTCTGAACGAGTCATGCCCCACGAGGCTCTTCCTCCCGAACCGCAAGGCCATGGAGCCCGAGATATACGAGAAGTACCTGCGCTTCGGACTGAACCACCGGCAGATCGAGATCATAGCTACAGCCATGCCCAAGAGGCAGTACTACTGCCAGTCGGATGCAGGGAACAGGCTCTTCGACCTGCAGCTCGATCCTGTATCCCTGGCGATCTGCGGAGCGAGTTCTAAGGAAGACCACAAGCTCATGGATGATCTTCTGGAAGAAGGAAAAGGGAACCTTTTGAACAGGTGGCTGGATATAAAACTGGGGACAAGGGAGGGGGAGCAATGCGTAAGGGTCGCTTTATAAAAAGCTTTGTTGTCGTGGTCTTTACGGTGTCCGTCACGGCCGTAGCGTACAGTTCAATGACGGTATACGATCCATACAACTGGGTACAGAACTACTTTACGGCAATGCAGGCTGTCCGGGAAAACCAGCAGCTGCTCAACCAGATAGAGAACCAGATGACCATGATTCGCAACGATTACCAGAACCTGAGAAACCTTCAGGCTGATATCGGTGATGCTCCCTTACAATCGGTCCAGGATATCGATGCGATGCTGGGCAGGATTCAGGGCGTCGGCTATGCCCTCCAGAACCTGGACAGGAACTACCAAGATTTGTACCAGCAGTTCGGAGGAATCATACAGGGCGCTTCACCCGGTGACATCCAATCCAAGAGGCTCTCCCAGATCGTCGCCACGACCAACACCAATATGGACGCCATGAAGGTCCAAGCAATGGTCATAGAGGGAATCCGGGACGATCTCAATGCAACCTACCGGGTATTGAGGGGTTCCAGGAATGCACAGGGAAACCTCGATGTGCAGCAATACGGCAACGAACTCGCTGCCATGCAGATCAAGCAGCAGGTGAAAACCCAACAGCTCCTGGCAGCACAGAACCGGCTGGAATCGACCCGCCTGGCCGAGGGGCAGGCTAAGGACTACGCAATGGAGCAGGATTACAAATACAGGATGAGAGAGTGGGGCGTAAAGAAGTCAACGGCGGCGCCTCTCAACGATTTCCCCCATTAAACAGTACTTGTGAGGAGGACGGGTTATGTTCAGAAAAGCTATTCTATTCGGGATGGTCATTTTGTTTCTTGCCGGATGTGGAGCATCGGACAAATCGAAGAACGATCCTGTGAGAGACTGGGGAACGAAGAAATCGACGGCTGTCCCTCCAAGCGATTTTCCGGGAGCACCGGCTGAAAAGAAATGGAATGACAAAAGGGAATAGCAATGGATGCCGGGATACTGACCAATGTTCTGAACCAATTGGCCGGAAGGCTTTCCTTGGGGTATGCCAGAATACTCCCCGATGCCCTGGTTCTCATGCGATATCTGGTAGCCATAGAAATTGTAGTTTTGGGAGTATTTTGGGCTCTGGGGAAGAGCGATATCACTGTTTCTGCAATTAAAAAAATAACGGCTATAGGACTGTTCCTGTGGATCATCACCGAGATGCAGTCTTTGTCGTATGCGCTGATTAGATCATTCGCTCAGGCAGGGCTTGTCGCCGGTGGAAGTGCACTGACTGTATCGAATCTTTTCGATCCATCGGCAATCATAGATATGGGTTTCAAGACGACAAAACCCATTTTCGACAGCATTGGGGGATTCTCCAATATAGCGCTTCATCCTGTAAACTCTGCATTGCAATTCCTGGCAGGACTGATAGGACTGTTTTCTTACTTCCTCATTGCTTGGAACTTGTTCGTCATAATAATCGAATTCTATCTGTTCTCTGTATGTGCAGTGATACTGATACCCTTTGGTGTATTCAAGCCCACTTCATGGCTTGCAGAGAGGGCAATCGGCGGGACATTCACCATCGGGATTAAATTGATGGTTCTGGCTCTCATCGTGAGCCTGTCCTATGACATTATCAACAGCTTGGACCTGACTCCTGTTACCGAAAGTAACTATCAGCTTTATTGCGCAGTCTCCTTGATGTGCGTCATCGCATATCTCTGCTGGAGCGCCCCGAATTTCGCAGCCGGAATGATATCCGGTGGGCCGAACCTGTCAGGGTCACACATGCTCGCAGGAGCAGCAGCTCTCGGGTTCGCGGGAGACCGGGCAGCGAGTACGACGGTTCAAAGAAGTGTTTCTACGGTAAAGGCGGCGACCGGTCTTGCGCGAGGGACTTACAGCAAAGGGAAGGGACTTTACGACAAACTGAAGAAGTAGAGGTGGCGGCATGGAAAAGTTGGCTATGGTAAAGAAGCTGAAGTTCAAACCTGAAGGCGAGCCGGAAACACCCTACCAGAGGGCTAAGCAGGAATTCGACGACTTCCTCGGAGCGGCACGGGTGCAAGCCGCCAACTGGCGGCTCATAGCTTTCGGAGAGCTCGCCGTCATCGTGATCCTGTTGATCGGTTTCATCTACCTGTCTGCAAGATCGTCCGTCGTGCCCTATATCGTCGAGGTCAACGAGCGCGGTTCCGTCAACATGGTGGGTAGGGCCGAGAAGCTCTATAGGCCGAACGACGCGGCAACGGAATATTTCCTGGGCCAGTTCGTGACCCAGATCCGCTCTATTCCGACGGACGCCGTCATCATGAGGAACAATTACCTGAGTTCGTACAATTTCCTGACTCCCAAGGGATCGAACACCCTCAATGCGTATGCCAAGGAATGGGACCCCTTCAAACAGCTCGGGAAGAAGGCAGTGTCAGTGGAAGTATCCAGCGCGGTCAAGATGAGCGAGAACAGCTACCAGGTCAACTGGTACGAACAGGAGTTCGCGAACAACGGCGTACCGAGCACCAGGAGGGCTTATACCGGAGTGTTCAACCTGGTGTTCCAGACCCCGAAGAATGAAAAGATATTGCGTACGAACCCGCTCGGGATCTTCATAGATTTCTTCAACATATCCAAGGTCAACTAGGGGAGGCAAGAGGAGAGATGAAACGGATCGTTGCTGTATTTATTGGTGTCATGCTCTTGGCAGGGTGCGCTCAGAATGAGAAGATCGTATTAGCTCAACGGATCAAGGAGCCTGTACAGAAGAGGCCTTCTTTCGATATCCCCGTGCCCGAGCCTGTACCGCAGGAGAGATACAAGAAAGTCGCAAGCGCACAGCTCAAGAAGATTGAAGCAAAGAGTACAAAGAAGAAGATACAGGATCCTTCCAAGGTTATCGATGAAGCGAACAGGGAGGCCGCCCAGAAACCGACGGAGGATCGATATATCAATGCGGTGACCGTCTATGATTACATGGAAGGAGCCCTCTATGAGGTTTACAGTTCGCCGTTCCATGTGACGGACATCATGCTCCAGCCCGGTGAGACACTGACGAGCCCTCCGGCAGCGGGGGATACCGCCAGATGGTCATTGGACGTGACGACGAGCGGCACCGGCAAGGACCAGCGGGTGCACATTTTTCTCAAGCCCCATCTGCAGGGCCTCCATACGAACATCGCGGTATCGACGGATAAACATATGTACCACCTGGAGTGCCAGAGCTTCAGCGAGACATACCAGGCCGGTGTGTCCTGGTATTACCCCAAGGACGAGCTTTCGAGCATCACGAACAGGATCAACAGATCGAATGAACTGAAGCAGGATATCATCGCGAACCTGAAAGTCTCCGACCTGAATTTCGATTACACGATGAAGGGTGATGCCTCTTGGAAACCATTGAGAGTTTTCGATGACGGCAAGAAGGTATTCATCCAGTTCCCTGCCAGCGTTGACCAAGGAGAGCTTCCTCCGCTGTTTATCTTCTCGAAGGAAAGCGACACACAGCTCGTTAACTACCGCTATCAGAAGAACTTCTATGTCGTTGACCGGCTCTTCGATAAAGCTCTCCTGCAGCTCGGCACCAAGAGCCCGGAGAAGGTGTACATATACCGCAAAAAGGCAGACGATTTCGATATGCGCGGCATTTGACCAGGGGAACGAAAGACTCATGTCATGGAGGAGGGATCATGCTTGAAAACATACGACTGAAACCGGAGGGCATCAAAAAGATCAACAAGAAGATGGTGGTTAGCCTCCTCTGTGTCTTCATGTTCATCTCCGTCGTTCTGTTCGGCCTCGGTATGGAACCGAAGAAGGGCAACACTACAGAGGCGGTGAAAGCTGCGGTGAACCAGGAAGTAGTTGCCGGCACACAGGAGAAGGTGAACCTGGAGTCGTTCGAATCGCTGCCAAAGAACTACACTGAGCAGATGAGCGGTAAGATCGAACGGATTCAACCTCCCGCCTATATGGACCAGAACACGTACGGCCCGGGCGGGAGGGAGACGGGGATGCAGCAACAGAATGCATACGGCTATTACGCTGCCGGTGATCCGCGATATAACAGGGCAGCGCCATTCGACCCATACAATGATTATCAGCAGGGAGGAGTCGGACCGGCGGATCAGAAAAAGCAGGTCGTGGATGAAGCCAGGAAGTCCAAGATTTTTTTCTCGGAGACGAACACGCCTGCAAAGACAACACAGACCCCTCCGGCGGCATCAACATATCAGATGCCGCAGACGCCTCCCATCCCACAGGGCATGATGCTTGCGGGAGCGCAGTGTGAGCCTATCACGGACCAAGCAAGGAAACGGGCTTTTCTCGACGAGGCAAAGAAATCGGACGAGGCCGTGTATCTTGAACACCAGATCCAGGAGCCGCGCTCTCCCTATCAGGTCATGGCCGGGACGGTGCTTCCGGCCGTCCTGGTGACAGGGATCAACTCGTACCTCCCGGGCCAGATCATCGCCCAGATCCGGGAGAACGTGTATGACACAGTCTCCGGGAGGTATCTACTCATCCCCCAGGGGACCAAGCTCATCGGGACATACGATAACCAAGTTTCATGGGGCCAGAACAGGGTCATGCAGGCATGGACCAGGATGATATTCCCCAACGGGTCGTCCATTCTGCTCGGCGGAATGCAGGGGACGGACCTGGCAGGGTACGCAGGGGCAAGCGACAAAGTGAACAACCATTACGGCAGGATCGCCGGTGCCGTCCTGATGAGCACGTTCTTGAGCGTGGGAGCTCGGCAGGCAGGAGGAAACAACACTGACGGATATTACCCATCGGTTGGGCAGCAGATGGCCGGAGAGGCGGCAAGCGGATTCAACCAGGCTGGGCAGAAACTCCTCAACAGGGAGCTCAATGTCTCTCCGACCATCGAGATAAGGCCGGGGTACAAGTTCAACGTGATGGTGAACCGGGATATCATCCTGAGGCCGTATTCGCTTCAATGATTGGGAAGATGCAACTCCAAGCAAAAGCGAGGCCACTGGTTTATGCAGTCTTGTTTGTGGCAGCATTTGTTATTGCCTGCAAAGCCTTGAGTTACAAGATCATGTTCCAGATCACGCCGAGCCTACCCAAGGGTGCATATTGGATTGGCCACACCGACAAGATCGATACAGGGACGCTGTGCGTTTTCCCGATCCCGTCTGAGGTCTATGGCATGGTGAGATCACGGGGATGGATACCGGAGCATTTGAGATACTACCTCATGAAGCCCGTAGTAGCGAAGCAGGGTGACATCGTGGAAGTCTCCGCCGCAGGGCTCTGCATAAACGGCAAGTACTTCGGACCTGTGAGCCAATACGATTCGCAGGGGCTATCACTGCCCAGGCTTTACAAGAAATACGTACTGGGTCCTGGGGAATACTTTGTAGCAACCAGATACCGGAACAGCTTTGACAGCCGATATTTCGGAAAGATCAGAAGATCGGATATCAAATGGGTCGCAAGGCCCTTATGGGTAACGGGGTAAGTTGGTTCTTAGCAGGAAGCGAAATATCATGGGGATACGACAAGCAGAAAGCCCGAGCTATGAAGGGTTCGAGACGTGGTGGAACCAACTCCGCATGTCCATCCAGATGCACACAAAGATATTCTCGATCCTCCTTTGCCTCCATGTGCTGATGTTCTTCCTGGCTTGCTGGTACAAATTCGACAAAGCATCGATCCAGACTGCCGTGCAGTGGCTCTTGGCATATGTCATGTGGCCAACGGCAAAGATGAAATTCACCAATCCGAACGGCACGGTTGCATACGCTACGGCTCAGCAGATAGCCGCGTGCGCTCCCCTGAAGGCATATGCGCTTGAGGTGTTCAAGGAGATGCGCTCGGTGTTCTTTTGGTGTTCCGCGTTATACATCTTCCATATCCCTGCCTGGTTGTTCTTTCATGACAGGTCAAAGGCTCTGTCGGGCCGGAAACACATTAGAGGATCGAAGCTCAGCACCGTAAAAGAGTACAACCAGATGCTCAGGAAGAGGAAAGAAGAGCCCGGGCTCCACATCGGCAGTGTAAGGATGCCTAAATCCCTGGAAACCAGGCACACATTCATCATCGGTGGTCCTGGTGCTGGAAAGACGAACTGTAAGGCTCAGATCATCGAAGATCTGAAGAAACGTAATACGCAGGCCGTTGTATATGACTTTAAGGGAGACTACCTGCGGCGGTTCTACGAGAAGGATAAGGACATCATCTTCAATCCTCTCGATAGAAGATCGGTCGGATGGAATCTCTTCAACGAGATCGAGACCCCGATGGATATCGATGCCATGGCCGCTTCTCTCATCCCTCACTCGATATCGATGCATGATACGTTTTTCCCTGATGCAGCAAGGGACGTGTTCGCAGGCATCCTGCACTATCTCTACAAGATGGATATGAGGAGCAACAGGGATATCTGGGATATGGTCACAGCGGATGCGAACCATATCCTTGAATGCCTGCGGAGCATACCGGAAGGGCAGGGGGCCGCAAAGCACATCGAGCTCCCCGGCTCACCCCAGTCACAGGGTGTATTCGGAACACTGATGGAATACGCCAAGGCCCTCAAATACATGGCTCAAACAGACGGCTCTTTCAAGATCAGGGACTGGCTGCACGGCGGGAAAGGAATGCTCTTTGTCACGAATTACTCGATCATCCAGGAGACCTTGAGGCCCATCCTCTCTTTGTTCGTGGACCTGCTCGGGAGGCAGGTACTATCCATGTCGGAATCCATGGACAGGAGGATCTTTTTCCTGCTCGATGAATTCGGCACCCTGCAGCGCCTTCCAACCATCGTGAAGCTCTTGACCATGGCCAGGAGCAAGGGCGGATGCGTCATCATCGGCATACAGGATTACGGGCAGATCGATCAGACATATTCGAGCAATCACAGGCAGAGCATCATCAACGCCTGCGGGAACAAGATCATCTTCAGCGTTGATGATCCGACCTCCGCGAAGATCAGCTCCGAGATCCTGAGCGAGACTGAATACGTGGAGATGGACAAGACACGGTCCATGGGCGTGAACGACAACAGGGACGGGACCACCCTGGCGGAGCGGACCAGGAGGGAAAGCCTCTTCCTTCCTGCAGAGATCATGCAGCTCCCAGACCTCACTGCAATCGTCAGGTTCAAGACGTATGATCCCCTGGTGACCACGTTCCAGTACAAGACGTATTCGGACAAGGCCGAGGGATTCGTCTTGAGAGCCGACCTTCTATTGAAATCCAATTACCGGGAAGCACCGTTTGAGGATGAGAGTGAAGAAGCGACACCGGCTGTATAGAGTGGAGGTACTTTCATGAGCGGTACTGATTTCCGGAAAAGGGAACAGGAAGTGAACAGCAGGGTCTACGACATGCTGACAAGCTCCTTCGGTCCCACCCTGCAGAATCTCATGCTTGATAAAGACGTGATCGAGATCATGCTCAACCCGGATGGCCGCATATGGGTTGACCGGTTGAGTTCAGGGCGCTCGTACACGGGGCAGGACATGAGTGCGGACGATGCCGAACGGATCATCCGGATTGTCAGTTCGAAGACGAACACGGTATGCAACTCTGATAACCCGATCCTGTCTGCAGAGCTGCCCGGCTCAGGGGAGCGATTTCAGGGCATGCTTCCACCGGTAGTGGAAAGGCCCACTATCACGATCCGTAAGAAGGCCCTCATGGTCTATACCCTTGATGATTATGTGAGCCAGGGGATCATGACCAGGAAGGCAGCGGATTTCATGATGGCGGCTGTCCGGGACAGGCTGAACATCCTGGTCGTAGGGGGAACGGGCTCCGGCAAGACGACTCTGTCCAATGCCATCCTGGCTGAGATTGCCGGTTATGAAGACCGCATCGTGCTCATCGAGGATACTCTCGAACTGCAGTGCCAGGTCAAGGACCACGTATCGTTGAGGACCTGTGACGGAGCGGATATTACGACCTTGTTGAAGGCGACCATGCGCTTGCGTCCCGACAGGATCATCGTCGGAGAGGTACGGGGCGGAGAAGCCCTTGGCCTTCTCAAGGCATGGAACACAGGGCACCCGGGTGGGTTGTGCACCATCCATGCGAACGGGCCGAGGGAAGGGCTCATTCGGATCGAGCAGCTCGTGCAGGAGGTCGTTCCCGGAGTTCCGAGGAGCCTGATTTCTTCTACCGTGAATGTCCTTGTCTATATCAAAAGAGAAGGGCATGGGCGGAAAGTCGAAAGCATCGCCACGGTCGAAGGCTGCATGAATGATGAGTACGTTCTGAAGTTTCTGGAGGAGTAAGTGACGAAAATAGAAGGTGTCGTGTCGGGTACCCAGAAGCACCTGTTCAAAGTGAACGGTTGTTTTGTGAAAATAATCTCCGGAGAGCCGCCCATCGTCAAAGATGGAGATACGGCATCCGTGGCGGGACACATGAAACGAGGGATCGTCAAGCCCTATGCAATCCACAACACCACAGAGCAGATCGTCCGGCATGAATCCTATACCCTTCCTCTTCTGGCCGGTATTCTCGTGATTGTTTGTGGAGTATTCGTAATAACCGGATTATCTTTGCCGTTGATCGCTCTCGGAAGCATAGTAATCTTTATTGGAACATTGATGATAGCCAGGGGAATTGCTATCATTAGAGCTATTAAGTATGTAACGGAATCTTGTACATGAGAGTGAGGTTGTAATGATAACGCTGAAATCTTCCACGAGTGACGGTTCAGAATTTCAGGTTTATGATGATGATATACGCATTGGCCAAATCATTAAAACGAAAGGCCCGTCAGGGGATAGATATCTGGCATCTCTAGATAAGGTTGGGGACG
>Ga0255346_1001880_pt1 | contig 27872 bp, 22 predicted proteins | sample wastewater_treat_FD_194410 | JGI IMG/M metagenome (GOLD analysis project Ga0255346, IMG submission 194410) | Wastewater microbial communities from Lulu Island WWTP, Vancouver, Canada - plant22 | ecosystem: Engineered > WWTP > Wastewater > Unclassified | place: Canada: Vancouver, British Columbia...
TCTTTCCGTCATTTGCTGCGGAAACTGTTACCTTTATGTCAGCCTTTACGCTCTGATTCTGCTTGCTTGTTACGGTAACTGTACAAGTGCCTGCGCCAACTGCTGTTACGTTGCCCCAAGCATCAACTGTAGCAACTTTAGCGTCTGATGTTGTCCATATCTCCTCAACATTTGTTGCGGTAGTCGGGAGCATTGTTACCCACGAGATATCTTTCTGGCCGATTGTAAGGTTCATAGCAGTTTTGGAAAGCTTTATTTCCTGTACGGTCTTTCCGTCATTTGCTGCGGAAACTGTTACCTTTATGTCAGCCTTTACGCTCTGGTTCTGTTTGCTTGTTACTGTAACTGTGCAAGTGCCTGCGCCGACTGCTGTTACGTTGCCCCAGCCATCAACTGTAGCAACTTTAGCGTCTGATGTTGTCCATATTTCATCAACATTAGTTGCAGTAGTCGGGAGCATTGTCACGTAAGAAATGTCCTTCTGACCTATTGTAAGGTTCATAGCTGTTTTTGTCAGCTTAATTTCCTGAACTGTCTTGCCGTCGTTTGCTGCGGAAACTGTTACCTTTATGTCAGCCTTTACGGACTGATTCTGCTTGCTTGTGACTGTAACTGTGCAAGTGCCTGCGCCAACTGCTGTTACGTTGCCCCAGCCGTCAACTGTTGCTACCTTTGGATCGGATGTTGTCCATATCTCCTCAACATTAGTTGCAGTAGCCGGGAGCATTGTTACCCATGAGATATCTTTCTGGCCGATTGTCAGGTTCATAGCAGTCTTGGAAAGCTTTATTTCCTGTACGGTCTTGCCGTCATTTGCTGCGGAAACTGTTACCTTTATGTCTGCCTTTACGCTCTGGTTCTGCTTGCTTGTTACGGTTACTGTGCAAGTGCCTGCTCCGACTGCTGTTACATTTCCCCAAGCGTCTACAGTTGCTACCTTTGGATCGGATGTTGTCCATATCTCCTCAACATTAGTTGCTGTAGTCGGGAGCATTGTCACCCATGAGATATCTTTCTGGCCGATTGTCAGGTTCATAGCAGTCTTGGATAATTTGATTTCCTGTACTGTCTTGCCGTCGTTTGCTGCGGAAACCGTTACCTTTATGTCAGCCTTTACGCTCTGGTTCTGCTTGCTTGTGACTGTAACTGTGCAAGTGCCTGCTCCGACTGCTGTTACGTTGCCCCAGCCGTCTACAGTTGCTACCTTTGGATCGGATGTTGTCCATATTTCATCAACATTTGTTGCTGTAGTCGGAAGCATTGTCACGTAAGAAATGTCCTTCTGACCTATTGTCAGGTTCATTGCTGTCTTTGTCAGCTTTATCTCCTGAACGGTCTTAGGATCTTTTACTGTGACCTTGATAGCGGCCTTGATCGCCGGATTATTCACACTTGTTACAGTAACTGTGCAGACACCCGGGCCGACTGCTGTAACGTTGCCCCAGCCGTCAACTGTTGCTACCTTTATATCCGAACTCTCCCACTTCTCCGACTTATCTGCGACTGAAGCGGGTTCCATGGTAACGTATGATATATCTTTCTGACCTACATTGAGGTCCATAGTAGTCTTTGTAAGAGTGATCTTGTTTATCTTTCCCTGAGCTGCTGTGGTAGTAGTTGTGGCCGGTGCAGCTGTGGTTGTTGTTGATGTCAGGATAGTTGTAGTTGCTGATGTTGTGGTCGCAGCAGCAGTTGTTGTCGTAGTTGCTGTCTGTGTGCCGTTTCTTATCTGCTCAAGATATCCGGGAAGATCAAGCGCTCCGCCGACTGAACTATATGCATAGAATGCAAGGATAGTGGAAGCGTCGATACCGTCTATTCTTCCGTTTCTGTCTACGTCAGCCGACTTCTTTATCCTGTCAGTGAAAGTAGCAGCCTGACCGGCAGATGTCTTTGTATACTCAGTTAGTACGGCTGTTGCGTCCTTTGCTGTTATCTGAGCATCACCGTCAACGTCGCCGAGTGTATACGCCATATCAGCAGAAGAACCGCTTTTTTCAACGGTCACAGTTACAGGACTGTAGCCTGATTCTGCCGCTGCGGCATACGGAATTGCCGAACTAAGGCAAAGTGCTGCTGACATTACGGAAGCTGCAATTTTTTTTGTCTTCATAATAACTCCTCATCTAAGAAAAAATTCAAAATGGGCAGCCGCCCATTCCCCTCATATCACTTTCGGATACTCTCCGCTATCCGAAGGTTTCACTTATATATACGATCCAAAAAGCAGAAATCGGACACGAATTCCGCCTTATCTGTTAATTATATCACATACTATAAAAAATTAAAAGGAATATCAGGAATTTTTTTCCGTTTTTTGCCTATTTTCGGTAATTTCAATAAAAAAGGCTCCCCTTATGCTCGGGGAGTCCTTAAATTTATCAATAGCTTTATTTCGATAGCTGAAGTATCTTGCTGAGTATTACATTTGCAGCGTCAAACTTCGACATTATCTCCATTTCTTCATCGCCGTCAGCTGTTATCATCGTAATGACATTTGTGTCGGTCCCGAAGCCTGCACCTGCCGTGCGGAGTGAGTTTGCGCATATCATGTCAACATTCTTTGAAGCCAGCTTCTTTCTTGAATTTTCGATGACATTGTCAGTCTCCATGGAGAAGCCGCAGATGAACTGTCCTTCACGGCGGTTGTGACCGAGATGCTTGAGGATGTCCTTTGTACGTTTCAGCTCTATCTTCATGTCGCCGTCGGATTTCTTTATCTTGCTGTCAGCTGTAGTAACGGGAGTATAATCCGCAACAGCTGCGGCTTTTATGATGATATCCATATCGTCGGAACGCTCGGTAACTGCGTTGAACATATCCTCTGCCGACTGAACAGGTACAACGTTCACGAACATAGGCGGCTCAACATCCGTGTGCGCCGCAACTACTGTAACGTCCGCACCTCTCAGCATTGCCGCTCTTGCAATAGCGTAGCCCATTTTTCCGCTTGAATGGTTGGTGATGAAGCGTACAGGATCGATGCTTTCACGGGTAGCACCTGCTGTAACGAGCAGTTTTTTACCCGCCATATCCTTTTCAAAGGCTATCTCACGAATGATATACTCAAGGAGAGTTTCCTCATCGGGAAGCTTTCCGTCACCGATATCACGGTTTGCAAGCATTCCCTTGACAGGCTCGATTATCTCATAGCCGAATTTCTTCAGCTTTTCAAGATTATCCTGAACTATGGGATTATGGAACATATTATGATTCATAGCAGGAGCGATTATCTTCTTGCAGGTGCAGGCCATGACTGTAGTAGTCAGCATATCATCTGCAATGCCGTTAGCCATCTTGCCGATAACATTTGCAGTCGCAGGAGCGATAACAGCTACGTCTGCTTTCTTTGCGATGGAAACGTGCTCTACGCTGTACTCGAAATTGCGGTCGAATGTGTCTATCAGGCACTTGTGCTGAGTGAGAGTCTCGAACGTCAGCGGATGAACGAAATTCATGGTATTAGGCGTCATAGCCACATGAACGTCAGCGCCCAGCTTTGTGAGCATTCTTGCAAGGTTGCATATCTTATAAGCTGCAATGGAGCTTGATACTCCAAGCAGAACGGTTTTTCCTGTAAGCATAGTTATCCTCCATGTATATTATTTACAAAAAGTATTCATTTCTTTCTCAAGCAGACGGTACACATTAGCTATCAGATATCCGTCAGCAATGGCATGATTCAGTCTCACCGTCACGGGCATCATAAGTCTGCCGTTTTCCTCACGGTATTTTCCCCAGTTGACGATAGGCAGGAAATAGAGATATCCGTCAGGTAGTTCCACATTCAGCGAATCATAGGAGAGCCATGATATGAACGACGCATCGAACCAGTTCGGATGATTCTCCGAGTCAAGCAGATACTCCCGTGACTCCTTTGCCTTTTCCGCATCGGCAAGGGCATTTGCGTAAAACTCATCGAAGTCGCCGCTGTAGGCGGTATAAACAGGTGTGCAGGTCTCTGTATCCTCATGGAAGATGTACTGCGTGGGATTTATCACATCGTAGCATATCAGCTCATCCGACTGCCACAAATATGCCATCCTGTAGTCGTCACGGGAATTCAGCACCTTTGAGAGAATGTACAGGAAGCAGAGGTAAAACTTCCTTCCGTTTTTCTTCGACCACTCCGCAAGTGCAGTAACGTCTATCCTTGCCGTCATTGATACCGAGCATTTGCAGTCCTCGGTAAAGTGGCGGTAAACGCCTTTCCGGTAGTATTTTTCCTTGTCTATTATCCTGTAATTCATACGTCCCTTTCGTCTGATGCCGCTTCTGTTAATTGCATATCTGCTTCTGTTTCATCTGTCAGTGAAGTCTCGTTTATCTCACTTGACGGTGCGGAATACATTCCCTCCTCAGGCGGCGGACCGTAAACACATCCGTTCAGGTTCAGTGCCGCAGAAAAAAGGACCGCTGTGAGCAATTTTTTTCTTTTCATAATTACCTCCGCTATTCGACTGACTTTAAAAATATTCTACTTCATACCGAGCAAAAAGTCAAGTTATTTAAGGACTTTTTAATATTTGAAATGATATAATGAATTCAGAAAAAGAAAACCTCCGCAGGAAATTATTGATTTTTTGTTAATAATGTGCTATAATGATTTATAGCAATTATCTTATCATTTATGAAAGGAGTGAATCATAATGCATCTGAAAGATATTATCAAAGCTGTTCTCATTATCGGTGCCCTGATCGCTATAGCTGTATTCGCACTTTCCAAGCTTGACGGCGCTGCAAACGACAATATGAACCCCGCTTTAGACGCACGTTCATCTGCAATAGATGATATCAATAACACCTGATAAATGATCTGTACGGAGGTAAAAAATATGCTATTAGCTGTAGATATAGGTAATACCAACATAGTTTTCGGCTGTGTGGACGATAACGACAATATCGTGCTTTTCGAGAGAATCTCTACTAACCACAATGCAACTGCCGCAGAATACGCAGTAATGATACATACTATACTCGAAATGCACAACTTCATCCCTGAGGATATAGACGACGCTATAATGTCTTCCGTCGTTCCTTCGGTCACTGCAACTGTCAAGGAAGCTATCCGCAAGCTGTTCGGAGTTGAAGTTATGATCGCAGGCCCAGGAGTAAAGACGGGTCTCAATATCCTTATCGATAATCCTGCTCAGCTGGGAAGCGATCAGGCTGTAGATGCTGTTGCCGCTATCAACCAGTACCCTGTCCCCCTTATCATTATCGATATGGGAACCGCTACCACTGTTTCCGTTGTTGACAAGAACAAGAACTACCGTGGCGGTCTTATCATGACAGGTATGGGTGTAGCCGCTGATGCTCTCATCGCACGTACCGCTCAGCTTCCCAAGGTCAACTTCGAGGCTCCCAAAAATATCATCGGCACTAGCACTATCGACTGCATAAAGAGCGGTCTGCTTTACTCAAATGCCTGCGCTCTTGACGGTATCATCGAGCGTATTGAAGATGAACTGGGCGAAAAGTGTACCGCTGTCGCTACAGGCGGCCTTTCCGAGCTGGTAGTTCCGCTTTGCAAGAAGAAGATCATCGCCGACGGTAATCTGCTCATCAAGGGTCTTGCCATTATCTACCGCAAGAACAAAAAGTAAAGATAACATATATCATCATTCAGAAACCTTACGCCATAATATTTCTGATATAAAACAGGAATACTATGGCGTTTCTGTTATCACGGAGGAAAACAAATGGAGCAATACAAAAAAACACGCATCACAACTTTGATATTCTACCTTATTCTGTATACAATCTGGGCACTTCTGGAATGCGGATTCGTACCGTTACTGGAATCGCATCTGACTCAGATCCCCATCGAGATCATTATGGAGATAGTGCTGAAAACACTATTTTGGTTCATTCCTGCGTTCATAATTCTCAGAAAGTACGGAGATTCCATGTATCTAAGCAAAAGCGAGATCACAGGAAGTGCCGGAAAAATATTTACTTTCATCCCGATGTACATTTTCATTCTGCTCTTTTCGGCTTTTCTGCTGATATCGAACTATTCTCAGAACGGAAAGATCGTGATAAGTCCGTCCTTTCATCCGGCTTATTTTCTTATCGTTATTTTTATCGCCGTCACAGAAGAAATGGTTTTCCGTGGAACGCTTTTGAATACAGCTCTGAAAAAACAAAACCAATGGATAGCATTTTCGGGGAATGCACTGATGTTTCTTATGATACACTTCCCTATCTGGCTGCGTGAGGGAGTATTCACAACATATATCACAAGTTTTGCATTCTTACAGCTGATAGCGCTGAGTTTTATTTTCAGCTGGACTTTTGCAAAAAGCCGCAGTATCATCGTCCCCGTCATCCTGCACGCATACTGGGATCTTATGTGCTTTGCTATAGCATAACAGCATTTGTTTCCGACAAACTAAAAAGCCGTGTGCATAACTGCGGTACTCATATAGCAGCTTTATATGTATTTATCGGGGAAAACCTTTCTGAGGAAAGGTTCCCTCTGACGGAGGCCGTCCCCTCTGTCAGCTGCGCTGACATCTCCCCACACTGTGGGGAGTCGGCCCCGTACCCCCCTTCCAAAGACTTTTAATAGAATTTTGCCCCATAATAGGGCGCACTTGAAAAACTTGTAAAAATCTTGCTTTACTGTTGTGCGCCCTATTATGGGGCAAAATTAATAGTCTTGGGGAGAGTTCGAGAAAAATCCTTCTTCAAAACGTCTACCTCAATAATACATACAAAACTTCTTTATCAGTACCGCCATTATACACACGGCCTTTTCATTTTATGTCACTGAGCTGAGAAAGAATCCTTGCCGACTCCGCAGAGAGGACAGGCATAATCGTCGGGGAGATCCTCGAACTTTGTGCCGGGAGCAATGCCGTTATCGGGATCGCCCAGCTCTTCGTCGTATTCAAATCCGCATACATCACAAACGTATTTCATTTTTTTCACCTCCGTAAAATATTCTATGCTTGATCGCTGAACCAGCGATAGCCGTTTCTTCCTGCTTCCTTTACCTTATAGAGCGCGTCATCGGCACACCTGAGAAGCTGTGCAAAAGATTTTGCATCGTCGGGATATACCGCAATTCCTGCGCTGAAGTGAACGTGGAAGCGTTCCTCATCGGGAGACTGCGGATCGTCTATAATGATCCTGCCGAGAGTATATCTCAGTTCTTCCACCATTTTGTTTACTTCGGATCTGGTCTTGTCCTTGATAAGCACCACGAACTCGTCACCGCCGTAACGGGCAGTAAGTCCGCATTTCCCAAAGGTATTCCTCAGTGCGATGGAGAACTCGGTAAGAAGTCTGTCGCCTGCTTCATGTCCAAAGCGGTCATTTACCTGTTTGAAGAAGTCAATATCCACAAACATGAATGTATATTTCTCACGTTTTGGCTTTTCCAGCAGTTTCTGTGCCCTTGAGTCAAATGCACGGCGGTTCATGATATGAGTAAGAGGATCGTAAGTTGAGAGTCTCTCGAAAACTTCCTTTTCCTCTGATTCTCTCTTATGCAGGAACCATATCATAGCCAGCGCTATCAGAATGATAACAAGGGCAAAAACTATGATGGAAATGAGTATTGGCTTGATGGTGCTTGTAAGTGAATGGCTCGGCATTCTTACAACAACGTCCCAGCCGGGCATATAGTCTATGCGCTTGAACACCTGAGTATAATCAACAGAATCAAGTGTATAGTTGACTGCTGCGAACTCTTCGCCGCTGCGCAGGGCTTTTTCCCACTTGCTGTAATTGTTCTTATCCTTGATGCCGTCTTTGAAAAGGCGGAAATTCGACCATCCGCCGATCACGCTGTCAGGGCCGAACATCTTATGAAGTTGTCGGAAGATCTGTTCATCAGCCAGATCTCAGTTTCATCGCCCATCGACTTGGTATTGGCCATTTCCTGTATCTCCGCAAGGGAGAATGTCATGAATATGGTAGCGACCTTCTCGCCTTTGAGTCTTACATCCGAGAATATGGTAAATACCATCTCTCCGCTGATACCCGAACGATAAGGGGTGGAAATTACCACGCCGCCCGATTTGTTCATACGTTCTTCGTTTTTAGCGGCTTCGATAAGATCCCATTTCTCAAATTCTTCTTTTTCACTTTCACCGGCGTAGATAGTTCCGTCATTAGTAATAAGTCCCACACTAAGCATATTGCTCTGATTATTGCCTCTCTTGAAGTTGTCATACATTATGTCAGGCTGTTCCTTGATAGGCGTACCTGCAAGCATTGCGGCACATCCCTTTACAGAATCAGACATATATTTCATGGAACTGTCCAGTTTTTCGGAGATAAGGGTACATATCTCGAATGTCAGTTCCTTATCATGCTTCTCGATACGGTTATTGAAAACAGTGGTTATGGCCGCAAGTCCGACAAGACACACTACGATAAAGGCGATTATGATATTCTGATATGAGAACTTATCTTCACTTTTCTTAACAATATCGGATATTTCCTGGTTTCTCATACATCCCCCTTAGTATTCGCTTAGTATTTCCTGTACCTGCGGAGTATTCCTCGTATCAGGGTCAAGAATGACTATGCCTGTATCGACATATTTCTGTTCGGGAGTTTTGCCGTTGCATATACTGTCACAGGATTTGACAGCAAGATATCCCATATCGTATGTTCTTTGCAGCAAAGCAGATACCGTATAATCGGAATCACGCATAATCTCGCTTATTTCATCGGAAAAATCGAAACATACCAGCGATACATCCGTCATATTATTTTCCTTCATGACAGCCGCTGAACCTGCTGCGGTAAAATAATTCACCGCAAATATGCCTTTTATGCCTTTTTTCTTGGTCAGCACATTTCTTACATCCGAAAGAGCATCATCGTAGGCATTGCTTTTGCTTATATCATCCATAACTTTCCAGTTTTCCGGAGCGTGTTCGGACCAGTAATCGCAGAATCCGGCAACTCTTTCGTTGAGGGTGGGAACGGTTATAGCGCCTGACATTATTGCCACATACGCTGTTTCGTCCGCCTTCACACCGTTGCCGTGCATCTCTTTGATAAGTTCCTTTGCGGCTTCACGGCCTGCTATCATATTATCGGTCATGAAACAGACATCGTAGTCATGGCAGTTTACTATGGTATCCGCCAGCACTACAGGTACACCTGCTTCATGTATCCTTGTCACACAGTCTGAAAGCCTAACAGCGTCATCGGGAGCTATAATTATGCCGTCAGCTTCGTTTTTCAGAGCTTTCTCCGCCAGCGCTATCTGCTGGTCTATCTCCGTTTCGTCTGAGGAGCCGCTCATGTAGATATTTACTTCAAGTTCGTTTCCCGCCATAGCTGCGCCCTTTGAAAGCAGTTTCCAGTATTCATCGTCTATATCCTTGACGATAAGGTAATAGTTCCTGCTGTTTTCATTGATCTCGGTTATGGGGACGAAATCCTGAATATTTTTTTCTGCTTTTGTAATGTCGTCCTTTTTTGAACAGGAAAATGTTCCCGATGCAGCCATGATAACGGCCGATGAAAAAGCACAGCATTTTTTTAATAAGCTCATATAGCCTCCTGCCATATTCTTTCTTACGTTTGCGAATGTTCCGCTGAAAGGGAACGTATACTTGAGGCAACACCGCACAAAGCTTGTGCTGAAGATGTGCCGACAAAAATATGTCCGCAGATTCAGTGCAAAGCCGTCAGGCGGGCTTTGTGCGGTGTTGCCTTAAAATCAACTTATGAGGTATCTGGCTTCAAAGTCTGACACCTTCATGGGCTTTGCAAAGAAATAGCCCTGAAAAACATCACATCCGCATTGTTTCAGGAATTCAGCCTGTTCTCCTGTCTCAACGCCTTCTGTTATAACAGCCATGTCAAGCGACTTGGCAAGTTCGATTATCATTCTCAGAATTATCATGCTTCGCTCGGTGTTCCCGGTCTTTTCAAGGAATCCCATATCTATCTTCAGTACATCGACGTAAAGATCCTTCAGGGTATTGAGGGATGAATAGCCGCTTCCGAAATCGTCTATCTCGACGATGAAGCCGTAATCACGCAGCTGACTTATAAGGTGCTGCTGCTTTTCGGGAATGTTCATGATAGCAGTCTCGGTTATTTCGAGATGCAGGCATTTCGGGTCAAGGCAATACTTCTCGATAAGAGAAGTGAGAGTACCGTAAACATCCATAAGGAAGAAATCCTTCTTGGAGATATTGACCGAAAGATAATTATCCAGCAGACCTCTCTGCCTCCATTTGCAAAGCTGTATGCAGGCAATCTCCCACATATAGCTGTCAAGCCTGCAAATAAGGCCTGTCTGCTCGAAAGTTTCAATGAATTTGCCCGGCGAGACCAATCCCTCAACGGGGTGTATCCATCTGACAAGGGCTTCACCTCCTAAGATACGGCCTTCAGCAGTTATCTGAGGCTGAATATAGGCTGTGAACTGTCCGCTGCCGAGAGCGGCTTCAAATTCACTTATCATCTTCTGTTCGCTGAGGAAGCTGTCACGCATTTCGTCATTATAATATGCAACGATGCTCTGATAGCTGTCCTTGATGGTATGGATGGCAAAATTTGCTCTGTCGCACATTACAGAAACGCTGAGTTCGGGATCTGTTACCTCATAGATGCCGAAATGCATCTGTACCTTGAAAATATCCTCGCCTAAGAAGCTGCTAAGTCTGACTGAATCTTCAAGCAGTGCAGCCTCATTGAAGTGTTCCTTTTTCATGCACAAAGCAAAGCGGTCGCCTGTGAGTCTTCCGCAGACGCTTCCGTTTCCTTCAGCAAGAGAGCGAATAGCCCCTGCGATCCTGAGAAGCAGGTCATCGCCACACTTCACTCCGAATATCTCATTTATCATCTTGAAGTTCTTTACATCGGTACAGATTATGATGAAAGGAACATCCTTGTTTTCCGACATGAGCTTTCCGGCTTCGATGCAGAAATGCTCCTTATTGTAAAGTCCCGTTAGGAAATCATGAGAAGAACGGTACTTTTCTTCAGCGATACGCTTATAGTCATTGGTGCGGTCGTGGTAAATAAAGAAGCAGCCGACATATTTGCCTTCGCTGTCATAAATGCGCTTGTAGTCATTTATGAAGCGGCGCATTTCACCGTCTATCTGCCGCACATCCTTCCATGTCAGTTCATCGTTGTCAAGGGCTTCGGGGTTATCGTTGAACCATTGAGTGATATAATCCGAAACCGCATTTTCATTGTCGATATCGCTACAGTATTCCCTGGCAGTCTTGTTGTAGTGTGCTACTTTGCCGTCTATATCGACACAGACAATGCCGTCTTTCATATTGGCAATGGTAAAAAGCAGAAGCTTTTCCATAAGACCTCTCGGGACATAGATAATGGAAAAATAGAACAAAGCTGCTGCAACTGCTGCATATAACAGAATGGAATAGTCAAACGTCGAATCCATACTTAAATAGAATACGTGACCGACCATGACAATAACGATGATAAGAAGGATGATCAGATATTTTAATTTATATATCTTCGGTGAACGCAGTATCTTCTTCAGCAGCATGACTATACCGATGGCAAGTATCAGATAGGCAAGTGCAAAATGGAATATGTAAAGATTCTCCCTGCGTGATATATAATAATAGGTATGTCCTATGATATCTTCTGTTTTCGATACTCTGAACACACCATGCAGAAACGGATTCAGTGCCAGCATTACCGAATCGGCCAGTGAGAGAACACCGATAAAGTAGAATTCCTTACTGAACATGGTCCTGACACCGGTATATTCGCTTACAAAAGCGGTCAGCGCCGTTGCCATTGCGATTATCAGGATATGATATACGCTGTACCCGATATAAGCCAGCATCCGTGAGGGAAACAGCAAAGCAACGGCATAGGAAATAATGCCGCAAACAGAAAACAGCAGAACACGTCCCAGTGGTTTCTGTATGGTCTGCTGCTTAGCTTTTTTAACGCTGATAATATAACAGCCAAGTATTATCATAACTGCGGCTGCCAGATTGACAATATGTATCAATTTCATTCCTATCACCCTTACAAACCAAAAAAAGGTGCCATCTTCCTATATATAACAATATAACACAGATCAGGAAAAATGTCAATGTTATGGAAGTATTAAATAAATTTAAGAATTATTTTTGTTCCTTTTCAATAAAAAAAGTATCTTAACTTAACGGTATTGATAATACAATATGTGAATAAAATGTACATTCTGAGAACAAATTTAAAATGGGTAAATTGTTTTTATTTTAATTCCGCCTCAGCTAAAATAAACCGTCAGTCATTTTGACCTCCCGACCCTTTTCCGAAGCAGAACAAAATTATAAAAACCTGTTGACTATTTTCGGATTTTAGGGTATTATATTATAAGGTATCAGTTCATATCATTGAACGATAAGTGTAGAACGATTGGAGTGCCTTTAAAGAAATGCCAAATCTCAAAAGAAAGATCATATGTACCGTCATAGGTATGCTTATGACAGGTATGACATGGGTAAGCGCCTGCTATTTTTCAAAAGCTGATGCGGATCCTTCAAAATATCCCGTTTTCGGTGTGGATGTTTCCAACTATCAGGGAGATATCAACTGGCAGAAACTGGAAGAACAAGGGGTGAAGTTCGCTTTTATCAAGGCTACCGAGGGAAGCGGACACACCGATGAATCTGTCCGCAGAAACATCGAAAGAGCCTCGGAAACAGGCATAAGGATATCAGCTTACCATTTTTTCAGCTTTGACAGTCCCGGCGAGACTCAGGCTGACAACTACATCGCCGCAGTAGGCGACGACGAGATAACTCTCCCTCCCGTTATAGATATAGAATATTACGGCGACAAGAGACTGAATAAGCCGTCTCAGGAGGAAACCGAAGCTATCCTGCGCCCTCTGCTGGAAAGACTTGAAGAACATTACGGCGTAAAGCCAATGATATACACTACTCTCCCCGTTTACTACAGGTACGTCAGAAAAAATTTCCCGGACTATCCGCTGTGGATAAGAAGTGTCAATTTCGAGCCCGATCTTGTGGACTGGACCTTCTGGCAGTACGATGACCACGGCAAGCTGGAAGGCTACTACGGAGATGAGCAGTATATCGACTTCAACGTGTACAGATACAAAGAGCTCGACCAGGATAATTTATACAGAGGATGACAATGAAACCATTTTTACTAAGACCCGTTACCAAAGATTATATATGGGGCGGCACAAGACTTCGTGAAGAATTCGGCAAGGAAAGCGATTCCGAAAGAATAGCCGAAAGCTGGGAACTGAGCTGTCACCCTGACGGTGAATGTACCATTGCAAGCGGTGAATTCAGCGGCATGAAGCTGAGCGAATTTGTACGTATGCACCCCGAAACCGTGGGAAACGGCTTCCGCAGCGAGGACAGATTCCCCGTTCTTGTGAAGCTGATAGACGCTAAGGCTGACCTTTCCATACAGGTACACCCCGACGATGAGTACGCAATAGCTCACGAAGGAGACAGCGGAAAGACCGAAATGTGGTATATCATAGATGCCGATGAAGGCGCTGAGATAGTGTACGGTTTCAGGGAAAAGCTCACATCCGAGCAGTTCAGGCAGGCTATAGACGATAATTCGCTTATGGAAGAGGTAAAGCGTGTCCCCGTAAAGGCAGGCGACGTTTTTTTCATTAAGCCCGGAACTCTCCACGCTATCGGCAAGGGCATAGTCCTTGCGGAGATACAGCAGAGTTCAAACGTGACCTATCGTGTGTACGACTACGGCAGGCTTGGCACAGACGGCAAGCCCCGTGAACTTCATATAGATAAGGCTATGGAAGTTACAGACACAACTCCGTCACAGCTTTTTGAGAAAGGCAATATCATCAGAAAGCAAGGTGGAAGCATTCAGCTTCTCTGCGGCTGTGAGTATTTCAGTGCAAGGCTGATAAACGTCAGCGGAGAATGCAACTTTTCACATGATAAGGACGGATTCTTCCATCTGCTGGCTGTTTACGGAAAGGGTACTGCCGATATAGGCGGTGAGCATTTTGACATAACAAAAGGAACGGGCATCTTCATCCCCGCAGGCGGATGTGAATGCTCGGTAAAAGGTAATTGCAGTTTGATAATGACGGACTGTATAATATAAGGAGGAACTTAAAATGAAATATTATGTAGGTATAGACCTCGGAGGAACAAACATCGTTGCAGGTGTTGTTGACGAGGAATACAACATCATCGCTAAGGCAAGCACAAAGACAAACTGTCCACGTCCCGAAAAGGAGATCGCTGACGATATGGCTAAGATGGCTATTGAAGCTGTAAAGAACGCAGATCTCACAATGGACGATATCGAGTGGATCGGTGTCGGAACTCCCGGTATAGCTAACAGCGCTACAGGCATCATCGAGTATTCCAACAACCTCGGCTTCAAGGATACTCCTATGGTGAAGTACATACAGGAATCCATCGACAAGCCCGTATTCATCGAGAACGACGCAAACGCTGCTGCTTGCGGCGAATACGTTGCAGGTGCTGCAAAGGGCGCTAAGAACGCTGTATGCATCACTCTCGGCACAGGCGTAGGCAGCGGAATCATCATCGACGGCAAGATCTACGCAGGTTCAAACTTCGCAGGTGCTGAGATCGGCCACACTGTTATCGAAGTTGACGGCGCACAGTGCTCATGCGGCAGAAAGGGCTGCTTCGAGGCTTATTCATCCGCTACAGGTCTTATCCGTATGTCAAAGGAAGCTATGGCCGAGCATCCGGATTCGCTCATGAACAAGATGGCTGACGAAAAGGGCAAGGTTACAGCACGTACATCATTTGACTGCATGAGAGCCGGCGACAAGTACGCTAAGGCTGTTGTCGACAAATACATCAAGTATCTGGCAGCAGGTATCACAAATACCATCAACATATTCCAGCCTGACATCCTCTGCATCGGCGGCGGTGTCTGCAACGAGGGCGATCCTCTCCTTCTCCCGATGAAGGAACTGGTAGCAAAGGAAGTCTATACACGCAATTCTCCCAAGAACTGCGAGATCGTTATCGCTAAGCTGGGCAACGATGCAGGCATAATCGGTGCTGCATTCCTCGGACGTGCAAACGGCTGAATAACAAAATAACATCAAAGTATCATGAGGGCGGATAATATCCGTCCTCTTTTTTGATATTTCTTGTTCATATTTACGCAAAAGGTCATGATTTTACCATTATTGACATAAAAATGATATACGAAAGCTTTACTCTGCGTTATAATTAAATCATAAATTACGGAACAAGCGCAGATGTTAATGGCCTACGCATCTGCCTGAGAGAAATGGAAAACTTTTTTTGAAAGAGGTAATTTTTATGAAATATCGTTCATTCAAGAAGTTAGCAGCAGCTTGTGCAGCTATGACTGCCGCAGCAGCAGCTTCAGCTTTTACTTTCAATGCAGGCGCAGCAGGCCTTGCAGGTGACGCTAACTGTGACAACAATGTTGATATCAGTGATGCTGTTATCATCATGCAGTCACTTTCCAACCCAAGCAAATACAGTGAAAACGGTTCAGACGCAAAGCATCTCACTGCAGAAGGCGCTCTGAACGGTGACGTAAATCTCAGAGGCAACGGTATATCAAACGCAGACGCTCTTACTATCCAGAAGTATCTACTTGATTCTATACAGACTCTCCCTGAGTCATATGCACAGGGTCAGCAGGCTGATAATCCGACAACTTCTTCAACATCTACTACAACTACTACAACTACCACTCAGCCATGGCAGCAGCCTACAACTACATCAACTACAACTACTGCACCTGTAAATCCTTCAACAAACCTGAACATCCCTGACCTCGGCACTCCTATGAATGCCAACGCAACAGCTGTTGCTGATTTCCGCAAGGGTTCAACTCCTCTCTTCTTCGCTTCCGACGGATGGGAGAACGGCGATCCTTTCGACTGCGGCTGGTACAAGGGTCAGACATCCCTCGACAGCGGTGTACTCACTCTTACTATCGACAAGGACAAGACAGGCAAGTACAACTACGCAGGCGCTGAGTACAGAACTTCCGACCACTACGGCTACGGATACTACGAGACTTCAATGCAGGCTATCGCAAACGATGGCGTTGTATCTTCATTCTTCACATACACAGGCCCTTCAGAGGACAATCCTTGGGATGAGATCGATATCGAGATCCTCGGCAAGGATCCTACAAAGGTACAGTTCAACTACTACACAAACGGTCAGGGCAACCATGAGTTCATGTATGACCTCGGATTCGATTCATCCAAGGCATTCCATACATACGGCTTCGACTGGCAGCCCGATCACATCACATGGTACGTTGACGGCAAGCCTGTTTATACAGCAAATCAGAACATCCCCAAGACTGAGGGACGTATCATGATGAATACATGGCCCGGCCGTGGAGTTGACGGCTGGCTCAACCACTACAACGGCAATACTCCGCTGACTGCACGCTATCAGTGGGTAACATTCAACAAGGGCGGCGCAGGCAATAATAACCAGCAGCCTCAGACAACTCAGCAGCCTACTACCACTTCTACCACAACAACTACTCAGTGGCAGTGGCAGCCTACAACAACAACTACCACAACTCAGCCCGTTCAGCAGGGCACTATCGCTGACAAGGGCACACCTATGGATACCTCAGCTACAATGATATCCGACTTCCGTACAGGAAATGCAGGCGACTTCTTTGCTTCCGACGGATGGACAAACGGCAAGCCTTTCGACTGCTGGTGGTACAAGCGAAACGCTCAGATCAAGGGCGATCACCTCGAACTCAGCGTTGACCGCAAGTGGACAAATGACTCAAATCCTGACTGGAACCCTGCTTACTCAGGCGGTGAATTCCGTACCAACAAGTTCTACAGCTACGGCTACTATGAAACTTCCATGCAGGCAATAAAGAATGACGGTGTTGTATCTTCATTCTTCACATACACAGGTCCTTCTGACGATAATCCATGGGACGAGATCGACATCGAGATCCTCGGCAAGGATACCACAAAGGTACAGCTCAACTACTACACAAACGGTCAGGGCAACCATGAGAAGATGATAGACCTTGGCTTTGATTCATCACTGGAATATCATACCTACGGTTTCGACTGGCAGCCTAACTATATCGCATGGTATATCGACGGCAAGGAAGTTTACCGTGCTACAGAAAATATTCCTAAAACAGCCGGAAAGATCATGATGAACGCATGGCCGGGCAAGACTGTTGATGACTGGCTCAAGGCTTATAACGGAAATACTCCTCTTACTGCACGTTATCAGTGGGTAACATACAAGAATTCACCAAAGAACGGCGGAAACAATAACAACAACCAGAATCCATGGCAGAATCCATGGCAGCCGCAGCAGACAACTCAGACTACAACTCAGGGTTGGCAGCAGCCTGTTACAACTACACAGGCTCAGGTAAATGTCCAGAACAACGGCATGAACAAGAATGCTACAATGGTTTCCGACTTCACAACAGGCAATGCAGGTGACTTCTTCGCATCCGACGGATGGACAAACGGCAAGCCTTTCGACTGCTGGTGGTACAAGCAGAACGCTCAGATCAAGGGCGATCACCTCGAACTCAGCGTTGACCGCAAGTGGACAAATGACTCAAATCCTGACTGGAACCCTGCTTACTCAGGCGGCGAATTCCGTACCAACAATTTCTACCACTACGGTTACTATGAGACTTCCATGAAGGCTATCAAGAACGACGGTGTTGTATCTTCATTCTTCACATACACAGGCCCTTCAGATAATAATCCATGGGACGAGATCGACATCGAGATCCTCGGCAAGGACACCACAAAGGTACAGCTCAACTACTACACAAACGGCGTGGGCAACCACGAGAAGATGATAGACCTGGGCTTTGATTCATCTCAGGAGTATCACAGATTCGGCTTTGACTGGCAGCCAAGCTATATCGCATGGTACATTGACGGCAAGGAAGTTTACCGTGCATACGATAACATTCCTAAGACACCCGGAAAGATCATGATGAACGCATGGCCCGGCAAGACCGTTGATGACTGGCTCAAGGCATACAACGGCAAAACTCCTCTTACTGCATACTACCAGTGGGTAACTTACAACAAGCAGTAAGACATTAAAAAGACAACTCCTTATTTACAGTTAATATTCTTCCAAAATGCAGAAAACTCCCGAGTGATCGGGAGTTTTCTGCGTCATCACGCTTTTTTTATAAGTCCCTGCATTGCGGAACGTTTTTTGTATTCCTTTGGTGTGACACCAATGAATTTTCTGAACACTTTAATAAAATAGCTCTGAGAACTGAATCCGAAAAGGTTGCTAATCTCGGTATCGGAATACTCCGAATAAAGCATGAGATTAGCCGCTTCTTCCGCTTTTTTTCTGTTGACGTACTCCGAGAAGGGCACTCCTGTCTCGGACTTGAACAGCCTTGACAGATAGGCAGGGCTGATGTCGAGGTAGTTCGCCGTATCTTCTATCATTATACGGCCGTGAAGATGTTCGCTAATATAGTCGATAGCCTTTACTATCTGCTTGGAGTAGACACCGCTGTTGAGAACAACTCTCATATGGCGGGTATAGCTTTCTATCATCTCACTGTGTATGGCGTGGACCTGATCCTCTGTGGTACACTCATCCGCCTTCATAATGAATATATCACTGAGGTTGTAAGCCTCCTCGGGAGTCATCCCCCTGTTTATGCAGTAACGGGCAATAAGCGCCGCCGAGACTGCAAAGTGATACTTCAGGTTGCGAAGCGGGTCCTTGCTGAGTATTCCGTAGCCTTCACTGCAAAGCGGTGTGGAAAATATGCGCACAAGCTCGATATTACCTGTGCCTATACTTTCATAAAAGGCAATCTCACGGTCGATGGAGGCGTGTTCAAATACCTCCTCACGCTGGGAAAACAGATGCGACGACATGTATTTCTCTGAACGGTCGCTCATTCAAATCACCTCATAATATCCTCTATAATGGAGATATTTTCTCCACACGGTCTTTATATATATCATCATTATACCATATCCCCCTTGATTTTGCAATAAAAAGTACATGAAACAATTATTTTTGAATTTTTTCAGAAAACGCTTGACAAATCGGAAATTATGTGCTATAATAATCAAGCTGTGAAATATACAGCATATATCGTATTCTAAAGACAGCCGGCAATATCTTTGATATGTAAGTCCTGCCGAGGAATAGCAATAAGTTTATTATGAACTGTTACTGTCCTTTTCTGCGCTGTCGGAAAGGGATTTTTTATTGCTCCCGGATACGATACACATTTTATTCGGAGGTGAAACTATATGCCAAGCAATGCTGTACTCGAAGCTAAAAAGGCTAAGGTTGACCAGCTCACAGAGCTCATCAAGAACTCCGTTTCAGGCGTACTCGTTGATTACAAGGGTATCACTGTTGAGGAGGATACTAAGCTCAGAAAGGAACTCCGTGAAGGCGGCGTTCACTACTTCGTAGAAAAGAACACTCTCCTTCTCCGTGCTTTCCAGAACTGCGGTATCGAAGGCCTTGAGGAATCTCTCAACGGAACAACTGCTATCGCTCTCTCAAACGACGATCAGACTGCTCCTGCAAGAATCCTCGGTAAGTTCGCTGAACAGGCAGGTGACGACAAGTTCAACCTGAAGGCTGGTTACGTTGAGGGCACCGTTTACGATCAGGCAGGTGTTGTAGCACTTTCCAAGATCCCTTCAAAGGATACTCTCCTCGCTCAGCTCGTTGGTTCTCTTCAGGGTCCCCTGCAGAAGCTCGCTGCAACTGTCAAGGCTGTTGCAGACAAGAAGGCAGAAGAAGAGGCTGCTTAATCGCTGCTTAACTGCTTTCAGCGGAGATCTCTCCGCAACAGTGGGATATCCCCACATATCATCGGCGGCATGACCGCTACTATAACATCGCTTAAATGCGAAAATAATTATAAAGGAGATTATTATCATGGCTTCAGAGAAGATCACAAAGTTTATTGAAGATATCAAGACTCTTTCAGTTCTCGAGCTTTCAGAGCTCGTAGACGCAATCCAGGAGGAATTCGGCGTAACAGCTGTAGTTGCTGCTGGTCCTGCTGCAGGCGGCGCTGCTGGCGGCGATGCTGCTGCTAAGACAGAGTTCGACGTAATCCTTGCTTCATTCGGTGACGCTAAGATGGCTGTTATCAAGGTTGCTAAGGAAGTTCTCGGTCTCGGCCTTAAGGAAGCTAAGGAAGTAGTTGAGTCTGCTCCTAAGGCTATCAAGGAAGGCGTTTCAGAGGCTGAGGCTAACGAGCTCAAGGCTAAGTTTGAAGAAGCTGGCGCTACAATCGAGATCAAGTAATTTTAACATTTACTTAACTCATTCAGAACCGTAGCTTAAAGGTGCGGTTCTTTGTTTATTGTGACTATTTTATTTCTCCGCCATTGTCGTTTCTGTAGACTTTGCTGTTTTTACATTGACTAAAGCACCCGGATATGGTATAATTTACACAACACAAACTTTTTTTGAGCAAGAGGTGGATAATATGAAAAAGTTTTTTCTGATCCCTTTTATTACCGCAGCTTCAATGCTGCTGACGCCTTTGAATGTATCAGCTGTATCATACAGCTTACCTCAGACAGAATTTACTACAGTTACAGCGATCGATAACGTAAACGCAGAGAGAGTTGCCGCTCTCGTAAACAAAGTCAGGAGAGATAACGGCCTGAGTGAATTAAAAATATTCCCGCTCCTAAGCGAGGCCGCTTCCGTCAGAGCGAGGGAACTTTCTGTCACATTCGCCCATACCCGTCCCGATGGTACACGTTTCCATACCGTACTTGACGATTACGGTATCCCGTGGGGCTCTATCGCTGAAAACGCCGCTTTCGGTCAGCCTACTCCCGAATCGGCCATAACCAGCTGGCTGAATTCGGAAAATCACCGCAAGAACCTGCTTAACCCAAACTTCAATTACATCGGTGTGGGCGCTTATGAGGTGAACGGCACTTACTACTGGGACCAGATCTTCGTACAGTCCTCGGATCCTGTGAACGGAGCCGCTGTGCCACGAAATATCGGCGATGCCAATCTTGACGGCAGACTCGACGGCAACGACGCTACCCTCGTTCTTACCGACTACACCAGAACTTCCGTCGGCAAGGCATCTTCTCTGAGCGAACAACAGAGGAGCCATAGCGACATGAACGGCGACAGAAAAATTGACGCTATCGACGCTTCGGCTATCCTTACAGCCTACGTCAAAGCCTCTGTCAGCTAAAATCTGCCGAATATAAAGAACATCCCCGAAGTATTAACCGTGATACTCATATAGTAGCTTTATACGCATTTATCGGGGAAAACCTTACCCAAACACCTTATGAACAATCAAATAGTTCGGTAAACAGTCGATTTTGTTATAATTAAGACAGGCAGATGTTTCAATGAACCATCTGCCTTTCTTATATTGTGGTTTTGTAGAAATGTATCGTAAACTCTGCACCGTGCGGTTTCTTATTTGAGGCTTTCAGACTTCCGTCCTGTGCTGATATGACCCTTTTTGCGAAAGCCAGTCCAATTCCGAATCCGTTTTTGGTGTACTCGGAGGAACGATAAAAACGCTCGAATATATGTGACCGTTCCGTTTCAGGTATACCTTCGCCTGTGTCGGTTATTGTTATCTCTGTTGCTATATCGCTGCCCTTTGCAATCACAGTGACCATACCGCCCTCCGGTGTATGCTCGATAGCATTTTTCAGCAGGTTTACGAGCGCTTCGGAGGTATAATGCAGGTCGCCGATGAACCCGGGGTCCCCTTCGATCTCCGTCCTGATCTCCACACCTTTCAGCTCTGCTGTTACCGATACTGTTTCAACAGACTTTTCTATCAGTTCACGGCATGAAACCGAGTCCTTTGCGAATATTACCGCATCGGCATCTATCCTGGAAATGCTCAGCATAGTTTCAATAAGCCATTTCATCCGTGCGAGCAGTTCATACAGATCACGCAGATACTCCATACGTTCCTTTTCCGTCAGTTCAGGATCGTTCATCAGACCGAGTATCATCATCACTGAGGTAAGCGGTGTCCGAAGTTGGTGAGAGATATCCTCCATTGCTTCTTTTGCGAACTGCTTTTCTGTCAGAAGCGCTGAATTCTGCTCACGAAGACGTATGGTCATTTTATGTATTTCCGCAGAAAGGACACTCAGCTCACCCTCATTGTATTCATCAAATGAGATGAGGTCATCGCTTCGCAGGATACGGTCAATGTCATCACAAAGCTCTATGACTTTATCCCGCCTCTGACAGAACAGCAGTTCATAGAACACAAAAAATACTGCTGAAACTATAAGCACTGTCACTGCACAGCGGATACTGAAAAACAGGCTGGGGACCGCCAAAGCAGCGGTCAGAAGAACGTGAATGAGCCTGCGCTTTTTGTCTATCATTCGTCCACCGCCTTGTAGCCGAGTCCTCTGACTGTAACAATAATACGGGGATTTTGTGGATCGTCCTCGATTTTTTCACGCAGACGACGGATATAGACACTCAGCGTATTATCCGATACAAATTCTTTCGTCAGCGACCACAGTTCCTCTGCGAGTCTGTCACGGGAAAGAAGCTGATTTTTATTTGAAAAGAACACCAGCAGCAGGCGGTATTCCAGCGCCGACAGCATCATCTCCGCACCGTTTTTGTACACGACGCCTTTTATGGGGTCAATGGTTATATGACCGCATTGCAGGATCTGCGATATTTTCTGATATCTCCGCATGACATTTTTCATACGGGCAAGAAGCTCTCTTGTGCCAAAAGGCTTGCCGATGTAATCGTCTGCACCGATCTCGAATCCTGCGACTGTGCAGGCTTCGTCTGCGGATGCCGTTATGAAAATGACGGGAGTATCGTTCTGTGCCTTGATAGCTGCACAGACTGAGTATCCGTTGCCGTCTTTAAGCGAAATATCAAGCAGTACGCAGTCGTAAGCATTTTTCTCAAACAAGCGCAGAGCGTCCTTTTGTCCGTTTGCATAGTCCGTCTGATAGCCCTCGGAATTGAGAAAGCGCAGCAGAAATTTTGCAAGCTGTTCATCGTCCTCAATAAGCAGTATTTTAGGCATTGCCGTCACCTCCTGTTCATGTTAAGGCAACACCGCACAAAGCCCGCCTGACGGCTTTGCACTGAATCTGCGGACATATTTTCCGTCATCTTGCACAGAAATTCCTTGACATACGATAGTATGCCTGCGGAATTTCTATACAATCTGACGAAAAAATCTGTCGGCGCATCTTCAGCACAAGCTTTGTGCGGTGTTGCCTAAATATTATATCATTATACTCTGATTAATGCAAGCGGACGGCATCAGAACCGTCCGCTTTGTGTTATTCTTCTGTCTCTGCAAGGAAGTCAAGTATATGATCTGCGACCTGCTGAGGTTTCTGTAAATAGAAGAAACTGTGATCTCCGCCTATGTTTACAATTCTGCAATTGCCGACGCAGTCAGCAAAATAACTATCATCTTCGGATAATCTCTGATAATACCATTCCTTTTTTTCCATTCTGTTTTTGCAGCGATTTCGGGATCAAATGCCGGTTTCTTGCCTTCTGCTTCGTAATCAGCTACTACGAAATTATGAAACTCAATGAGATCCTCCACGCAGGTCGGAATGTTGGAAAAGTACATTTTAGGTGTATCGGTTGGTTTAACAGTTGCCATAAGCTCACGTTCCGCATTGTCCATATTCAGATATTCGGACGATACCGCAGCAGTTACCGAACGTTTATCGCAGCACTCTATAAGGGCTTTCTCCTCTTCTGAGATAATTGCTGCTCCCGGAGAGACATCGTCTGTTTCTTCGTGAGGGAAAAGTCTGTTAAGTCCCAGCCATGTAATCAGGAACATTCTGCGTTTTTCCTTTTTTGCTTCTTTAATTGACGGATAATCGGAAAGTAAACCAATTTCGGACCAGTATTCATTTTTTGGGATAGACGTACCGCTGAGAAAGATGATCGATTCGACCTCTTCGGGATACATCTCCTCCCACATCATAGCATAATAGCCGCCGTAGGAATGTCCCATAAGCACATAAGGCGCTTCAAATCCGGCATTTTTCAGTCCTGTGCGGTAGTCCTCGACAACCTGCCTGAGAGTCTGCTTTTTCAGCGAATCATCACTGAAACCGTAACCTGCACGGTCAGGGTAGACGATGGTATTTTCCTTGCCCAGCAGTTCATTGAGCTTTGTCGTCTCAACAGGAAATGCAAAGTTGGGAAAACCCGCAAGTCCGACGATGGTATGCTTGCCGTTTTCTTTGCCTGTGTGATAGACGTTCATTTTGAATCCGTTTGATTCCACAAGGTTCAGATAGCCTGCTTTAGCGTATTCTTTTCTGTCGTTTCTGTAGGAGATCACGCTGTATGTGTGAAGTCCTGCAATGATAAGGACTAAAGCTCCCACAACAGCTATGACGCTGTTTCTGAGAATGTGTGACTCCTTTTCATCGGGCTTCATGTCCGTACCTCTTATCTGGTCGGAGAGACTGTCTGTATTCTGCATCCTGAGCATAACGAATGAGGTAATACATCCGGCTGCAAATGCCGCAAGGGAAGCAGCACCGATACGGACAAATGGTGTTACGTGGTCGATCTGTACCAGCTCCAGCATCATTTTTCTTGTCTCTTCGCTTTCATCTACGAAGGAGTTTTTGATGAGGCTGCGCAGTATCGTTTCTGTTCCTGATGTAAGCAATGCACATATTATCCCGGAGAAGAATGCAGCCGCAGCTATGAATTGCAGACACTCTATTACCGCCATGCGTTTAAGCTGCTTATCTGTCATTCCCACACACTGAAGCGATGCAAATTCGGCTCTGCGGTTTGCGATACCTGTGGAAATGATGTTCATGAGATTGATGAGTGCCATAAGTGCGATCAACACATTCAGCATAAGGATGCCTGTTTTTATGGCTGATATGACATTGCGTGTTATCCACTTCGGTTTATAGCCGTCTAAGGTAATTTCGACAGTATCTATATGCTCGTTGAAAAAATCAATGATCTTCTTGTAATTCTGAGCGTTGTAACCGCCTTCATTGACAGCTGAGAAACTGCAGGTTGCGTAATCGTCAAAATTGCAGTAGTAATCATCTTTTACAGCTTTGTATGTATCGATAGCACCTATCAACTGTCCGCTGACCAATTCTGCTGATATTATGCCTTCGTCCTTTCCTATGATATTAAAAGTGTGTTCCTTATTTTCAACCTCGGAAGCTCTATAGAGATCAATCCAGTCCATATTTTCTGTGATCTTGTCTTTATCGAGTTTCCGGTAATTTGTGGTTATCTGTACTGAATCATTGTTTATTTCGGATTCTATGGCCTTGTAATATGAACTTGAAGTATTAAGGATATATCCGCCTGTTTCTGCGAGTTCCTCATAGCTTACCTCTGGATCATCGCCGAATAACCGCTCATAATATTCTTTTTTTACGTAATCAGCATAAAAAGTCTGCGACGAATCGGAAACATACACATCTTTCGATACGATTATTCCTATATCTTTGAATAATCCGCTTTCGGCGATCTCTTTTAAGCTATCTTCGTATGTAGTGCCTTTGTAATTGTCACTGATTAGTTCCGCCAAAAAATCGTTGCCCCTCATATTGAAATTGAGGAATTTCGTTATGCTGTGTTCGACTGATTCCGTAATAGTTGAGCCCAGCGCAAACATGGTGATCGAAACGGTCAGCGTCAGAACTGTGATGACAAAGCGCTTTTTCTGGCGCCTTGCATTTCGTGAAGCGATACTTCCCGATACACCGAAAAGCAGTCCAGACAAAGTGTGAAGCTTTACCTTTTTTACGTTGTTTTCACGTACAGTTATAGCCTCCATGGGAGATTTGCGGATAACCCTCATTCCCACTCCGTAAGCCGAAAGGAATACCCATACCACACCCACAACAGCCGCAACAAGAAGCATGAGCGGTTCAATACTGAATGGGAGAGCTGTTATTGTATTTGCCATTCCATGAAAAATATTGGTAAGCCCTGCATTCAGTATCAGATGATACATCGCATAGGCGAAAACGATACCTGAAACAAGTCCGAAAGGTATTGCAATTATGCATAGTTTCAATGCTTCGGATGTGATTATTTTCACTACCTGTTCGGGAGTTGCGCCTATGGATTGAAGCACTCCGTAATGCCGTTCCCTTTCCTTTGACGATATCTCAAATGCGGTGTCTATCACAAGTCTGAGAGCAAATGCCATGAATAATGCAACTATAAAGAAAATGCAGAATATCCTCAGCTTTGCAAGATGAGCATTGTCACCGATGGAATCGAGCATCATCAGCTTATCGTTCCACTCATATTTTTTGTCCTGGATAATTTTTTCAAACCCGTTTTTTATGGCGAGATTCTGAAGCCAGCCTTCTCTGTCGCCGATATCGTCTTTGAACATTACCGAAGCAGCTACCTTATCATCTTGCATAACATTAAGGATCAGCCTTTCGACATGAGGATCATTATGTATTGCTTCAGCCTGTTCTTCTGTAATTCCACTTACCAAGAGATGGTGAGGGGCTGAGCTGTAAGTAATATTTTTGTAGTTGTTGATGAAAACGCCGTATAAAACGAATACCATTGTTATTATTGCCACAGCCACAATAATACTGATAACAGTGAATGCAGATTGCCGTTTCTGTGACCTGATATATCGACCTGCAAGCAGTCTCTCAAATCTCATTGCCGCCGTCCTCCCTCAGTGAAGCATTGGTTTCATCGGAAATTATCCTGCCGTCGCTGAGTACGATTATCCTGTCGCACTGTTCGGCGATATTTTCATCGTGAGTGATGATCAGTATGGTTTGTTTCAGTTCACGGTTTGAGCGGCGAAAAAGCTCCATTATCTCGGCACTGTTTTTGCTGTCAAGATTGCCTGTGGGTTCATCTGCGAGAATCACCTGAGGCGAAGTGAAAAGCGCCCTGCCAATAGAAACTCTCTGCTGCTGACCGCCGGACATCTGCGACGGAAGATGATCTCTTCGCTCTTTCAGCCCAAGCATATCAATGATTTTTTCGAGATGCTCCTTATCGGGCTTTCTGCCGTCCATCATCATGGGGAGAGTGATATTCTCCTCCGCAGTAAGAACAGGTATCAGATTGTAGAACTGATATATAAGTCCTACCTGCCGCCTGCGGAAGATGGCGAGCTCCCTGTTATTCTGCTGAAAAACGTCCTGACCGTCAAGATATATCTTTCCCGAAGTTGGGCGGTCGACCGCACCGATCATGTGAAGGAGCGTGGATTTTCCCGAACCGCTCGCCCCGACGATAGCTACCATCTGTCCCCTTGGTACGCTGAATGACACACCATCCACGGCTCTGACTTCATTCTCTCCTTTGCCGTATACTTTGCAAAGGTTTTCTACTTTCAATAATTCCATAACGATACCTCCCGTTCTTTTGACTTTATTATAGCACGCTTATATGACAATATCATTATCCTAATCTTACAGTTTTGTCATCTTTGAAAATTTTTCAGATGGGATTTCTCGTCGTTAAGCCTGACCTGAATACTGTGTGTTCGCTTGGTTTTGTTGCTCATGCTTTCTGTTTCACTTTCTATTTCTGATTGCGGGTCGTAGGGGAAGACTCCCCCACAGTGTAGGGGAGATGTCCGCAGGACAGAGGGGGACGGGCGGTTTCGCCAGCCCTCTGACAAGCGGTGCGAATTGTGGGGTGCCGTTAGTGCGCCCACGATTTGCCGAGCTTGCGATTTGTGTTAGCCCCTGTGTGGCTATTTTGCATATGAGAACCTGTCCACATAGGGATTCACGCACGTCTTTTCGTCAAATTTTGCCGGTGACTGCGTTAAAAATCCTTGAAGGGCGACAGCCCGTCGGCGGATTTTTGCCTTGTCACCGACAAAATTATGCCTGATAATCCGTACAT